>ERZ1643251.104-NODE-104-length-152494-cov-178.576342_pt1 | contig 152494 bp, 166 predicted proteins | sample MGYA00579261_ERZ1643251 | MGnify/ENA primary metagenome ERZ1643251 (study PRJEB29033, sample SAMEA4952267) | chicken gut metagenome | biome: Broiler Chicken; feature: Gastrointestinal Tract; material: Caecum | place: Ireland | collected 2018 | study: Broiler... | reverse complement strand
ATTCGCGCTTATAGCCTTATATCCCCGGCTCCCTCTTTACAGGAGTCGTTCTTTTTTCTGTGAAAGGAGTTGTGACACTCCGCACCCGGCCTCCCGGATGCAAAACTGATATTACAGAAACTGCCGCCCGTTGGCAGGCGGAAAATTAATCAGTTCTTTAGGGAGAGAAAGACACGGAAAAGCCTGGCAAGAAGGAACAGAGGAGGAAGAGAGACAACTGATCCGCCGGCTTTTTCTCCCGCCGGAAGCATGACGGAAAGCGCCCCTCCGGGAAGAAGGCGTAATTTGCACGTTCAGAAAAAAGCATGAGCGAGTGTCCGGCTTGTTGTCTTGCAGGCGAGCACGGCCTGCCCGATTTTATCGTCCCGCAGGCAAATGAAACGAGCGTTGTCCCTGATGCCGTTGTTTTGCAGGCAAATGAAACAGACGGGCTTGGGGATCTCATATCGCGGAAAAAGCGGAAAGCCGAAAAGAGAACGGGGAGAACAAAACGTGAGAGTTCAGGAAACTTCGGAAAAAGGTTTAAAAAGGAAAGCGGAAAAACGGATGAAGTACGGTTTGGGTTTTAAACCGGCAGTTTGAGCAAACGCACAGACGGTTTAGGGAAAAATCTTCGAATATCGTAAGCGGCGCAAAAAAAAGCCCGGATTTTTGAAAGTCCGGGCTTCATGCTTGATAAGTCTGGTTTATTTGTCGTAATCCTGAATGTATTCGGAATCGGCAACGTACATGTTCAGATATTTGTTGATGTTTATCTGCATGCGGGCGTTGAATTCCTCAAACAGTTTTTCGACCATGCTGTTCCAGTATCTTTCTTTGTCCTCGATGCTGGTGTCGACCGGGATGGTCAGTTCGCGCCAGGCTTCAAGAGAAGTTTCCGCGCTGGAGAAATTATAGGGGTCGTTGACTTTTAAAACCACCGACAGCTTGGCACGGTATTTCAGGCTGTCTTTTTCAAACAGTTTGTCGGATTTGACCACTTCTTCGGTTACGCTTGCGTCCTTGATGATGAAAGTTGCCTGCTTGTCGGAAGAAAAGTCAACCGCTTTCAGCCGGTCGGTCGCCCACAGTTTGGCCGTTTTTTCGATCGAAACCGGGAACAGGTGCTCAACGTTCGGACGGGTGAAGGAAGGCGTAAATTCGGAAACGACTTCCACTTTGTTGACTTTCAGGTTGACAATGCCGTCGGCGTTAAAACGGGGTTCGTTGTATTTTTGCGGAACGGCTTCGTCGGTGGAGGCGCAGGCGGCCAGGCCGGAAACGAGTGCCGCGGCGCAAAACATAGAAAGAATTTTTTTGATCATTGGTCCAATCCATAGTTGTTAATACGGTTTATGCTTGTAAATTCTATTTTATTGTTTAACATGCCGCTTATATAAAAATCAAGTGAAAATAGGATGTTTGCAATGGAAAATGACGAAAAAAAGCCGGTTTCTCCCCGCAAAAAGCGGAAAATTACGCCGGAACGTTTAAAAAACGTCGCCCTTTATTACCTTGAACGTTTTGATTCTTCGGCCGACAACCTGCGCCGGGTGCTGAACCGGCGGGTTTTTGACCATGCGCGGGAAAATCCGGATTTTGACCGGCGGCAGGCGGAGGCCTGGATCGAAGACATCATTGCCGGTTTTGAGCGCGTGGGCTACCTTGACGACGCCAGATATGCGGAAGCCAAAATTTCCGCTTACCTCGCGGCCGGCAAACCGGAACGCTGGATCCGTCAGAAAATGAAGCAAAAGGGCGTGCAAGACGAAGTGACGGAAGAGATTTTGTCGGCGACGGAAATTGACGAGGAGAAAGCGGCCGAAAACTTTGCCCGCAAAAAGAAGATCGGCCCTTTCCGCAAAAGCGGGGAAGAGCGGAACGCCTGCCGGCAGAAGGATCTGGCGGCTATGGTTCGCGCCGGTTTCGGTTATGAAACCGCCAAAAACATCATCGGCGGCGAATTTTTTGACGAGAGCATATAAAAGGTTTGTAAATTTACTTTTCTTAAGCTATGATAAAAAGCCGGCAGGATAAATGGTTGCAGGGGTGAAGATGGCTTCCGACGAAGAAAAAATAGCCGCTCTGAAAGCGATAAGGGACAAGGCCCGCGCTTCCCGTCTGGAAACGGGGGAAGACGGAACGTTTGCCGTTTATGACGAAGAGGAAGACGAAAACCTGCGCCGCGCCTATCCCGAGTATGCCGCCGGCGGAAGCATTCGCACCGAAGAGGAAGAGCCCGCGGAGGATGATAACGATGTTTCGTCCCGCGAAGAGGCTTTTGCCGCGGATGAATATCTGCCGGAAGACGATGACGAATATGATGAGCGGGAGCGTTATGAAGACCCCGCCGGTTATGACGACGAAGAAGATTACGACCGGCCGGCGGATGACGAAAGCGGCCGCCGTTCGGCAGATGATGACGAAGCGGACGATGAGGAGGGGTATCGCCGCGCCGATGATGAAGAGGATTATGCCGCTGCCGGAGACGATTATGACGACGGGGATTATGACGGTCCGGCGGAAGATGAGCGGGATTTTGACGATTATGATGAAGATGAAGAAGGCGGCGGAGAGGCTGAAGACGAAGAACTGCCGCTGCCGCCGGACGACGATGACGACGGCGGCGGCCCCGATCCCTGGCATGCCGTTTCCCGTTCGCCAGAGGATGACCTGCCGATATTAAATATCGAGTTTAACGGCAAAAACCTTGAAAACGGCGAGTTTGACCATGAAGACCTGTCAAACGCCAACTTTTCGGCCGCCAACTTGTCGGGCGTCAATTTCTCCGGTTCCGATCTGCGGGGAGCGGACTTTTCCGGCGCCAACCTGACCAACACCAACCTTTCCGGCGCCGACCTGACGGGCGCGGTGTTTGCCGGTGCCCAGCTGATCGGCACCAACTTTACCGGCGCGATCATGAACAACGTGGTGCTGACCGACGTTTATTTCCAGGACGCCATTCTGCTCGACATTACGATTGACGACATCAGTCTGGAAGAGCTGCAGGGACTGATTGAATATCTGGCGCAGTATTATCCGCATAAGCTCAATCTGACCCGCATCAATCTGACAATGCTCGACCTGCGCAAAATCGACCTGAGCAGGGTCAATCTTCGCGGCGTTGACTTTACCGGCGTTGACTTTACCGGCGTCAACATCATGGAGCTGGACTTAAGCGAATGCATCATCACTCCCGAACAGATTGCTCAGGCGCTCGGACATGTGCCGACGGCAATGGAATTGAAAAAAATTCTGGCGCCGAAAAAGAAAGTCCGCAAAGCCGGAAAGTTCATCGACTTTACCGACTTTTTCTTAAACGACGCGCGCAATTTCGGAGTTTACAACGTTTCCGGCTTTAAGGGCATGGATGTGGAAAATCTGGTAAAGTTCGGCCAAAAGGTGTTCAAACACAAGGAAAAGGCGCCGGTGAAAGACGAAGAGGCGCTGGAACATATCCGTCAGCAAAACAAAGCCAACAAGGAGGAACTGCGCAGCGTGATCGAAGAACGCAAACGCCGGGTGCTGGAAGCCAAACGCCGGCAAAAGGAAAATCCGGAACTCTTTAACGGCCGCGACCGCGGCGGTTATCAGCGGTAGGGGCGGCCATGGAAGACACTTTGTTTTCGCAGAAAGTCAAACGCCCGCTGGCCGACCGTTTGCGCCCGCAGAATTTAAGCGAAGTGGTCGGGCAGGACCATGTGGTGGGGCCGGACGCGCCGCTCGGGCGGATGGTGAAGTCGGGCAAAATCACCTCTTTCATTCTCTGGGGGCCGCCGGGCTGCGGCAAAACCACCATCGCCCGCCTGATCGCCGAACATACCAATTTGTACTTTGAGCAGATTTCCGCCGTTTTTTCCGGCGTGGCGGATCTGAAAAGGGTTTTTCAGTATGCGCAGGAACGCCGCGCCAACCAGGGCAAGGGCACGCTTTTGTTCGTAGACGAAATTCATCGTTTCAACAAGTCGCAGCAGGACGGTTTTCTGCCCTATGTGGAAGACGGCACCGTCATTCTTGTCGGCGCCACCACCGAAAATCCGTCGTTTGAATTGAACGCGGCGCTCTTGTCCCGCTGTCAGGTATTTGTTTTAAACCGTCTTAATTCCGACGATTTCGAGGAGCTTTTGCGTCGAGCGGAAAAAGAAACCGGTCGCCGGCTGCCGGTTGACGATGAGGCGCGCGAACTGATGAAGGCCACCGCCGACGGTGACGGGCGCTATATCCTCAACCTGGCGGAAAGCGTGTTGAACTATGCCAAAGAAGGCGAGGTTTTTGACAGGGAAAGCCTGCTTAAAATCATCCGTTCGCGGGCGCCGGTCTATGACAAGGGGCGCGACGGCCACTACAACCTGATTTCCGCCGTGCACAAATCATTGCGCGGTTCCGATGTCGACGCCGCCCTTTACTGGGTGGCGCGGATGGTGGCGGCCGGCGAAGACCCGAAATATATTTTCCGCCGTCTGACCCGTTTTGCGGTGGAAGACGTGTCGATGGCCGATCCGAATGCCGTCACTCAGGCGATCGCCTGTTGGGACACTTATGAACGGCTGGGGTCGCCGGAAGGCGATCTGGCTTTGATGCAGCTGACGGTTTATCTGGCCACCGCGCCCAAGTCGGCCGGGGTTTACAAAGCCATGCACAAAGCTTTTGACCTGGCCAAAAAGACCGGTTCGCTGATGCCGCCGAAACATATTTTGAACGCGCCGACCAAACTGATGAAAGAGCTGGGTTATAACCGGGGCTATGTTTACGACCAGGATCTGGAAGACGGCTTTTCCGGGCAGAACTACTTTCCCGACGGCATCAGCCGGCAGAAGCTTTATTTTCCGGTGGAACGCGGTTTTGAACGCGAAGTGAAAAAACGGGTGGAGTATTTTGACAAACTCCGCCGCGAAAAGAACAAAAACAAACAGCAGGAGGAGGACGGACAATGATTGAACTGGCGGAAGACGAACGGCAGGTTTTTACCGAGCGGATGGTGGCCGAGGCGCTGAAAGGAAAAACGCCGTCGGAAAGTCCGACTTTTTACGCCCTGGTCGGTGCGCCGGGGTCGGGTAAGTCCACCCTGGCGTCAACCATTGACAACGCGGTGGTCATCTCTTCCGATCATGTTATTGCCGAATATGCGAAAACGCTCGGCATCGACATTCGCGAAGATTTTTGCGACCGGGAGGTCGGCCGTTTTGCCACCGTGGTGTCAAATGAAATTTACAAGGCGGCGGTCAAAAACAAAATGAACATCGTCTATGACACTTCGGTGCTGCAAAATACGTTCAAAATGTTGGAACATGTTCCGAAGTTTGGTTATCAAACCAAACTCAAAATCATGTTGGTTGACGAATATCAGGCGGCGATGAACGTGGTCGAACGGAAAATGGACAACGACGACGCTTTTTCCCGCCACCGGCAGCTGCGGGAAAAGTTCGGCTACCCTTCGGGCAATCCTCTCGGCGTGAAACCGAGCACGTCGATGAACGTGTCGGCGGCGGTGGAAGAATTTGTCATGCAGGCGGTCGAACGCGGTTATCCGCTGGAAATTTACGAATTCGGCAAAAAAGAGCCTTCTTTTAAGACCGGCGACGATTTTGACAGGTTTATCGAAAGTCTGGAACTGATTCCGATGGAACGGCACCTGGAACGCTGCGAAAAACTGAAACGCCGGGCGGACAACGCCGGCCGGGAAGAGGATTTCATGCAGCTGATGGCTCTGAAAAAAGAAATGATGGAAAGAAAATAAGTTATGTCTGTGGAACTGATCAAGGTAAAGGAAGCCGACGACGGCATGCGGCTGAACCGCTGGTTTTTGAAATATTATCCGAACCTGACGCTGGGGCGGCTGCAAAAGCTGCTGCGCACCAAGCAGATCAAGGTTGACGGCAAACGGGCGGAAGCCTCGCTGAAGCTGGCCGCCGGACAGGAAGTGCGGATCCCGCCGTTAAAAGAAGGCGAAGCCGCGGCGGAAAAAAGCGCCGAACTGGCGCCGAAGGAAATCGATTTCATCCGCAGTCTGGTAATTTTCAAAGACGACAACGTGATCGCGATCAACAAGCCTTCGGGGCTGGCGGTGCAGGGCGGCACCAACACGCATTTTCATGTCGACGGACTGCTTGACGGTCTGAAATTTGAAAAGGAAGAACGTCCCAGACTGGTGCACCGGATCGACAAAGACACCAGCGGCATCCTGCTGCTGGCGCGCAATCGCAAGTATGCCGAGCTTCTGACCGGCGCTTTTCGCACCCACCGGCTGCCGAAAACCTATCTGGCGCTGACTGTCGGCTGTCCGCGGGAAGAACACGGAGAAATTAAAGTGCCGCTGAAAAAAGCGGGAGAAAAAATGATCGTTGCTCCGGACGGCCAGAGCGCGCGTACCCTGTACCGGGTGCTGGACAGCGTCGGCGATCGTTTTGCCTTGGTGGAAGCCAGCCCGCTGACCGGGCGCACCCATCAGATCCGCGCGCATCTTGAATCGATCGGCTGTCCGATCGTCGGCGACGACCGTTACTTCGGTCCCGAAAGAAGAAAATTTAACTTGTTTGCCGACAAATTGCATCTGCATGCTTACAAAATCGATTTGTCGGCCCTATATAATAAGCAAACCGTAATCACCGCTCCGCTGCCGGCTCATTTTAAAGCCGGGCTGGAGGCGGCCGGACTTGCTTTCAAAAACTGAAAATAAAATTGTTGTCATTGACGGGAGGGATAGAAATGCGTTTTGTGAAATGGCTGCTGGGAATTGTTTTGCTGCTGGTCGTCGTGGTTGTCGTCGGCGGCTATGTTTTCCTCAAAACGTTTGACTTGAACAAATATAAGTCGTATGCGGAAAAGATCGTTTACGAACAGACCGGGCGCAAACTTGCGGTTAAAGGCGACGCCTCTCTCGGCGTTTCGCTGATTCCGACGCTCATCATCAACGACGTCAGCCTGTCCAACCCCTCCTGGGCGAAAAATCCGCAAATGGCGGAAATCGGCTCACTTGAATTGAAATTCTCTTTGCTGCCGCTGCTGAAAAAACAGGTGGTGGTTGACAAAGCGGTGATCAGCGATGCCAAAATTTTTCTGGAAACGGCCAAAGACGGCAAAAACAACTGGACTTTTGCGCCGGTAAAAACGGCCGAATCTGCCAAAACCGCCTTTTCCTCCGGCGGCTGGCTGATCGCTTCCGCCCATGCCGAAGAGGCTGCCGGCGGTACGCCCGCTTTTCTTAACACCCTGACCGACGTGGTTGCCCGCGAAGTGGCGGTGAAAAAAAGCGAGGTGCAGTATCTGGCTTCCGGCGCCGAACCGGTAAAGCTTGAAATCAACAGTCTGACCTTTTCAACCGAAGGCATCAACGCGCCGATGAATATCGGCTGGGATCTGGTTTTTGACGGTATGAATATCGCCGGCAAAGGCGATACCGGTTCTCTGGCCGGATTGTTTGATGCCGGCAAAGCCTGGCCGGCCAACGTTGAAGTGACCGCCCTGAACGTCAAGGCTTCGGTGCAGGCCGAACTTTACGACGTGATGAACAAGCTGCGGGCGGAGTTTAAAATGAACGTTTATAACCCGGCGGGCAATTTCAACGCGCCGGAAACGACGCTGATTGCAAGCGGCAAAGCCGATCTGAAAAGCGTTTCGCTCAATATTTCCTCGCTTAATGTGGTTAATAACGTAATTACCGGTACCGCGGGCGCCGACATCTCAGGCAAGGTTCCGTATGTCAGAGCTGATCTGAAAAGCGATAAGATTGATTTGCGGTCGTTTAATCCGCAAAGTCCGACCGCGTTTAACCTGCCGCCGCTGATTGCTTCCGCCAATGCGAGCGAACTGGTGCCGAACGACAAGATTCCCTATGAGCTGCTGAAGACCGTCAACGGCGACTTCAAGGTCGGCGTGGCCAAATTGATTGTCAACGACAGTCTCTCGGTTGACGACGTTAGGCTTACGGCATCGCTGAAAAACGGCGTGCTGAACGTCAATCCGCTTGAACTGCGGTTCGGGCAGGGAACCGCGGACATCGTGGCCGCGGTTAATGCCGGTACCCGTTCGCTGATACTGAAAGCCGATACGAAAGATATGGTGCTGCAAAGTCTGCATAAGGAGTTTCAGGTAACGAACAGTACCGATTTCGGCATCGTTTCCGGCGGGGAAAGTCTGCTTTCGGCCGATCTGAGCGGCAGCGGCGACACCTGGCGCGCGCTGGTCAATTCGCTTTCCGGCCGGCTGGTCGTGATTGTCGACAAGTCGACGCTGCAGACCGGCCGTCTCAGCTGGCTTACCAACAGTTTTGTCAGTCAGCTGATGAATGTTTTGAAGATAGACACTTCCAAAACCGAAAAGGTGGATTTGAAATGCGCGGTCGTGCGGGCCGATGTCAGCAACGGCAACGTCAGTTTCCCCAAAGGGATTGCGGTTGATTCCGACAAGCTGACGCTGGTCAGCGGTGGCACCGTCAATTTGCAAAACGACAAGCTCAAACTGAGCCTGAACGCCTATCGCAACGGTATTGACGACGTCGGCATCATGCAGGCGCTGAGCAATCTGATTGAAATCAGCGGCACTTTGCAAAATCCGAAAATTGCGCTGGATAAGGGCGGGGCGCTGCGTACCATTGCCGGTGTTGCCGCCGGTCCTGCCTACGCCGGAGCCGGGCTGCTGCTTGACCGCGATTCCGCGCCGTGCTACACCGCTCTCAAAGGCACCGCGTATCAGGATCGTTTTCCCAAGCCTTCGGGCGTCAGCGGCGCCGCTCAGGACGCCTACCAGGGAGCGGCCGGGGTTGCGGACAAAGGGGCCGCGGTAACGAAAGATGCGGCCAAGGCTTTGGAAAACGGCGCGAACAAGCTGATTAAGAACTTGTTAAAGTAATTCGGTTATAATCACGCCGAATTTTAAACAGGGAAGGCAAAGATGACGGTAGAAAAACTCAAACAGGCGGTGGGGGAAATCCGAAACTGCCGGCAGGACGTAATTGATAGACTGGTACAGTTTGCGCCCACCGATTCGCTTTTGTTCTGGGGCAACAACGACGAACTGATCAAAAAGCAGGAGCAGCTGTGGAACCCGATTTTGAACTGGGCAAACCGGGAGATCAACGCCAAATACATCACCACCCGCGACTTGAACGTGCCCGAACAGGATCCGTATTCCTTAAGCAATTTGAAAAATTTTATGGAAAATCTGTCCGACAAGGAACTGGCGGCTTTCTATCTGGCTGCCGTCAACACCAAATCGGAACTGCTGGCGGCGGCGCTGGTGAAAGGCCATATCACCGCCGAGCAGGCTTTTGACGCCGCCAACCTGGAAGAACTGTGGCAGTCCGAACACTGGGGCCGGGAAAGCACTTCCGAGCAGCGGCGTCAGGATCTGAAACGGGAATTGCACGATATTGAACAGTTTTTGCGCCAATGAGCGTTAAAACCGTTTATCTCAAGATCTGCGGCCGGGTGCAGGGCGTCGGTTTTCGCTGGTGGACAAAGCGGACGGCCAAGGCTCTCGGCGGCGTTTCCGGCTGGGTGCGCAACACCGAAGACGGTGGCGTCGAGGTTTTCATGCGCGGGGAAGAAGAAAATATTGAACGCATGATTGCGGCCTGCCGGCGCGGCCCGCTGACGGCGCGCGTCGACGGCATTACTTTTCTGCCGCCGGTCATCCGCGGCTTTTTGCCTGATATAACCGACGGAAAGTTTGATATCGTTTAAAACTAATTTCCGATGGAAGCGGCGGCTTCAGCGCATATCTTCTTATAAACAAGGAGACATGCCTATGGGAAACAGCAGCGAAAACATTTTTACCGCCTATAAAAAAGCGGCGGAAGCGGTAACCCGGCTTGAGCTTTGGCAGGACAAGCTGACGGCTTGGCAGATGGTGGCCGATTTTTGCCGCGACGGCGGCAACTGCCCGCTTGAGAGCAAACCGGCGCGCGACACGGTTTTGTTCTGGACTTACAACAATATGGGAAATCTGGCGGCGGAGAACGATCCGGACGTTTCCCGCGCGGTCGAATATTATCGCAACGCGCTGCCGTTTTCTCCCCGTCAGTACGACCGCATAACCGTTTACCGCAAAATCGCCCGTCTGTACAAACAGGCCGGAGACATTGCCGCCTGGCTGGATACGGTGAAGAAAATCATCCGCAAGGAAGAAGACATTGCCGAAATTACCGCCTATGTCGAACAGGCCCGGCGCGAGAGTGATGCCGCGGTGAAAAAGTCTTTTCTGAAAAAAGCCTGGGCCAAGGCGGATTGCAGCACATACGGCGACGGGCGCGACTGTCAGATGATTTCCGAACTGCTGGACGACACCGCCCGCGAAATGCGCGCCGCCCGGCGCGAACGCGAACGGCCGCAGACCGAATTTGAACGGCGGGTCTGAAACGACCGGCGGAATTTTCCTTGAAAGTTCAATCCTGCCGGCAGAGGGCGGCAAATTCTTCCTTTTTGCGGTCAAGCATTTCCCGGGCGTCGGTTTGCAAAGCCGCCGGTTTGCGCGCAACCGTGTATTGCGGCAGCTTTTCCCGGACGATTTCCGCCGACCGGCCGAAAGCCGCGGCGGGAATGCGGATTTTCTTGCCCTGTCCGGCGGAAACCCGCGGGGTGATTTCCCCGCTGTCTGCGTCTTCAAACTCGTTTAAGGCCAAGCGAACGTTTTCAAGCGAGCCGGGTACCAGAAATTCTATAAATTCGCCGCCGTTGATATAGTTGCGCACTTTAAAAATAATGTCGTCTCCCTGCCATTCGACAATCGAACCGGCAAACAGCCAGTCGCCGAGCGTGCGGGTATATTCGTAATTCTGGCTGAGGTTGGTCAGATGACCGTCATAAAAGCCGAGACAATAGCCGCGGTTCTGCAGGGTATAAAGTTCGTCCATATAGCGGTCGGGCGACCAGTTTTTTGGATCGCGGCGATAGTCGTCGATCGCCTGCCGGTAGCTGCGGGCGGTGATCGCCGCGTAATATTCGGTTTTGTTGCGGCCTTCTATTTTCAGCGAATGCATGCCGATGTCAAGCAGGCTGTTTAAGCGCGGCATCAGGCACAGGTCTTTCGAGTTCATGATGTAGGCGCCGTGTTCGTCTTCGATAATTTCGTAAAGCTCTCCCGGGCGGAAGTCTTCTTTGACCAGAAATTCGAACATGCCGCGGTTTTCCGGGGTGATGTTGAGGTCGCGGACGGTACCGTCTTTCAGGCGTACGTGCAGTCGGTAGTGCCAGCGGCAGCAGTGTGCGCATTTGCCCTGGTTGGCACTGCGGTCGGCAAGGAAGTTGGAAATCAGGCAACGGCCGGAATAAGACATGCACATTGCCCCGTGGACGAAGGTTTCAAGCATGATATCGGGGCATTGTCTGCGGATTTCCGCCATCTCGGCAAAAGACACTTCGCGGCCGAGAACGCACAGGTCGGCGCCGAGCGACTGCCAGAATTTGACTGTCTGGTAGGAACAGATGTTGGCCTGGGTGGAAACGAAACGCTTCAGCTCCGGCGCGTGTTCTTTTAAGTAAAGGAAGACGCCGGGATCGGCAATCAGTACCCCGTCGGGCTTAAGCCGTCTTAAGGTGTCGACAAAATGCGGCAGTTTTTCAACATCTTTGTTGTGAGTGTAAAGGTTGAGCGTCAGATAAATTTTTTTGCCGGCGGCATGAACGAAGTCAATGCCTTCCCTGATGTCGTCGAGCGAAAACTGCGACTGGGTGCGCAGGCTCATGTCCGGCGTGCCGGCATAGACCGCGTCGGCGCCGTAAAGGATCGCGGTTTTGAGTTTGACCGGCGAACCTGCCGGCAGCAAAAGTTCTGAAACCATTATTTTTTTACCTCGATTTTAGTGGTGTAAACGTTCATTTCCCCGAGCGGGGTTTCGTTTATTTTTACCCGCGCGATAAACGGCGCGCCGCTTGCCGCGTCTTTCAGAATCCAAAAATAGATCGGCCGGTCGGAAGACAGCTGCCACAGCAGATCGTCGCCTTCGGCGCCGAGTTTGTCGATATACATTGAACATTTGGCGGCACGGCCGGCAAAGGCGGAATATTCGTTGGCCTTTATCTCTTCTTTTCCTTCGTCGCGGAAAATGGCGTCAAAACGGCGTTTGCCGTCAAAAATCGGAATCCGCGAATCGCAAAAGCCCACTAGGTTGTATTGCCGGGCAATGGCGGCCAGCACGGTTTGCAGATTGGTGGTGTTTTTGCTGTCGGCCGTGGCTTCGATTTCTTTTTTCTTTTCCCTGCCGTTTTTGCTGCTGACGGCAAAAACCGGCTGGCCGTCTTCGTTATAGATCATTACCTTGCTGCGTTTGTTGAAGCGTGACTGTGAAGTGTAGCGGTAGGCGGAAGTTTCCAGCCTGTCGCCCTCAATGCTGCCGCCGGTGTAGTAGTTGGCCTCAAAAGGGTACAAAAAACCGAAAGTGCCGTTGGTGCGCACCACCGAGCGGACGGCGTAGCTTTTTTTTGTCAGCGTATATTCAAATTCGGCGGTGCTGGCGTTGAACGGGCCGACGAAAGCGGTGAAGTCGTGTTTGACGCTGAGCGCTTCGGCGGAGGAAGCGAACACAACCGCGGTCAGGGCGGCAACCAGAAATTTTTTTATCAATTTTGTGGCTTTCTTAAAATTTTTTTGTTATATTCCGGGCTGGATTTACTACTTTAATATAGGGATTTTCGTAAAATGTCAAAGAAAGTTTTGGTGCTGGCGGGCGGCTTTTCGGCCGAACGGGAAGTGAGCCTGGTGACCGGCCGGGGGGCGGCTGCGGCTTTGCGCGAATGCGGTTATAAGGTGATCGAGCATGATCTGACCGATACCGCGGCTTTGATCAAAACGCTTTGGGAAGAAAAGCCGGACGCGGTGTTTAACGCGCTTCACGGCAATTGGGGCGAAGACGGCGAAATCCAGGGGCTTCTGGACCTGTTGCAGATTCCCTATACTCATTCGGGACTGAAAGCTTCCGCGGTCGGAATGGACAAGGATCTGACCAAATGGATCTGCCAGTCGGCGGGGATTAAGGTGCCGTTCGGCGAAAAAACGACTTTCCGCGCTCTGCGGCAGAACGGCACCATGGTTGCCATGCCTTATGTGGTCAAGCCGGTCAGCGACGGTTCGAGCGTCGGCGTTTATATCGTCCGCACACCGGAGGATTTGCAAGCGATTGACTATGCCGACGAGGAACGCGAAATTCTGGTTGAAAAATATATCGAGGGCAAAGAGCTGACGGTCAGCGTCTTAAACGGCAAGGCTCTGACGGTGACGGAAATGCGCCCGAAAAGCGGTTTTTACGACTATCGGGCAAAATATACCGATGGCGTGACCGAGCATGTCATTCCGGCGGAAATACCCGAAGCCGCTTTCAACACCGCTCTCCGGTATGCCGAAAAGCTGCACCGGGCGCTCGGCTGCAACACCGTTTCCCGCACCGACATGCGTTATAACGAGAAAGACGGCGTAGTGGTTTTGGAAATCAACACCAACCCGGGAATGACGCCGCTCTCGCTGGTGCCCGAACAATTTAAATACGCCGGCGGCAGTTATCGCGAACTGTGCCGGATTTTGGTGGAGGAAGCCAAGTGCCGGAAAATCTCGCGATAGTCATCGGCGGGCCGACCGCTTCGGGAAAATCTCGGCTGGCGATTGATCTGGCGCTGACGTTTGACGGCGTGGTCGTCAATGCCGACGCCAGTCAGGTCTATAAGTCGATTCCGGTCATTTCCGCCGCCCCTTCGGCCGAAGATAAACAAAAAGCGCCTCACCGTTTATACGAATATCTGGAAGACGAGGAAAACGGCAACGTGGTTTCCTGGTTGGAAGATGCGGCGGCGGAAATCCGCAAAGCCTTTTCGGCCGGCCGGACGCCCGTGGTCGTCGGCGGCAGCGGTCTTTATCTGGACAACCTGATCAACGGTTCGACGCCGATCCCCGAAGTCGATCCCGCCGTCCGCGGGGAGGCGCTGGAAATTGTGAACGGCGAGGGCGTCGGCGCTCTGTTTGAACGTCTGTCGGCGGTTGATCCCGAAGGCGCCGCCCTGGTCAATCCGGCCGATGCCACCCGGGTGCGCCGCGCTTTCGAGATTTTTATGACCACCGGCCTGTCGATTGCCGAATGGTTTAAGCGGCCGATGGTCAAAAAACTGCCGGAAGCGCGTTTTCTGGCAATCAGGCTGCTGCCGGAAAAAGCCGTGCTCGACCGCCGCTGCAATCTGCGTTTTGACATTATGACGGCTTCGGGCGCTCTGGAAGAAGTCGCCGGCCTGCTTGCCCGCCAAGTGCCGGAAAGCCTGCCGGTAATGAAAGCGAAGGGGGTGCCGGAACTGGCGGCGTATCTTCGCGGCGAAACCGGTTTTGAAGAAGCGGCGGAAAACGCCAAACTGCACACCCGGCAATATGCCAAGCGCCAGCTGACCTGGTTTCGCAACAAGCTTGAGGCTGATGTTACTTTGCCGGACTGTTACGCCGGGCAGGCGGATTTCATAAATGATGTTAAAAAGCAATATAATATGTTGCAGAAATTTGCGTAATGATATAAAAAGCAAGTTAATCATAAAGAAAAATCCGGAGAAAACATTATGTGGCAAAGATTAATGGGCTTATTCTCTTCCGACATGGCGATTGACCTGGGAACCGCCAATACGCTGGTATATGTCAAAGGGAAGGGGATTGTGCTGAACGAGCCTTCGGTCGTGGCGATTGAAGAAGTCCGCGGCAAAAAACAGGTTTTGGCGGTCGGCAACGAAGCAAAACAGATGCTGGGACGCACCCCCGGCAACATCCAGGCGATCCGTCCGCTGCGCGACGGCGTTATTGCCGATTTTGAAATCGCGGAAGAAATGATCAAATATTTTATCCGCAAGGTTCACAACCGCCGTTCGTTTGCCTCGCCGATGGTTATCATCTGCGTTCCTTCCGGCTCCACGGCGGTGGAAAGACGCGCTATTCAGGAATCTGCCGAAGCGGCGGGCGCCATCAAAGTCCGTCTGATTGAAGAACCGATGGCTGCGGCGATCGGTGCCGGCCTGCCGGTAACCGAACCGACCGGCAGCATGGTGGTCGATATCGGCGGCGGTACTACCGAAGTAGCCGTGATCTCTCTCGGCGGCATTGTTTACGCCCGTTCGGTCAGGGTCGGCGGCGACAAGATGGACGACGCCATCATTTCTTATATCCGCCGCAACCATAACCTGTTGGTCGGTGAAAGTTCTGCCGAACGCATCAAAAAGGAAATCGGCTCAGCCTGCCCGCCGGAAGAAGGCGAGGGACGCAGCATTCAGATTCGCGGTCGCGATCTGATGAACGGCGTGCCGAAGGAAATTACCATTACCGAACGCCAGATTGCCGAAGGCCTGGCCGATCCGGTAGCGCAGATTGTTGAAGCGGTTAAGGTTGCTTTGGAAAACACCGCGCCGGAACTGGCTGCCGATATTGTCGACAAGGGTATTGTTTTGACCGGCGGCGGCGGGTTGCTTTCCAACCTTGATCAGGTATTGCGCAATGCGACTGGACTGCCGGTTTCGATTGCCGAAAATCCGCTGGCCTGTGTGGTTAAGGGTACCGGCAGCGCGCTTGACAACCTGCCCAAGTTCAAAAACGTCCTGTCGACCATGTATTGAAGGCTGGGTGCGAAAACTGCTTACAAAGCTCCGGAAAGTTTCCGGAGCTTTTTGTTTTGCGGAAGCGGCGGGCCGTATGAACGCAGGTTTTCGCCGCAATACTGCCGAAGATGAAAATTTGTCGGAAGAATAATCAATTGGATATATTTTGTTAATCTTTTTATTATATACTGAAAACGGTAAAAACGGCAAATTAAATGAACGTTTTTTTATATGACAAAAAACTGTTATAGAGGACTGAGGATGACTGGAAAATCTGTTATCGGGCTGGTGCTTCTGACAAGCACTTTTTTAAGTTCATCGGCAAAGGCGGCGGCGTTGACGTCGGCGTTTGAAGAGTTAAGGCAAAAAGCGGCAAATTCCGGAGAGGTGTTCGACTGTGCGGAAGGGACGGAAAACGACTGGAGTTTTACGAAGCCTGAGGCGGATGCTGAAGGAAAATTGACGACTGAATATTATAAAATTATCCTGAAGCCGGAAAATTTTTCAACTACCGGAAGCACCGTTTGGAGAAAAGCCGGGGAAAATGAAAAATTCGATGCGGACACCGTTGCCGTTTATCTGCCGAACAAGCAGACGGAATATTTTAAATATGACAATGTTCGTCCGGCAGGCAGAAAAGTTTACGATACCCGGCAGTCGTCCCTGTCCGGGGAAGTCGATGCCGATTTTGTCGGCAGCGTCGCAAACGTTTCCGGCGGCGCCGTTTATAACAACGGTGCGATTGACAAGATTACCGGTGATTTTGTTGCTAATTCCACCACCGGCGGCTATGGCGGAGCTGTCTATAACGGCGGCCGGATCGAAAACGTTGCCGGTAATTTTATCGGCAATCAATCCGGTCAGGACGGCGGAACCTTTTATAATGCCGGTACTGTCGGCAGCATCGGCGGCAATTTTCTGGGCAACCACGTAAGCCGGTACGGCGGTGCGGTCTATAATGACGACAGGGATCAGATAGACAATATCAGCGGAAACTTTGTCGGTAACTATGCCGGCAGCGGCGGTGCAATATTCAACCGGGGAAATATCGGCGGCATCAGCGGAGATTTTATCGGAAACTACGTATCCGGGGGAACGTTCGCTTATGGCGGAGCCGTTTATAATGACGGCAACTCTCAGACGGTCAGCAGGGTTATAGACCATATCCGGGGAGACTTTATCGGCAATTACGTGGCCGGAGGGTATAATGTGGCCGGCGGTGCCGTTTTTAACTATAACAACGCTTTTATCGGCAGCATTACCGGCAATTTTCTGAACAACTATTCCCGGGCGGCAGGTGCCGGCAACGTGGCTCTGGGAGGTGCCGTTTATACGGCGAAAAAGATGACGTTTGCCGCCGGAGAGCAGAAAACGTATTTTATGTCCGGCAACTATACGCTGGGCAGAAGCTACAACAAAAGATACAATGCGATTTTTGTTGAAACGGGTGCCTCGGGTGAGGTTCCGGTCATCACTTTTGACACTGCCGGCGGCGGTGCTTGGGTGATTAACGACAACATTGAAGGCGGAAAGAACTCTAACAATGTGATTAACTATGCCACCCGCTACAATCTCGCTTTCACCGGCGACGGCGTGTTGAATGAAAACGGTCTGACCGACCAGTATATTTCGATTAACAACGATATTGTCAACGCCGGCGAAGTTGCGGTTGAGGGAACCACCCTTCGCTTCGGTGCTTACCAGCACGAGGACAAGACCGCCAACAACTGGGACGGGCACGGACGTTTCCTGGCAGCACTGAAAGCCGACGGAACCGCCGATTTGGACGCCGAGGCCGTAACTTCGCTGTCTTTGAACAATGCGGCGTTTGATCTGTACAACAAATATCAGGATATGGTTAATCTGAAAGGCTGGAAGGCAAGCGGCAACAGTTTCCTGCATGTTGACGTCGACGTTGAGAACTTAACCGCCGATATGCTCAACGTCAACGGCAATGTCGAAGGAACCACCAAACTGGTACTTTATCCGACCTCAGACAAAGACATCCGCGGCGAAAGCATCCTGTTTGCACAATCGACGAACGATACCACCGGCAATGCGGATTCCTTCAAGGTCTGGCGCGTTTACAGAAGCCCTTACATGTTTGAAACCAAATATACCAAAACCGGCGAAAACGCCAACAAATGGGAACTGGAGATGGGCAACCAGGTTAATCCCGATGCGGATCAAAAGCCGGATGAACGTCCCGATCCCGAAGTGCCGGACGTTAAGCCGACGCCGACCCCGGATAAACCGACCAACCCGGTATATGGCGAAGTGGTTGCCTACGGCGCGCTTCCGGCGGCGGCAATCGAACAGACCCGCAGCGTGGTTGACAACGTGTTCGGACAGACAGCCGGCCGTCGTTCGTATTGTCCGGGCTGCGGCTTCTACGACTACTATTGGAACGGCGAAGGCTTCCGCAATCTGTGGATCAATCCGACCTATTATACCTCCAACATTGACTCGCCGTTTGACATTGACGCTGACGTCTGGGGCATTGAGGCCGGCGGCGACTTGCAGCATGACCTCAACAACAAACTCGGTCTGTTTGTGTCCTACCGCAAGGGCAGCTACGACATGAACGGCGACGGCAAACATTACTACTCGACCGTCGGTTCGGAAATCGACATCGATTCCTATCTGGCCGGTCTGTATTACCGCTATGACCGGAACAATTGGTATGCGTTTGCCACTTTGTACGGCGGCATTCAGCAGGCAGACATCAAAACCGACGACGGGATTAAGTCCGATACCGACGGGGTTGAGTTCGGCGCAAGCTTGGAGGCCGGGTACGACTACAACCTGACGGATACGGTATACTTAACACCGAGCCTGGGCGTATTCTATACGCAGGTCAACTATGACGACGCGACCGACAGCGTGGGCAAGAAGGCGGAATATAACGACCTTAAGCAAATTGAACTGGAAGCTGGCGTTAAGCTGACGAAAGCATTCCGTCTTGACGAAGGCTATGCCAACGTTTATGTCAAACCGAGTGTCGTGCAGACGCTTGTCGACGGTGACGAAGTCAACATCACCGGTTTGGGCAAAGTAAACACGCTTGACGACGAAACGCTGGGGCGGATTGAGCTTGGCGGGCGCTACGGCTTCACCGATCAGCTTTCGGCTTACGGCTGGGCGAATTATACGTTCGGTTCGGACTATGATGCGACGACCGTCGGTCTGGGTCTGAACTACGCGTTCTAGAAAATGTAAAAAGAGCGGAAACTCCCCGGATTATCCGGGGAGTTTTTTTATTCTGCGCACGAAATGATCATAAAAGGAACTGACAGAAGTAAGACCAGATAAAAAGATAAGAAACGACTGTGCCGCAAAAACAGAAAAGCAGACAGGAAAAGCGGCAAATACAAACCCGGGGTGTAAAGAGCGATAAAACCGGTTTGTGCAATTTGCGGATAATACAGATAAACGCAGACGAGGTAAAAAACAAGCGTGTTTAAAAAAGTAATGCCGCCGGCATAACCGATGATTGGCGGATTTCCGCTTTTGTCCCGCCGATAAAAAAAGGCAGTGGCGGCGGAAGAAAAAACGAGAGCCGTCAGACAAAGGAAAAAATAAAAAGAAAACGGTTGCAAAAAAAATATGAACAAAACGGCGAAAATGTACCACCATTGCAAAACGACAGCCGTTCGCAGCATCAAATTATCTCCTGCCGCGGTGCGGACAATTTCCAGACGCGTCAGCAGACAGCAGCAGAATCCTCCGGCAAGCGTCAGCAGGAAGAAAACAAAATAGAAAAATTCGATGAAACGGCTTTCTCCGGACAGACCGAAATTTTCTCCCGCAGGAATGCCGGGCAGCGCGAGCGTTCCGTATTGGTTGAAAGCGTAAACAAAAAGGACTGCCGTAACCAACAACGGGGAAACAACGCGATTTAAGATATGAGGCATGCTTTTTCTCCGCGGCGGTTTGACGGGCGGCGTTATCCGCCGGTTTCTTCGGAAGCTTCCGCCGTCGTTCCGAAACTGTCGTCTACCCAGACGCCGTCATCGGAATTCATCTTTTGCAGGGCGGCTTTGACATCGGGATTGGCCGGTGCTTTGCCGGTTTTGGCAATAACTTTCAAATCTTCGGCATAAGCCTTGCGGATGTTTTGGTAACTTTGTGTTTTTTCCAGCGAAGTATCGACTTGTCCGCTATTTTCGTCCGGCAGGATTTTATCACTGTCAACCGGAGCAGCAGCCGGCTGTTCTTCTTCCATCAGCTTGGTTTGCAGGAAGTTGACATGCACTTTTTCCGGCGGCGTTTCGTGGTCGACGACGACGGCGGAAGCTTTTCCGGCGGCCGGTGACGGCGTTTGTGCCGGAATAACGTAGTGAATTTCTTCGCCGTTGTCCGGTTCTTCCGCCGGTTCGGGGAACGGCGGCAGTTTTTCCGCCCGTTCCAGTTCCCGGGCGGGAATGAAGAAGTTCGGACGTATTCTTTTGCGCACATATTCCGCATGGGCGGTGCCGGCGGCAAACAAAACCGCAGTCAGACACAAAACAAATTTTTTCATGGCCTATAACCTAATCTTAACTAATCCTGTAATAACCTACCATACATGAAAAATTTATATTTGACATCAATATTTTGTATTTGTGCAGCCCTAAATTCCGTTCAAGCGGCGGATGCCGCCGGCGACGGGGTCGCCGATCCCTGTGCGGAATTTCGCTATTCCACCCGTCTGAACATGACCACGTCGTACGGAAAGCTGAATTACAATTACGATTACGACCGCCGCTCGCTGACCCTTTTGGGGCAGAAATACGGTTTGGTCGAACCCGGCATGCATGCTTCCGGTTTGTCGCTGTTCGGCATCGACTGGTCGGTTTCGCTCAACACCGTGGCCCGGGTGGGCGCCGGTGACACGATCTGCGTGCTGCCGACCAGTCTGGACGTGTTTATCGGCTTTCGCGAACCGACGATTTACATCGACAACGGGCTGAAAAAAGACGGCTGCCGCTACAACCTGGTTTTGCGTCATGAACACCAGCACCAGCAGGTGAGCATTGCCGCGCTGGAATATTTTATGCCGCGGATCCGGGCAGAAATACAAAAGGCGCTGCCGGTCGTCCGTCCGCGGGCGGTTGCCTCCCTTTCGGCTACCGACGCCGCCACCGAGGAAATGAACGGCGAATATATCCGGCTGATCCGTCCGTTGGTAAACGATTTTAAGGCGACGCTTCTTTATGAACAGAAAAAGCTGGACAACCGGGAAAACTACCGGTTTGAAAGCGGCATCTGCAAAGGCCGTCCCTGAAGCGTCTGCATTTTCCCGAACTTTTTGCCGGCGGATGTTTTTTCAGCGCGAATAGGACGCTTCGATCAGCTGCGCGCGCTTTTCATTTAAATCGTAATTGGCTTTGACATTGAGCTGCGGCGCGACGGCGGAAATGATTTCCCCGGCGGTCGGTACCGTGTTCCAGCCGGAGGTGGCAAAGCCGAAGGTTTCTTTTGAGGCTTTCGGCTCGTCCATCATCAGGAACAGGGTGTAACGCGGGTTGGAAACCGGGAAGGTGGCGACAAACGAAGTCATCACCTTTTTGTCGACGTAATGGCCGTTGACCAGTTTGTTGGCGGTGCCGGTCTTGCCCGCGACCTCATAGCCGGGAACGTTGGCCCGCCGGCCGGAACCTTTGGTGACGACGCCGCGCAAAAGCTTGCGCATGGCAGCCGACGTTTTGGCCGAAATGACCCGGTGCCCTTCGTCATGATGATTTTTTAAAAGCGTCGGGGCATGATAGATGCCGCCGTTGACGATGGCGGCAAATGCGGCAATGATGTGCAGCGGCGTGACCGAAACGCCGTAACCGTAGGAAACCGTTGCGGTTGTCGTTTCTCCCCAGCGGCGGGGCAGGCTGGGCGCGGCTTTTTCGGTAACTTCAAACGAACTGAGCGGATCAAACAGCCCCATTTTGCGCAAAAACTTTTTCTGTTCGTCCTGACCGACTTTCAGCGCGATCTGGGCCGAGCCGATGTTGGAAGAATAAATCAGAATTTCCTGCAGGTCGAGCCACCGGTTTTCGCCGCGGTAGTCTTTGATGGTGTTGTATTTCAGCTTGAGCGGTTTGGTGGCGTCAAAACGGTCGGAAAGTTTGATCTTGCCGCTTTCGAGCCCGAGGGCGGCATTGAAGATTTTAAACACCGAACCGGGTTCGTAAAGCCCTTTGGTGGTAAAGTTGAACTGGCTGCGTTCGTCCGGGTTGCCGCTGAGGTTGGGATCAAAATCCGGCAGCGAGATCATGGCGATGATTTCGCCGTTGTTGACGTCCATCAGAATGGCCGAAGCGCCGGCGGCATTATATTTTTTTACGGCGGCGGCGAGCTTTTCCCTGATCGTGTCCTGTACGCCGGAATCGATCGTCAGCTGCAGCGGCACGTCGGAACTGGTCAGGCGGCCGTCCAGCTGTTTTTCCAACCCGGAAATGCCGATGTTGTCAATGTTGGTTTTGCCCAGAATGTGGGAGAAAAGGTTCTTTTGCGGATAAACTCTTTTTTCCACATCTTCAAAACCCAGTCCCTGAATGCCCAGGGCATAGATCTGGTAACGCTGGGCAAGGGAGAGGTTGCGCTTGATGTAGATGAAATTGCTGTTTTTTTCCAGCTGTTCGAGAATTTCCTCATAAAGCATGTCGGGGATGTATTCGCTCAGTTTGGCCGCCACTTTTTCCTTGTCCCTGACCTTGCGCGGATGGGCAAAGAGGTTGGCGGTCGGCAGCGAAGTGGCGATGATGGTGCCGTTGCGGTCGGTGACGTCGGCGCGGGTGATCGGGTTTTCTATTTTGAGCTGGGGCAGTTCCTTTTCCCCGTTTCCGTCGTCGGGCGAAAAACCGCTGATGCAGATGCCGAGCGTGCGCACGGCAATGATGACATAAATCAGGATAAAACCGAAAACGGCCAGCAGCATACGGTTTTTGCAGGCCGACAGCGGGTCTTTTTCCAAGTCAAAGCCGGAAAAGGCGAAATTCCGGTTGACTTTGATTTCTTCGCCCGGCAGATAAAATTTGTTTCTTTCCTTTTTTGCCCACAGCTTCGCCATTTTTTTCCCGTTTCCCGTTTTAGCGTTCGGCTTTGGCCAGACGGCGCAGTTCTTTGTTGCGGGCGGCAATGCTGTTCAGGTTCCGGCGGGCCAGCATTTTGCGGTCGGGTTCGTAATCGAACGGCAGGGCGGCGTAGCTGATGATCTGCTCGGCCTTGACCGGGTTCAGGTCGATATGCTTTTGCGCCAGGCTGCGCAGCCTTTCGGGATTGTTGAGGTGGCTCCATTCGGCTTTCAGGATATGGATGGTTTTGATGTCTTCGCTGATGTCACGGTTGATGCGGTTCAGTTCCTTTTCCAGGTCCTGAACCCGGTTTTTCATAATGAAGGTTGCGAAAATGACGGCAGTTAAAACGGTTAAGGCTGCCCACAGGCAGATGGCGGCAGATTTTGTCGTATTCATTGTCCTGTCTCCTTATCACTTTTAATTGCGTAACGAAGTTTGGCCGAATGCGCGCGGGGATTGGCTTCGACTTCCGCCGCCGTCGGCGGCACGGCCTTGGAACAAAAGGCCAGTTCGGCCGGTGCCGCCGTTGCGGCTTCCGGCAGATAGCGGGAAACGCCTTCGCTCTTGCCCGCTTTTTGTTTAAAGAAGTTTTTGACGATGCGGTCTTCCAGCGAATGGAAGGTAACCACGGCCAGACGGCCGCCCGGTTTCAAAACGGAAAGTCCGCCCGCCAGTCCGCGTTCCAGTTCGCCCAGTTCGTCGTTGACGGCGATTCTCAAGGCCTGAAAAGTGCGGGTTGCCGGATCCGGCTGTCCCGGTTTTTTGAAAATAACCTGATAGACGATCTCGGCCAGCTGCCGGGTGGTGGCAACCGGCGCGGTTTGACGGGCTTCGACGATTTTTGCGGCGATCCGGCGCGACTTGCGTTCTTCGCCGAAACGGTAGATAAGGTCGGCCAGTTCTTTTTCGCCGTACGTGTTGACGATGTCGGCGGCGGAAATTCCGGTGCACGACATCCGCATGTCAAGCGCGGCGTCCTTGTTGTAGGAAAAGCCGCGTTCGGCCTGATCAATCTGCATGGAAGACACGCCGATGTCAAAGACAATGCCGTCAACCGGTTCTTGGATCAGTCGTTCAATGTCGCCGAAACGGCCGGGACGAAAGTCAAAACGACTGCCGTAAACGCTTTTGAGTTCCTCGGCCCGCGGCCGTACGTTGGGGTCTCGGTCAACGGCGATCAGCCGGCAGTCAGCCGTCTTGAGCAGAGCTTCCGAATAGCCGCCGTTGCCGAAAGTGGCGTCGACATAGGTTTTGCCCGCCTGCGGCGCAAGCGCCTCCAGCACTTCGTTCAACAGAACCGGTATGTGTTTGACGGTGTTATTCATCGGCGCCTCCCGACGGCCGGAGCGAAGGTCGGTTTTTTAAAACCTCGGCGCGGATGCGGGCTTCTTCCTTCGCCCAGTTTTCCGGGTTCCATATCTGGAACTTGCGTCCTTTGCCGACAAAAACCGCGGTGTCGGTGATTTCGGCATGTTTCAGCAGTTTTTCCGAAAGCGAAATACGGCCGGTGCTGTCGAACGTAAAGCGGCGGGCATCACCGAAGATAAGGTTGGTGAGGTCGTCCTGGGTTTGGGAGAAAAAATCAAGCGAGGTTTCCATCTCGCTGGCCAGCTTTTCCAGCAGTTCTTCGGTGCATCCCTCAATGCAGGGAGAGCTCAAACTGCGGTAACAAACGATTTCCGTTGACAATTCCTTAACGATTGCGCGGTAGTCTGACGGCAGGGAAACGCGGCCTTTGGCGTCTACCTTGTTGCTTATGGTGTCCATAAAGAGAAATGTTTTTCTCACCGTCATTTTTTCCTGTTTGTTGCCCTGTTTTTCTAAGATTATGGTATATCATGGGAAAATTTGGGAATCAATGGGAATTTTTAGGGAATCGTTAACTGTTCGCTGTTTGTTCTGAGGCTTCCGGCCGGCTTATGCCGGCAATCTGTTGTCGGCCGGGAGTTTGCGCTTTGTGACAAAAAATGTTTTTTTTATAAAAATTTTTCGCAAACCTGCGCAAAACCGCTGCCGGCGGCGAAAACGAAGCCGTCCGCGGCCGTCCGTCCGTGCGGCCGGCGTTTTGCCGAGTCTGTCCGTATGACAAAAAAACGTCCGTCGGCATTTTTTTTGTCATTGCCGTTCGTTTGCCCGGTTTTGTTTTTTGAGGACGGCGCCAGATTTCGCTTGCTTTTATCCCGCGATCAGATTAATTTCTATCTCAAGGCGGTCGGATAGCCGCGTCAGGGAAAGGAAAATCCGCTGATGAGGAAAGTCCGGGCTTCATGGAAACAAAACACCGGATAACGTCCGGCTGGAGAAATCCAAGGGAAAGTGCCGCAGAAAATTACCGCCGGGCATGCCCGGTAAGGTTGAAAAGGCGAGGTAAGAGCTCACCGCAAAGCCGGCAACGGTTTTGGCCTGAGGTAAACCCTGTTTGAAGCAAGACCAAGTTAGGAGGGCCGGTTTTTTTTACTGACCGGTTATACGGAGCGTTTCCACTCTGCTCCAGAGGTAGGTCGCACCGAGCGGTCCGGCAACGGGCCGCCGAGATGAATGGCTATCAATTCCAACCCTTGCCTTCGGGCAAAGATAGTGGAATACAGAACCCGGCTTACAGACTGCCTGTCTTTTTATTTATTGCGGAGGGAACATGCGGCAGCAGACAATCGGACAACAGTTTGAAATTGAAGGGATCGGGCTCCACTCGGGGCTGAAGTCGAAACTGGTCTTTAAACCTCTGGCGGAAAATTCCGGCATTTTCTTCAAACGTTCGGATCTGCCGGACGCCCCCGCGCTGCCGGCTTTGTGGTCGAAGGTGGTTGACACCCGCAACTGCACCTGTCTCGGCAGCGATGACAAAAACGTCGTCAGCACCATAGAGCACCTGATGAGCGCGCTCTATGCCCGCGGCATTGATAACGTGCTGGTTGAGGTCAGCAACCCCGAACTGCCGATCATGGACGGCAGCGCCGAAGTGCTGTACAAGGCTTTGTGCAACATTCCTCTGCAAGAGCAGAGCGCCCCGCGAAAATATCTGAAAATTTTAAAAGAAGTGTCTTTTGCCGACGACAAAGGCAACCATGCGGTGCTGAAACCTTATGAGAAAGGGCTGCAAATCCGTTTTGAAATTGATTTTCCTTCCAAAATTGTCGGTCATCAGGTTTTTGAAGGCGAAATCACGCCTGAACTTTTTGCCTCGGAGATTGCGCCCTGCCGCACGTTCTGTGAAAAATACCAGGTGGACTATCTGCAGTCGATCGGACTGATTAAGGGCGGCAGTCTGGAGAACGCCGTGGTCCTTGACGGCGAAACGGTGTTAAACCCCGAAGGCCTGCGCCATCCGCACGAATGCGTCAACCACAAGGTTTTGGACGCCGTCGGGGATCTTTACACTTCCGGTTACCGGATTTTGGGCGAACTGAATGCTTTTAAGACCGGTCATTTTCACAACAATCAACTGCTGAAGGTTTTGTTCAGCGATCAGTCAAATTACGAATTGGTGTAAAAACATGAAAAAATGCAAGTTGTTGTCTTTGTTGTTTGCTTCCGCGCTGTTGTTCGGCTGCGCTTCCGACGATGTCGACCTCGACAATATGACGGCCGAGCAGCTTTATAACCGGGCGCATGACTATCTGGACGAAACGCGTTATAAGAAAGCGGCGGAAACCTTTGAAAAAGTGGAGCTGGAATATCCCTATTCCCGCTGGGCGACCGACGCCAAAATCATGGGCGCCTACGCCTACTACAAAAACGAAAGCTATGACGACGCGGTGATGGCGCTGGACCGTTTTATCCGTTTCCATCCCGGCAATCCGAACGTGGCCTACGCCTATTATCTGAAAGCGATCTGTTATTACGACCAGATTTCCGACGTCAACCGCGAGCAGGGCGAAACCCGCCGGGCTCTGGAGGCTTTCAATCAGCTGGTTGCCCGTTTTCCGGACAGTAAATATGCCGCCGATGCCAGGCAGAAAATGGTGCTGGCGCGCGACAACCTGGCCGGCAAGGAAATGGAAGTCGGGCGTTATTATCTCAACCAGAAAAACTATCTTTCCGCCCTGAACCGTTTTTCGGCAGTGGTCAACAACTACAACAAAACCGGTTATGTTGAGGAAGCCCTTTACCGCCAGACGGAAATTTATACCATCCTCGGCATGTCCGGCGAAGCGGCGCGGGCTTATGAGGTGCTGAGTTACAATTACCCCGAAGGCAGCTGGACGGCCAAGGCGCAAAAAATTGTCAAAGGCAAAAAGTAGATGCTTTGCTCGCTGTCCATCCGCAATGTAGTACTCATCGACCGGCTGGATCTTGAATTTTCGGCCGGTTTCAGCGTGCTGACGGGGGAAACCGGCGCCGGCAAGTCGATTCTGCTCGATTCTCTCGGGCTGGTGCTGGGCAGCCGGGCGGAAACCTCGCTGATCCGTCGCGGCGAAGACAAACTGAGCGTAACCGCCGTTTTCAGCCTGCCGCCGGCCGGCCATCCGCTTTATCGGCTGGCGGAAGAATATGATCTCGATCTGGAAGACGAACTGGTAATCAAACGCACGTTGGACGTAAACGGCCGGGGCAAAATCTTTGTCAATGATCAGCCGGTGTCGCTGAAGGTCTTAAAGGAATTCGGCCGCGTTTTGGTGGAAGTGCACGGACAGTTTGACAACCAGGGGCTGCTTAACCCCGCTTCCCATCGCGATATTCTGGACGGCTACGGCAAATATCCGGAAGCCTGTGCCGAAGTGCGGGAAAAATATGCGTTGTACCGGCAGGCGGCGGAAGAGCGCCGGGCTTTTGAGGAGAATCTGAATAAGGCCAAAACCGACGAGGAAAACCTTCGCTGCTGGGTTGACGAACTGGAAAAGCTGAACCCGGCCGCCGGCGAAGAAGCGGAGCTTTCCGCCCGCCGGACGGAAATGATGAATGCCGAAAAACTGCTGGAAAATCTGAACGCCGCCTATGGCAGTCTGACCTTGGGCGCCGACGTGCTGTCGGCCGTGCGTCATGCCCAGGGGGCAATAGACCGTGCCAACCGGCTGGTGGAGGGAAAATATGACGGCATTGCCGAAATTTTGGAGCAGACTTTGATCAACGCCGACGAGTGCATCCGCCAGATTGAGGAAGCCAGTTCGGCCATCAGTCTCAGCCAAAACGAGATTGATATGATCGAACAGCGGCTGTTCGCTCTGCGGGCGGCGGCGCGCAAACATCAGACGACGATCGACGAACTGCCGGCGGTGCTGGCCGATATGCGCGGGAAGCTGGAAAAAATAGAGCTGGGCGAAGACGGTTTAAACGAATGCCTGAAACGGGAAGAAGAATGCCGGCTGGCTTATGTTGCCGCGGCGGAAGATTTGAGCGAGAAAAGACGACAGGCGGCGGCTCAGCTGGACTGGAAAGTGATGGAAGAATTGCCGCCGCTCAAAATGGAAAAGGCGCGTTTCGTTACCCGCATTGAACGCCTGCAGGAAAGTTCCTGGAGTGAGAACGGTGTTGACTCTGTTGCTTTCACCGTTTCCACCAACCCCAATTCGCCGCAGGGGCCGCTCAACAAAATCGCTTCGGGCGGCGAACTGGCGCGCTTTATGCTGGCCTTAAAGGTTAATCTGGCGAAGACGGGCGGTTGTCAGACCATGATTTTTGACGAAGTGGACGCCGGTGTCGGCGGCGCGACGGCACAGGCGGTCGGCGAAAGGTTGGCGCGGCTGGCGCAGACGGTGCAGGTGCTGACCGTTACCCATTCGCCGCAGGTGGCCGCATGCGGTAACAGTCATTTCAAAGTGGAAAAAAAGACGGCAGACAACGTTACCACCACTTATGTTTATGAACTGGACAAGACGGCGCGGTTTGAGGAAATTGCCCGTATGCTGGCCGGCGAGCATATTACCGACGAAGCAAGGGCGGCGGCGCGGGTGTTGCTGACGGCGTGAAAGCCGCCGGTCGTTTGCCGGTGTATTTTCGGGGCCTTTCCTTTTGGTCGCGGCTGACTGTTTTTTGCCGCCGGATTTTCTGTAATGCTTTTTTGTAAAAAATAAGCCGCGTATGCAGCGGTCCGTCATGCCGAATTGCCAAGGACCGGTCAGACCGGACTTTCCCGAACCTGCTGTGCCTTCCCCGCAATCCGTTATGTCGAACCGTCTGAATCCCCGTGTCGAATCTGCCAAGCATTTTCACGCCGAACTGTCTGAATCTGTCGTATTGGACTTGCCAAGTTTTTTCACGTCAAACTCATTCAAACCTGCCGTGTTGGATTTTCCCGAACCTGCTGTGCCTTTCCCGCAATCCGTTATGTCGAACCGTCTGAATCCCCGTGTCGAATCTGCCAAGCATTTTCACGCCGAACTGTCTGAATCTGTCGTATTGGACTTGCCAAGTTTTTTCACGTCAAACTCATTCAAACCTGCCGTGTTGGACTTTCCCGAACCTGCTGTGCCTTTCCCACAATCCTTTATGCTGAACCGCTCCGAAACCGTCGTGCCGAACCGCCCCGAAGTTTCCGCGTCGGATTTGATCCCCGTATTTTTCCGTTTTTTTTATTTCCCGCACATACGCTTGTTTTCATTTCTCCTCTAACGCCTGCTTCCTTTTCCGCCTGACCCCGCTTCTTCCGGTTTTACTTCTGTTTTCGTCCTTCATCCTTATACCCGCATTCGTTCTTATTTCCGATTTTCCCCCAATCCCGCTCCGCTTCTTTCGGCTTTACTCCTGCTTCTGTCCTTCATTATACCCGCATTCGCTCTTGTTTCCGATTTTCCCTCAATCCTGCCCCGCTTTTTCCGGTTTTACTCCTGTTTTCGTCCTTCATTATACCCGCATTCGCTCTTATTGACATCTTCACGCCATATTCATTTTTTTTATGTTTTGAACGTCTGCATAAGCAGGCAGATGCAGACATGCCGGCCCGGCCGTAAGGCTTGCGCAGCTTCGGGCCGGGCGTTTGAGTTTCGGAATGGTTAATACCGTTTGCGTTAGCTGGTGGAAGTTTATGCTCATTCCTGTTGCTGCACTTGTTCTTTTTCTTCCGTTTCCATATTTCTGCTCTCTCTCGTTTTCATACTTTCAGCCTTACTACCGCTTATGCACCGGTTTTCTTGCATTGCTTCCGTTTCCGTGCTCCTGTTTTTACTTCTTCCGCATTTGTATTTCCCTGTTCGATTCCACACCCTTATCCACTTCCACTTCCACTTCCACTTCCACTTCCTCTTCCACTTCCACTTCCTCTTCCACTTCCTCTTCCTCTTCCTCTTCCTCTTCCTCTTCCTCTTCCACTTCCACTTCCTCTTCCACTTCCACTTCCACTTCCACTTCCACTTCCTCTTCCTCTTCCTCTTCCACTTCCACTTCCTCTTCCTCTTCCTCTTCCTCTTCCTCTTCCTCTTCCTCTTCCTCTTCCTCTGTTCCCTCTTGCCAGGCTTTTTTCGCTTTTTCTCCCCCTCAAAAAAGCCTGATTAAATTTCCGCTTGCCAACGGGCGGCGTTTTCTTTAATATCAATCCTGCATCCGGGAGGCCGGATGCGGAGTGTCAGAGCTCCTTGCAAGAAAAGAACGACTCCTGTAAAGAGGGAGCCGGGGATATAAGGCTATAAGCGCGAATAACCCGGACTGTTCTGTGATCAGTTGTGAACTCCCTCACCTTGGTTTTACATCAGGGTGAGTTTTGTTTTAAATCAGGGTAAATAAGCAAAACAAAGGGAGTGTTGGTTAAAAGAAAGCTCTTGCCAACGGGCGGTAATTTCTTTAATATCAATCCTGCATCCGGGAGGCCGGATGCGGAGTGTAACGGCTCCTTTAGCGAAAAACATGTTTCCCTTTAAGAGGGAGCTGCTGATATAAGCATATCTTTAACAGTATGACGAATAAGGCAGACTGTTCGCTAACAGTCGTTAACTCCCTCACCTTGAATTTATCAGGGTGAGTTTTGTTTTAAATCAAGGTAAATAGGCAAAACAAAGGGAGTGTTGATTAAAAGAAAGCTCTTGCCAACAAGCGGCATTTTCTTTAATATCAATCCTGCATCCGGGAGGCCGGATGCGGAGTGTCAGAGCTCCTTGCAAGAAAAGAACGACTCCTGTAAAGAGGGAGCCGGGGATATAAGGCTATAAGCGCGAATAACCCGGACTGTTCTGTGATCAGTTGTGAACTCCCTCACCTTGGTTTTACATCAGGGTGAGTTTTGTTTTAAATCAGGGTAAATAAGCAAAACAAAGGGAGTGTTGGTTAAAAGAAAGCTCTTGCCAACGGGCGGTAATTTCTTTAATATCAATCCCGCATCCGGGAGGCCGGGTGCGGAGTGTCACAACTCCTTTCACAGAAAAAAGAACGACTCCTGTAAAGAGGGAGCCGGGGATATAAGGCTATAAGCGCGAATAACCCGGACTGTTCTGTGATCAGTCGTTAACTCCCTCACCTTGGTTTTACATCAAGGTGAGTTTTGTTTTTTATCATAAACAAAATTAAGGAGTTACAAACATGAAATCCAAACTTCACCTCAAACAAAAAATCGGCCGGAAATTGGGCGAATACCGTCGCAATCACGGGATTCGCCTGGAGCATGCGGCCAAACAAAGCGGGGTTCCGTGGCAGATGATAGACCAGCTTGAGCTTGGCAGCACCGCCCAATGGAGCGCCTACAAACTGCTGCTTGATTTTTACGGCAAAGGGATCGGCATTGAGCTGGTAGACAGGAAACCCGGCAGCTTTCGTCCTCAGGAGATCAGCGAACAGGAGAAAGAAAAGTACCGTTGCCGGGAACCCGGCGCGCATAACCGGTCAGGGAAAGCCGGGGAGAAGGAAGAACTTTCTTCGCCGGAACCGTTGTAAAACCGAAAACCGTCCCGTTTAGCCGCGGGACGGTTTTTGCATTTGCCGGCTAAAACCTCCGTTCTCGTCCGGACGAGAGAACGTTGTTGAAAACGGGGGCCGGAACCGGGGCATAAAAATGCTTGTGAAAATTTCAAATTGCGCTATTTTAGGGACAAAGATTCGCAAAATTGATTTTATGAGGAAAAAAATGAAAGCAAGAACCAGATTTGCGCCTTCTCCGACCGGTTATATGCATATCGGCAACCTGCGCACCGCTTTGTACGAATATCTGATCGCCAAATCTTCCGGCGGCGATTTTCTGCTTCGGATTGAAGATACCGACCAGAAGCGCTATGTCGAAGGCGCAACCGACATCATTTATTCGACCCTGAAAACCGTCGGCATGAATTGGGACGAGGGGCCGGATATCGGCGGCAATTACGGACCGTATATTCAGTCGGAAAGAAAGCCGATCTATGCCGAATATGCCCATAAGCTGGTTGAGTTGGGCGGTGCCCATTATTGTTTCTGCGCGCCGAAAGACGAGGCGGAAGACGACGAAGCGGAAGAAAACGCTGTTCCCGCCAAATTTCAGGACCCGTGCAAGCGGCTGTCGCTGGAAGAGGCACGGGCAAGAATTGCCGCCGGCGAGTCCTATACCGTCCGCCAGACGATCAACAAAAAGGGCAAATCGCACTTCCATGACGAAGTTTACGGCGATATTGAAATTGACTATGATGATCTGGACGAGGGCGTGCTGCTGAAGACCGACGGTTTTCCGACCTATAACTTTGCCAACGTGATCGACGATCATCTGATGGCAATTACCCATGTCGTGCGCGGCAACGAATATATTTCCTCAACCCCGAAATATAACCTGATTTACGAGGCATTCGGCTGGACGCCGCCGGTTTACGTTCACGTGCCGCAGGTGATGAAAGACGCCCAGCACAAACTGTCGAAAAGAAACGGCGACGCCTCGTTCCAGGATCTGGTGGCAAAAGGCTATCTGCCAGCCGCAATCCTCAATTACATCGCGCTGCTCGGCTGGAACCCGGGCGACGACCGTGAAATTTTCTCGCTGGCGGAACTGGAAAAAGCTTTCAGCGTCGAGCGTCTGAACAAGTCTCCGGCGATTTTTGACATTGTCAAACTGACCTGGATGAACGGCTGCTATATCCGCGCTTTGTCGCCGGAAGAGTTTCACCGTCAGGCGCTGCCCTGGTATGAAAAATGCCTGACCCGCCCGCTTAATCTCGAAATTTTGAGCCGGGTTTTGCAGCCGCGGGTGGAAACCTTTGCCGATATTGCCGCGCAGACCGATTTTCTGGAAAAAATGCCGGAATACGACCTGTCGCTTTATGAAAACAAAAAGATGAAAACCGACCGTGCGGTTGCGGCAAACGCGCTTAAGCTGGCGGCGGCACGGCTGCCGGAAATTGCCGAATGGAACAACGAAAACCTGTTTGAAAGCCTGAAGGCTCTGGCCGCCGAAAACGGACTGAAAAACGGGCAGATCCTTTACCCGCTGCGCATTGCCCTGAGCGGCCGGGAAACCACTGCCGGCGGCGCCACCGAGATTGCTGCCGTGCTCGGCCGGGAAGAAACTTTGGCGCGGATTGCCGCGGCGTCGGCCAAACTGGGAGCAGAAGCATGAAAGACGTCAGTGCCGGCATTATTGTCCGCAACGGTAAAATCTTTATTGCCCAGCGGCCGGAAGGCAAGCCGCTGCCGAACGTGTGGGAATTTCCCGGCGGCAAGCTTGAGCCGGGCGAAACGCTGCCGCAATGCCTGAAACGCGAGTTGAAGGAAGAACTGGACGTGGATGCCGAAATCGGCGAATTCATCATGAACACCACCTACGGCTATGCCAGCGGCGAATTCCGCATCAACGTTTACCGCGTGCATATTCCCGACGATGCCGAGCCGAAGCTGAACGTTCATCAGAATGCGGCCTGGGTCACTCCGGCGGAAATGGACAATTACGAATTTCCGCCCGCCGACACCGACATCATCCGCCATTTGAAAACGGTCGGGCTGTAAGCGGAAAAAACTGTTTTGACGGGCTGCCGGCAGATTCGGCGGTCCGTTTTTGTTATCCGAAAACCCCCGACCAGGCGGGGGATCATTGCCCGCCGGCCGGCAAAAGGTTCGTTTTAAGGAACCTGCAAAAACGCTTTCCGGGCCTGAGGCGCATGCGAAAAAACGCCGGTTGACAAAATTGTCAAAAACGAATAGACTGAAAGCCTGAACATCATTATTAACAAAATTTTTAATCCTATGAACGAAACTTTGATTTTGGCAATAATTGCGGTTGCTGCCGCGGTTTTGCTGCTGGGAATGCCCTTTTGGCTCTTCGGCAAAAGAAAAAACGCCGTTTGCGTGCCCGCTCCCGTGCCCGGTGAAGAACATCGGCCGGCAACGGCGGAAGAAATAGCCGTGCTGCGCAAAATGGTAACCGACCTTTTTTCCGGTCCGGTGGTCAATGACGGCGATCGCCGCTGCGTAAGGGAAGCAATTGCCTTGTGGCAGCCGGGAACGAGCTTTGCAAAGCTGATGCAGAATCTGGTCGCCGAGTTGGAAATTATGCCTTCCGTCGATCGTTATCAGCTTTATGATTATCTTCGCGAAATGCGCGATTCTCTGGAAGAAATTGCCGAAATGCGCGGACTTGACCGCAAGATGGCGGAAAACACCCGCATTTGCCGCATCGGCAATGCCTGTTTTCTGGCGGCTCTGAAAGAAGCAAACTTTTAAAACCTTTCGCCATGAACGAGAAATTATGGATCTGCGTACTGGCCGGTTTGGTTTTTCTGGTTATTTTGTTTCTGCGCGCGTCGCGTTCGGGGACGTCAACGGAAAAGCAAACGCCGGCGGATGAAAAAAACGGTCTTCGGATCATTGCCGCCGCTTGCGATGAAATCTGGATGTTCTTCTATCGCCGCCCCTATCCCGGCCTGAACGAACTGGATGCCGCGGAACTGCGGAACGTTTTTGAAGGCGCCCTGCTGGCAATAACCCGCGAAGACGCCTGTGGTCTTTACGGACATCTTAAAGAAAAGCTGAAACAAAGCGGCGACGCCCTGCAAAGCGAGGCGTGCGCGCTGATTATCCGGGAATTGAGCCGCCGTTTCGGCTGCTGACGGATTGTCTGCCTCAACCCCCTTTTCGCCCCCGGCGGTGCGAAAAGGGGGTTCTCATTTAAAATTTGCTTTTGCTTGATTTTGCGGGCTATAATGACCAGATAGAAAGCTGTTGTTGGCGGTGGCGCATGATATACGGATATAAAAACATATGGAAAGTGGCCGGTCCGATTCTGCTCGGAATGGTCATTCAGCAGCTGATCGGCGTGACCGATGTGGTTTTTCTCGGCCGTGTCGGACAGGCGGAACTGGGCGCTTCGGCCATTGCCGGCCTTTATTACATTACCATTTACATGCTGGGCGTCGGTTTCGGCGTCGGCGTGCAGATTTTGATCGCCCGGTTAAACGGGCGCGGACATTATCACCGGATTGCGCCGGTTTTTTATCAGGCGATGGGTCTGATGCTGGGGTTTGCCGCCGCGGCGATCGTCGTTTCCTATCTGCTGACGCCGTGGGCGCTGCCGCTTCTGATCAGTTCGCCGCGGGTGCTTGCGGCCGCGCGGGACTATCTGCATTTCCGCGTGTGGGGTTTCGTCTTTGCCTTTGCCGTCATCGTTTTTCGCGCTTTTTACGTCGGCATCGTCAATACCCGGATTTTAAGTTGGAGTGCGGGGATCATGCTGATCGTCAATGTTGTCGGCAATTACCTGCTGATCTTCGGCAATTTCGGTTTTCCGGAAATGGGGATCGGCGGCGCCGCGCTGGCGTCGGTGATTGCCGAAGCGGTTTCCGCCGCCGTTTTCGTCGTTTATACCCGGTACAAAGTCAATGCTTCCCGCTACGGGCTTGATGCTTTTTACGGTTATGACCCGCATCTGGTCAAAAAGATTTTTTCGGTTTCCGTCTGGACTACTATCCAGTTGTTTGTGTCTTTTGCCACCTGGTTTTTCTTTTTTGTCGCCATTGAACATATCGGCGAGTTGGAGTTGGCGGCTTCCAACGTTTTGCGTTCGATTTCCACCATGCTCTATATGGTTGTCGGCGCGCTCGGCGCCGCCGCCTCTTCGCTGACGGCCAATCTGGTCGGGCAGGAGCGGGTGAAGCAGGTCGGCCCCACCTGCGGGCGCATCATCCGTCTGGGCTTTGCCATCGAACTGGCGCTGTGCATGCTGCTGGCCTTTTTCCCCGAAGCGGTCATGCGCATTTATACCGATGACACGGAATTGATCGGCGGCAGCGTTAACGCCTATTATGTCATGCTCGGCAGCTATGTCGTAATCGTGCCGGCAATGATCGTGTTTAATGTGGTTATCGGTTCCGGTCAGACGAGAGAAGCGCTTTACATCGAACTGGCGGCGACCGTCATTTATGTGGCCAACGTCTGGTATGTGGTGGTCTGGCGGCAATCCTCGCTGGCCTGGTGCTGGAGTACCGAATATTTTTACAACTTCATGATGATGTTGTTCTCTTACTGGTATTTGCGCCGCAAAAAGCTTATATTTTAACCGTCGGCGACCGATATTGCTTGACGGCGCCGGCGATTGCGAATACATTGTCGGTAAAAAACAACCGGAACGGTTTTAAATGGAAACAAAATTGAAATATGCCGTCGAAGGAACGCTGCTGCGCATTGAACTGAACGGCGACTATCTGGAATATGACGACGACGAGGTGGTGCGCCGGCTGTACGAAGCGGCGGAAAGCGCGGAAGTCCGGTCGCTTGAGGTGCGTGCGGAAAAGCTGGAACGCTGGGATTCGACGCTGCTTGTCATTCTGTTTAATCTGGAAAAAACGGCCCGCCGCCGCAAAATCGAAATCAAAATGCTTTCCCTGCCGGCCGGACTGAAAAAAATGCTGGCTCTGGCATTTTCCGTCGACCGCAAGCCCGGCGGCGAAAACCGGACCTTCCCGGGCCTGTTGGAACGTGTCGGCGACTGGGGCATTGATATTGCCGCCGGCGTCAAAAAGGGGACTTCCTTTCTGCTCGGCGCCGGGCGTTCTTTCGGACGCTTTTTGTTCGGAACCGCGGTGATGCGCCGGGTAGACTTTCTGTTTGCGCTGGAAGACTGCGGCTACAAGGCGCTGCCGATCGTGTCATTGATCAGTTTCATGGTCGGCCTGATTCTGGCCTTTGTCGGTGCCGTTCAGCTCAAAACTTTCGGCGCCGAAATTTATGTTGCCAGCCTGGTAACCATCGGCATGACGCGTATTATGGGCGCAATCATGACCGGCATCATCATGGCCGGCCGCACCGGCGCGTCCTATGCCGCCACCATCGGCACCATGCAGGTTAACGAAGAGATCGACGCCCTGAAGACGATGGGCATTCCGGTCGGCGACTTTCTGGTGCTGCCGCGGATGACGGCGCTGGTGATGACAATGCCGCTTCTGACCATGTGGGCGGATTTCATGGGCATGCTGGGCGGCGGTTTTGTCGGCGTGACCATGCTCGGGATTCCGCTGCAACGCTATTGGGAACTGTCGGTTGAAGCGATTACCCTCGGCAATTTTATGGTCGGCGTTTTTCACGGTTTCGTATTCGGCATCGTAATTGCCGTCTGTGGCTGTTATTACGGCGTTTATTGCGGACGCAACGCCGACAGCGTCGGCATTGCCACCACCAGGGCGGTGGTTTCGGCCATTGTCTGGATGATCGTCATGACCGGCATTATCACCGTTGTTTGCGAGGTGCTGGGCATATGATGAACAAAGTGCAGATTGCGGTAAAAAACCTGACCATCGGCTACGGCGATTTCGTATTGCTGAAAGACCTCAATTTTAACATCAACCGCGGCGACGTTTTCATCATCATGGGCGGATCGGGCTGCGGCAAAAGCTCAATGCTGCGGGTGTTGACCGGCCTGGTGGCGCCGCAGAAGGGAACCGTTGTCATCGACGGGACGGATTTTACCAAAGCGGCGCCGGCGGTGCGCGACGAAATCATGCGCCGTTCGGGTATTTTGTACCAGAGCGGGGCGTTGTTCAGCTCTATGACGCTGGCGGAAAACATTGCTCTGCCGCTTGAACAGTATACGGGCTATTCGGAGCGGGAAATCAGCGAGCTGGTGTCGCTCAAACTGGCGTTAGTCGGGCTGGCGGGGTTTGAAGACTTTTATCCGTCGGAAATCAGCGGCGGCATGAAAAAACGCGCCGGTTTGGCGCGCGCGCTGGCGCTTGATCCGGAAATCGTCTATTTCGACGAGCCTTCCGCCGGGCTTGATCCGGTCAGTTCCAGGCTGCTTGACGACCTGATCCTGGACATTAACCATAATCTGGGCACCACGATTGTGATCGTTACCCACGAACTGGCGTCCATTTTTGCCGTCGGCAGCAATTCCGTTTTTCTCGACGGCGAAACCAAATCAATCCAGGGTTACGGCAATCCCCGCGAACTGCTGAAAAATCCGCCGAACGAAAAAGTGTACAATTTCTTAACCAGAGGGGGCAGCGAACATGCGTAAAAAACCCAACAGCAAACTGATCGGTTTGTTTATCGTCTGCGGGATCACTTTGTTTCTCGCCACGGTCGGGATGTTTGTGTCGGAAAAGATTATGGCTGATACCAAAAGCGAAGTGGTGATGTATTTTTCCGAATCCATCAAAGGGCTGGACGTCGGGTCGCCGGTCGTATTCAAAGGGGTGAACATCGGCCGCGTTTCCAAAATCGACCTCATTACCGATATGGACGACAGCGAGTTCAGTATTCCGGTTTTTGTGGCTTTCAACCGGCAGAACTTCAACCCTTCGCTGCCCAACGAAACCCGTCGGCAGATTTTGCGGCAGCTGGTCGACAAAGGGCTGCGGGCCCGGCTGAACACCCAAAACTATCTGACCGGGCAGCTGATGGTCGAACTGGAGATGATGCCGGTCGACACGCCGGCAGTTTACCGCAGCAAAGACGGCAGCATTCCCGAAATCCCGACGGTATTGTCGCCGCTGGCCGAGCTTTCCCGCGGTTTTCAGGAGATTCCGCTGAAGCAGACGGTGACCCGAATGAACAAGTTTCTCGATTCCTTAAACGAGCAGGTGGTGCCCAAATTAAATACGGTGCTGGAAGATTTTGCGCAAATTCCCGAGCAGACCAAAGGCATTCCGGAAACTTTGCGCAATATTGACCGTGCGGTGAAGGAAGTTCCCGACGCTTTGCGCAGTTTTGACCGGGCAATGACGAATATTTCCGGCGCGGCCAAGTCGTTAAACAATTTTGCTGATTATATAGAAAGACATCCGGAAGCATTGTTAAAAGGAAAAGGGAGATATTAAGATGAAAAAAACGAGTATACTGGCAATAGTGTTGTTTCTGGCCGGCTGCGTCGGCACCAGCAGTCCGTCTCATTTTTATCAGCTGCAAATGACGGATGCCCGGGTTGAGCCGGTTTCTTCCCGGCGGCTGGACGTCGGGGTTGAGGAAGCCTTTGTGCCGAAATATCTGGACCGGCCGCAGATCGTGACCGTGGAAGCAGGTTCTTCCGAACTGAAAATGTCCGAATTTTACCGTTGGGCGGAACCGCTGTCGAGTTCTTTTTCTCGTGTCTTGGCTGACGACTTGTCGCTCTACCTGCCTAAATCGGTCGTCAAATACAAAACCCTGAGCAGCGAGAACTTCACCTATACGATCACGCTCGAAATCAATAAAATGGATGCCGTTTGGGGGCGGAAACTGGAACTTGACGTCTGGTGGACGGTGTACAAAAACGGCCGTGTCGCCGTTCGCGACCGTACCCGCCTGTCTTCGCCGCTGGGCGACACTTACGAAGACCTGGCCGGCCGCCAGAGCGCCCTGATTAATGAACTGGCGGGACAGATCGCTGCCCGGCTGGCAAAAATGTGAGTGCGGATATGCCGGAAAGAGCGGACATTGAACGGGTTTTGGGCCATTATGGCATCAACGGCCGGGTTGTCGGCGAACGGCGCGGGCCGCTGCTGCAACTGACGGAATTTGAGCCGGCGGCCGGCACCAAGATTAAAAAACTTGCATCCGCGCTTGACGATATTGCACGTGAGCTGAAAGTTTCTTCCGTTAACGTGGAGCCGGTACCCGGCAGCAACTCCGTATGGCTCGAAATTCCGGCGGAAACTCCGGAAACCGTTGATTTTGCAAGTTTGGCCGACAGCCGCGCGTGCAAGGAATTTAAAGCCGCGCTGCCGCTTTGTCTGGGAGTTGACGTACGCGGCGAACCGGTAACGGCCGATCTGGCCAAAATGCCCCATCTGCTGGTAGCCGGAACCACCGGTTCGGGCAAGTCCGTCGGCCTGAATACCTTTATTCTGTCGCTGATCAAAGCCAAAAAGCCGGAGGAAGTGCGGTTTGTGCTGATAGATCCGAAAAGAGTTGAGTTCGGCATTTACGACAATCAGCAATACATGCTGGCGCCGGTGGTGACCGACAACCGGCAGGCGGTCGAAATGCTGGCGCGGCTGGCCGACGAAATGGAACGCCGCTATCTGCGGCTGCGGGAAAGCATGACCCGCAATATTGCCGAATATCATTCCCGCGTCGGGCTGATGCCTTATATCGTCTGTATCATTGACGAATTTGCCGATCTGGCGGCGACCGGGCCGGAAGCGGAAAAATACGTGCGTCTGCTGGCGCAAAAGGCCCGTGCCTGCGGAATTCACCTGATTGTCGCTACCCAGCGCCCTTCCGTCGACGTGGTTGCCGGTGTGCTGAAAGCCGATTTCCCCTGCCGGCTGGCTTACAAGACGGCAAGCGCGGCGGATTCCCGCACCATCTTGGATACGGGCGGCGCGGAAAAGCTTCTCGGCCGCGGAGACGCTCTTTATCTTGACGGCAGAGGACGGCTGCTGCGTCTGCACGGCGCCTATGTTGCCGACAACGACATCCGGACGCTGCTGGAACCCTGGCGGGGAAAAGCCGTGCCGCTTTTGCCCGAAAAACCGGCGGAAAGGGAAAAACAAACGGAAATCCCCGTTGCAGGGAAACAGGAACCGGGAATTTTCCGGCGGCTGCTCGGTTGGTGGAGTTCGCTCAAAGTACGGGAAAGAAAAAGCATCATATCCGGTTTGAGCCGGCTGTTTAACGGCATTGTCGGCCGCCGTTCCCGCAAGTAAGACGGAAGTTGTGAAAATGTCATCGTATGCGGACGCGGCAAACCGGGCAATCGGGTGTTGGTTTTGTTATAATGTCCGTTATCATAAGAAAACCCCGGCTTTTGCCGGGGTTTTTGAAAATGCGGACGGTTATCTGACATCGGGATTTTCTTGTTCGGAAGGCAGAACCGGAGCGGGAGCTTCGGTCATGGCGTCATCTTCATTTTCGTCGGTATCTCCCTCTTCGGCTTCATCGTCTTCTTCATTATCTTCATATCCGTTTTGGCTTGTCGGTTTTGTCGAAATGTCTTGAGGAGCGCTGGAAGCGCCTACCGTCGGGACGGTATCGTCATCTTTTACGGGATCTTCCGCCGGAGTGCTTACGTCAACGGCTTCGGGCTTTTTTTCGATAGCCGGAGGCATGTCGCGGTTTTCCGACATCGGATCCGGTTTCATTCCGTGCCGCATTCTTTTTCTTTCCATATGGCGGGCTTTGCCTTCCGCTTTGATTTTTTCAAACTCGGCCTTTTGCTCCGGCGTCAGAATGCTTTCAAAAGCCTCCATGTTGGATTTTCTGATTTCGTTCATCTGGATTCTGATTTCTTTCATCTGATCCATCAGATCCCTGATTTTGACCTGGTCGGCTTTGCGGCGATCCTGCATGGCCAGATATTGTTCCTTGGAGAGGTTCAGACGGTCGGCGAGCTTTGCCTCCATCATTTCGTGTGTCGGCCGGTCGGGACGCATCGGCGGCATTTTGCCGTCGGCGGCTTCGGTGGCGGCCGCACCCGTCAGCAGGGCAGCGAAAGCAACGGTTAAAATGATTTTGTTCATGTTCATTCTCCTTTTAAATAACTGAGTTTTTGACTTAATATCTGCCTGGCATGAAACAGGCGGGATTTTACGGTTCCGACCGGAACACCGGTCTTGCGGGCGATCTGTTCCTGGCTCAAACCCTCAAATTCAAACAGAATAATAACTTTGCGCATTTTGGCGGGCAGTTCGTCCACCGCTTTCAAAATCAGCTTCTGTCGCATTTTGGCATTGATGATTTCTTCCTGCGAATAACCGGACCGGATCGTTTCCAGCGTTTCATCGTCGCAGATTTCCGTACATTTCTGCCGGTATGCCCGCGATTTGAAATAATCCCGGCAGACGTTTGCCGTAAGGGTCGCGACCCATTGTCTGAACCTGCCTTCTTCCTGATAGCTGCCAAGGCTGCGCCAGGTTTTGATATAGACTTCCTGTTCGATGTCTTCGTTGTAAGAACCGGTAAGTTTGCGGATGATCGCTCTGACCAGTCCTCTGTTTTCCGAGATAAATTCTTTCATTTAACTTACCATCAGCAAACCAAAGTCATCAACCGGAAGTCCCATGTCTTTAATTACCGAATCCTGCTCGACGGAAACGATCTGATTTTCCAGCATGGAAAGCAGCGTTTCCGTTCCGTATTCTCCGAAGACAGGGCTTTTTTGCGGAAGTGCAAAATTAATGCCCGCCGTTAAAACCAGCATACAGACAACGGCTTTGATCCGGTTGTTACGTTTTTTGCGTGCAAAATAAAGCGGCTTTGCCTCTTGCAGCAGTTTTGAGATGTCATTCATATGTTCCTCCATACAATTGCTGTAACGAAGAGAGCCTGCCGCCGGTTCATTTTTTTTTGTAAACCGTCGGCGCCGCTTTTGTTTTCCTATTTGCCGAAAGCCGTTTGGTAAACTTCCAAAACCAATTCTTTGCTGCAGGGGCGGGGGTTGCCGCCGGTGCAGACGTCGGCCATTGCCGCCTCGGCAAGTGCGTCGAGGTCTTCTTCTTTGACGCCGATTTCCTTTAACGTCTGCGGAATGCCGACGTCTTTTGACAACTGGCGAACGGCGTCGACTGCCGCCCGGCGATATTCTTCCTGCGTCATTTCATCTACGCCTCTGACGCCCATTGCGCGGGCGATTTCGCGAAATTTTTCGCCGGTATGGGAAGCGTTAAATTCCATAACGTAGGGCAGCAGAACGGCGTTGGCCACGCCGTGCGGCGTGTCGTAGAAGGCGGAAAGCGGATGGGCCATGCCATGCACGACGCCGAGTCCGACGTTGGAAAAGGCCATTCCGGTGACATATTGGCCGAGAGCCATGTCTTCGCGTCCTTTGGCGTCGCCTTCGACCGATTTTCTTAAGGAGCGGGCAATGATTTCGATCGCCTTGAGGTTAAGCGTGTCGGAAAGTTCCCATGCCGCAAGCGTGGTATATCCCTCAATTGCGTGCGTCAGCGCGTCCATGCCGGTGGCGGCGGTCAGCCCTTTGGGCATTGAGGCCATCATGTCCGGGTCGACGATGGCTACGACCGGAATGTCGTGCGGATCGACGCAGACGAATTTACGGCGTTTTTCCTCGTCGGTAATAACATAGTTGATGGTGGTTTCGGCGGCGGTCCCGGCAGTGGTAGCTACGGCGATGACCGGCACGCTCTTGTGTCTGGTCGGCGCCGTTCCTTCCAGGGATACGACGTCGGCAAATTCCGGATTGTTGATGATAATGCCGATTCCTTTGGCGGTGTCCTGCGGCGATCCGCCGCCGACGGCGATCATATAGTCGGCTCCTGCCGCCTTGAATGCTTCCACGCCGGCTTTGACGACGCCGACGCTGGGATTGGCCTTGACACCGTCGAACACGGCATAGGCGAAGCCCTCGGCTTCAAGCAGGTCGGTTATTTTTTTGACGACGCCGAATTTGATCAAATCGGCGTCGGTAACGATTAAAGCCTTGTTGAAACCGCGGCTTTTGATTTCGTCAATGATCGCCGCAGCGGCGCCCTGGCCGTGGTAGCTGGTTTCGTTTAAGATAAAACGTTTGGCTGTCATCATTTTTCCTTTCAGAATAGTTATAATAATCATTAATTAAGGTAGTCTCGGTTTTTGTAATTTGCAATAAAAATATCTTTGTTGTCTTTAGCGAAAAATTAAATTATAATCGGCAGCATACAGCTATTGAGGAGTCGCAAGCATGACATTGGAACTACGCCCCAACGAATACGTCAAAATTGAAGTCCATTTCAGTTATAAGGTATTTGTGCTGCCGACTTTGCTGATGTCGATCGGCATTTTGATGTTTCTCGCCGTGTGGAGCGGCGTCGGCGAAGGGGAACGGTTCCGTTTTATCGGTCATATTTATTCGGTGGCCGGCATTATGATGATGATCGGCGGCCTTTTGTTCATTCCCTACATCTACAAACGGGTTGACAACAAGTTGAAAATCTATGCGGTAACCAACCAGCGGGTTTATGTCCGCCGCGGCATCATCAACATCAAGGAAAAGGATATTCCTCTGGCCAAAATCAACGACGTGCAGATCGTACAGAGTCTGGTGCAGCGTCTGTTCGGCGCCGGTGACGCGATCGTGCAGGTCGGCAACGACGAAAGCAGCATGATCATTCAGGATATTGCCCATCCGCGGGAATTTCGCGACACCATCATTTCGGCGATATACGAAGCCGCGGCCGAGCAGGAAGCTCGCGCCCGTCAGCAGCGTTATTACGAACAGCAGCAGCGCCGGCTTGAGCAGCAACAGGAATACGGCGGTTATCCGCCGCCGCCCTCCGGAGATTTCGGCGGATACTGACAGCCTTTGAAATTCCCCGTTCCGACGGGGAATTTTTTGTGTTTCGAACGTCTGCGTAAACGGGGGAATGCAGACCTTCCGGCCCGGTCCTCGGGCTTGCGAAGCTTTTGTGGCGTCAAGCGAAGTTCAAAATGGCTGATGCCGCTTGCCTATGCCGGTGAAAGTTTATTGCCTGCCTGACGAAAAACCCCGGGTTTGTTCGGGGCAGAATGCTTAAAGTGTCGGGACAACACCGTCCCGCGCCTTTAATCACGGTCGGAAAGTAAGCTTTGTTGTGTTTTGGAGCCCCGGTTTACCGGGGGATATCCATGCTTCAAACGTCTGCATAAGCCGACGGATGCAGACGTGCCTGTGTCTTTATGCTCTGAAAGGGACGCGGAACAGACACGGTGCGGAAAACGGAGCACCGCGTTCATGCCGCAAACTCATTGCCTAATCACCGGACAAAGGCGGAAAATGTTCTGCCGGGCGGGAAAAGGTTCGAAAAACGCCCCCAAAAGAAAGAAGGCCTTCTTAAATCTCGTTGTTTTTGGCTTTTTGCAGCCAGTCGTTAATGTTCATGCCTCCGCGCACGGTAGCCGGCCGGGGTTTTTCTTTATCGTGCGGGTCCCCGGCATCGGGCGGAATCGGCATGCCGGATATGTTCGGCATCGGTTCTTTGCCGCGCGCGATGGCGAGGTTGTCTGTCTGCCGGTCGGCAAGCTGTATGTCAAGGTCGTCTTTTTCTCCTCCCATGATAACCGCGCTTAAGGCCATGTCGGACACTTTTTGCAAATCGGCGTCGTTTAAGTTGTGAATATCCAGCGCGCTGCGCATAATGATCATGTCTTTGCTGGTTTTTCTTTCCTTAATCGATTCCGCCAGCCAGCGGGGATATTTGTAGAAAATGCGGAAAGCCTTGTCGTCCATCAGGAAAATAAGCTTGAACGGCTCTGGTCCGGAATTGTCGAAAACGCCTGCAATGTCGCTTCGCTTCAGCATTTCGGGAAAATTCTTCATGATTTTAGGATAACGCCGGGTGAGGTCTTTGTAGGGCACATCGTGTCCGCCGCTGGCAACCCGCGCTCTCACCCGCCAGTATGAAAGCCACGGGTCGGAAAGGCCTATAAATACGGTGGCGATTTTAAATCCTTTTTTGCGGGCGGCATCCATAAAACGAAGATGAACCTTGCCCGAGGAGGTTGTTTCGTAAACGAAGCTGGTGCGGCTTTCAAGATGTTTTTCCACTTCTTCGTAGGTGATTTTGCCGGCGCTCAACATGTTGTCGTTCGGGTTTTCGTCGGGTTCGGAAATTTCTTTGGCGATGTTGTCCATATTGATAAACGGCGCGTTTTTCATCAGCGGGTCATCTTTGATTACCAAATCGTAAAAGGTGGATTTTCCGGCGCCGTTCGGTCCGGCGATAATTACCATCCAGGGGTGTTTTCTTTTTTTCATTTCAATTTTCCCGTGATTACTTCTTCATGTTTTTCGTTTAAGGTGACGATCAGTTTTTCGCCGTCTTCCGTTTCCTTGATAAAAAGTCCGTTTTCCTTGTAGTAACGCGGATAGCCTACCTTTTCTTTCCAGGCTTGTTCGTTGTTCATTTTGCTCAGTTTTCTTTTCAGATATTCCATCATTTTTTTCGGTCCGTAACGGTTAAACGTGCAAGATGTAAGGAACTGCCTCGGCCAGACTTTCCGTGGCGCCTTCTTCCGAGCCGTCGTCGGGGTCGACGAGGCGGTATTTTTTGTTTTCGGCGTCGTAAATCAGCCTGAACGCGTCGTTATAGCCGAGGACGAGTTCTCCGGCGGCGAGATTTTCCTTTTCCCGGACATTATAATCCAGAATATCCGGAAAAAAAGAGCTTTCGGTATTAATGCCCAAAATAAAACAGCCGTTGTTGGACAAACCGTTGAAATTGCGCAGCAGCGTATGATATTCGGCGGCGGGTTCGGGAAAACCGGCTTCTTTCAGCTTCAGCACCCCGATTGCGATTTTGACTTCACTGGTCGGCCGGTTGCGTCCGATTTCTTCGTTTTGTTTCAGATAATCGATTAATTCCTGCATTGTCATGCCGACATGCTCCTGCTGTTGTTTTGAATGTTTTGAATGATCAGCCGCTGATCGTTCGGTTGTTTTTCGTCCTTTTCCGCTTCCTGCCGCCGGTCGTTGCTTTGTCCGTCCTTGACGTTTTCGATGATCATCATGTCTTCGCCGAAACCGAGCATGCAGCGAACGCCCGGCTGCGGTTCCAGGCGAACCATGGTGCGGCGGACGTCACCGTTTGAATCCTTATCTTTGAATACCATGTCGGCGGAGTGGATGCTGCCGTAGACGGAAGCGGCCTTGTCGTTGGCGTCGGAAAGTCCGTGGGCGCGGTTGACGGCGTCAAACAAAGTGCCGTTGCTGACGATGCACATGTTTTCATAAGCGTTGACGTCGGCGTAAGACTTGCCTTCCGCTTCAAACAGGCGGCAGTCTTTGATGTTGATGATGTGGTGAACGTCAATTGCCGGCTGGTTGGCCCATTCCGGATGTCTTTCCAGCTCTTTGGACATGTCGGTCAGACCGCTTTGCGACATTTTGTTGACGAGGGCTTCGACATAAGCCTTGTCAATGCCCGGCATTTTCAGCATCATGTCCTTGAATTGCGGATTTTCTTTGATGAAGCGTTTGACGTTTTCCTGTTTGGCGCTGGTACAGACGGGAACCTCTTTTCCGCTTCTGTCTTTATAGGTCAGCGGATTGCCGTTTTCGTCCCTGGCCTGAAACAGCTTGGCAAAACCAAGCCCCTTTTGCGCGGCACAATGGTTGAACATCAGGTATTTGAAATCGTTAATGTTCATTTCCGGCAGAATTTCTTTCGGCACGCCGGCCTTGGCCAGTGCCGCTTTCAGTTTGTCCTGCATCTCCGCCAGCCGCGGCTCTTCCTTCATCGCCTGCCAGACGGTGGAACTCTCCAAATCATAATCTTCCGCCTTGCCCGGGGTGCCGGCGTATTTGTACGGATAGTTGGCGATATCGGCAAATTTCGGCGAATAATTGCCCATCGGCTTTTCCACGCCGCCGTTGAAAACCATCCGCGCAATAACGCTCTTGTCGGTTTTGGAAACCGCCGTTCCCACCCGCAGGTTCAGATGGTGCAGCGCGGCAAAAGCGCGGAGTTCGCCTTCTTCTTTTTCTCCGTTGGTGGCGCGGAAAGCGGCGGTCAGCCGGTTCAGCTCTTCGCCGATTTCCTTGTCGCTTAAAACCGACGCGGCATTTGCTGCTGCTTTGTTTTCTTCGGCAGCTGCCGTCTTTGCTTTTTCTTCCGTCGTTTTGTTTTGGTTGAAGATCTGTTTTTTACGGGCGTTCAGATTGTCGCCCCGTTTTTTGTGTTGTTCGGGATCGCGGTGCATGGAAACGCGTTTGGCGAAATCTTTGTCAAAGGAGAATTTGCCCATCTCTTTTTGCCTTTATCAGTCTATTTTCTGTCTATTATAACATGGTCTTGTCTAAAATCCAGCTAATTTTAAAAAAATTGTATTTTTTCCGTTTTTGGTTATAATCGGTTCAGCAATATTTTTGGGAGGAAGGAAAAAAATGAAAATACACGAAGGTTTTGCCGAAATTGCCGACCGCTTTGACGTGCTTTTGGTTGATGCGTACGGCGTGTTTTGGGATGGTGGGCGTTTCTTTCCCGGCAGTCTGGAGGTGATGGAAGAGGCCGTAAAGAAAGGGCGTCAGGTTTGTATTCTGTCAAACACCACTTCGCTCAGCGCCGATTCTGTTCGTTCTTACGAAAAAAAGGGAATGTTTGCCGGTCGTCATTATACCGATTTTGTCACTTCCGGCGACGTTTTCAGGGAAGCCGTGCTGGCGGAAAAATTGGACATCCCCGGCAAAAACATATATATCTGGGGTACGCCGCGGGCTGCTTTGTTTGCGGACAGCGCTTATCGCGTTGTGCCTGATGCCGATGAGGCCGATGCCTTTTATATTTCCATTCCCCAGTTGACGACGGAGAAAAAGGAAGCGTTTCCGTCTTTGTCCGGTCATTTTTATCTCTCCCGTCTGACGGCGGAAGGAGAATCTCCGCTGTGGGACAGTTTGGTTACGGAACCTTTTAAGGATTCCCTTTTGCAGATGCGGCAGCGCGGTCTGCCGGCTCTGTGCGCCAACCCCGATTACCGTGCGTTTGAAAAACCGAAGGACGGCGGCGAGCCGCAGCCGGTAGTCCGACAGGGAACGATTGCCGAAATGTATCGCCGGATGGACGGACGGGTGGTCGAGTTCGGCAAGCCGCATGCAAACATTTATCAATATGCTTTCCGCAAATTGGGAATATCCCCTTCCGGCCGGGTTGCCATGATCGGCGATACTTTCCGTACCGATATGGCCGGTGCGTTAAATGCCGGAATTTCCGCCGTTTGGTGCGTGGAAACCGGCATGAGCCGTTATGAGGCGGAGCAGGGCGTTTCCCTTGAACGGCAGGCCGGCAGCAGACTGGCGGATGTGTATATGGTCAAATCTTTCGGCGGCGGTTATGCCGCCCGGCCGGAACTTTCCGCCCTCAGGTCCCGTGAGGGCGGCTGTTCGCGCTGACAAATAATCATCCGTCGGCCTTTGAAATCGGAAAAACAATGCCTATTTTTTATTGAGAAGAGATTTTAAAGGAGAAAAAATATGGCTGAACCTGTCACCCCCGTCAACGGGGAAAAGTTGCAAACCGCCGGTTTCTGGCATTTGTTTGCCGGCATCATCATGGTGATTCTCGGCTTTTACGTTTGGTTTAATCCGGTGGCCAGTCTGCTCGGACTGGCGCTCTATATCGGCATTGCCTTCATCGTTGTAGGCGCCGGCTATTTTCTGGCTTCCTTTTCCTATCAGTCAGGCTGGTACCTGCTGGTGGGGTTGTTGGATATTCTGGTCGGGGTCATTTTGGTAGCCAACCTGGGGGTTACCGCGGCCACGCTGCCGATGATCTTTGCCTTGTGGTGTCTGGCGGTCGGTGTCATTCAACTGGTGACTTCTTTCCAGCTGAGAAAGATCGGAGCGCCCTGGGGCTGGAGTCTCGGCATCGGTATTTTGGGTATTCTGTTTGCCTTTATGATTCTGATTTTTCCGAGCATCGGCGCCGTTACCATTACCACGCTGATGGGGATGTACATCATTTTGTACGGCGCTTTTGCCATTGCCGAATATGTCTATGCGCCGCGGTAAACTCTTTGCCGCATTTGCGATCGTTGGCAAAATACCGAAAAGCGGGGTTCGAACCCCGCTTTTCGGTAAAACATGAAAAACGCGCGCCGGTTGCAAAAGCAGCTTCGGCGCCGGCGAAACTTCAATCCCGCTGCCGTCTTTCCCGCAATATTTCTGCCGTCAGCCGCTGCTGTTCCTTCTCGTGTTTTTTCAGGTCCTTTAACGTCATTTTGTCAGCTGTCCGGATGCCGGCCTTGGCCAGGTCATGGTTGAATGCCGCCAGATTGTCGGCGTTGAGCAGCATTCTCATATCGCCGATTTTGACCAGGGCGAGCGTCTGCTTTTCCAGAGATTTGTCAAGCCGGCCTTCGGCAATCAGCTTCTGCGTCAGTTTCTTGCTGAAAGGCATGTTTTTGAGAATAAAGACATGCGGTTTGCCGTAGCGCTGACCGCTGCTGCCCCGGCGATTGTGGGTGCGCAGATTGTAAACGAAGTCGCAAAATTCCTTGTTGCCGATCTTCATCGCGACATGCCCGTAACGCGTGGTTCCCTTTTCCCAGGCGATGACGGCGCCGTCGGGCAGCGAACGGAAATTGTTCATTTCCGCTTCGACTTCGGTGAAATTTTCGTTGGCCTGAAAGCCGGTGACGGCACGGTAGGCGAAGCGCTGGGCGTCGATGGTGATGCCGTGTTTGGCAAAGAAAGACTTTACGGCGCCGAGGCAATAAGTCTGTTGTCCTTTTTTGGGTACGCCGCGTTTGGCCGTTTTCTGCGCCGTTTTCTGGATTTGTTCGTTCAGTTCGCACTGGCCGATTTCCGCCAGTTCCTCGGCGGTGAAAGTGCGGCCTTCCAGGTTAAAGTTGCCGGCGATGTTTTTGTTGCTGCTGATCAGTTGTTCGCTCATCAGCTGCGTCATGTCAACGGTGTCGATGCTGTCGGCTCGCTCCGTTTTGACGGCCGGGGCGGTGATCGTCGTCTTTTCTGACGAAGAAGAAGATTCCGCGGGCGGGTTGGAACCTGTCGCGCTGCCGTTGCCGATCAGCGTCGTCATCAACATTGCCAGACGCAGCGATCCCTGCCTGATTTTGTCGCCCGCCTTCTGCGCCAGTTTTTTCTATCGTTCTTTGTTCAATTCGCTCACCGCCTTTTTATCATAAAATATTTGTCTTCTTTTGTCTAATTTTAACATATTGATTTTAATTTGTAAACCGGTTTTGTATTGAAAAAACGCTTTGTTTTGCCGCTTTAAAAGGTGTTTTTTCGTCATACGCGGAGAAAATGAAAAAAACATGTCCGAAGGTTATAAAGCGCCCGCTGTGGAAAAATGACGGGAATCGTCGGCGTTGACCGACCGTCCGGGGACGGGAGAATTTGGTGCCCGGCCCCGGGAATCCGGCAGGTGGTGCCTGCAACAAAGCGGCTATGCGCCGCAACCGTAAAGCGTTTGCGGCGGCAGCCGTATGTCCGCGGGTGATGAGCGGGACGGAGAGTCCGGATGTTTCGACCCCTGTTTCGGGCATTCCGCCGTCAATGTCCGTCATCATGAGCCGTCCGGTCCATGACCCGAAATATGCCGGAGCGGAAAAGGAAACCGCGGCCGGCGTTGCGGCGGCGAAAACGGTTATGTCGGTCGGTACTTATACCAACGGTACGATCCCCGACATTGCCGTCGTCGGGCAGGGAGCGCCACAGTTGGTTCAGCTCTGTGTACGCAAAGATGATGCATTCAACCGCCGTATCTGTGACGAAGCGGAAAAAACGGCGCCAAAGCGGCCGGCGTTGCCGTTGATGCCGCCATTGACGGCAATGTGAGGCGAAGGCTTAAAAATACCCTTGCCGACGGACAGTCCGGAAATTCCCGGCGCCGGTGCGGGGAGGTCGGTTGCGGAAGTGTTTGCTGCGACGAAGCGGAAAAAACGGCGCCAAAGCGGCCGGCGTTGCCGTTGATGCCGCCATTGACGGCAATGTGAGGCGAAGGCTTAAAAATACCCTTGCCGACGGACAGTCCGGAAATTCCCGGCGCCGGTGCGGGGAGGTCGGTTGCGGAAGTGTTTGCTGCGGCCGGCGGAAAAGTATGCCGGACGATGCGGCGGAATTTGCCGCTTGTGTCAAACTGCCGGCGATGGCCAAAAACATTCAAAGCGCCGCCGATGCATTGACGTCGACTGCCGCCGATATATCGGCGGTTTGTGGGACAATCACGGCGGCCGTCGGCTGACGGCGGTTCCGCTTTCTTTGCCGCGCTGACAAAATTGCCCGGGCGGTAAACTACCGCGTACCGGTGATTTTTGACGGCGGCGCCCGCCGCGGCCGGCACGTTTTCAAAGCACCGTCCGCCGGTACGGATATCGTTGCCGACGGCCGTCCGGTACGGTTCGGCAGTGCGGTTGCCGCGGCATTAAAGCGATGTTTGATTTTTTTGCCGGCGAACCGAAAATGGCGATGACGTCGGCGGGGACGGGCAATATCGAAACGGTGCGGAAACCGTCGTTGCTTTTCCGCCGGTGAGGTCTGTGCCGAAACATAAGTCTTTTGCCGCCGACGGCCGTCCGTGTCCGTCTTTTGTCCCGCACCGTTCTGCCGGGCGTGCTTTGCCTGTCTTTTCCGAAACGTAAAAATCCCCGCCGACAGCGGGGATTTTTCTTTGATTGGCGCCCAAAACCTATTGTGCCGCCTGTGCTTGCTTGCCCGGCAGTTCTTTGATCACCAGCGCCTGCAGCGCCAGCACCGCGAGCAGGAAGATCAAATTGCTGGAAAAGCCGAACCAGCCCAAAACCGTAAAGACGACGTTGGTGGCAATAAACGCCAGCGTGCTCAGCCGCATCCTCAGATCAAAGTCGTATTGTTTCCTGAAAATGGCGGAAACAATGTACGAACAGGTAGCGTAAAAGATGACGACGATGAAGTAGAGGATAAAAAATGCAACAAATCCGAACAAACCGACAAAAACGACGGCCCAGTTGACAACGGAATGAAACGTGTCGGTATAGTCGCCTTGCGGAAAATAAGAAGAATCTTCCAGTTCGTAAACTCTGGTCTGAGTGCGTTGGACGACATAAAGTGCCCGTTTGGTCAGGTACAGCCCTTCTTTTAAACCGGACGTATCCAGAGAATCTACGGTGGTATCCATGGTTAAGTTGAAACTTTCCGCATCCGGAACTTTTCCTTCGCCGAGAACGAAGGTGTAGTTCTTGACCGTATTTTCCGGCTCGGTTACAATGCCGTTTTCAATTCTGATCGGCAGAAAAGCGTCTGCCGCCTTTTGTGCGGCGGGAACAAAAAACTGATCGCCGGCAAACTTGGTGCCGACGGCATAGAAAACGGCGACGATCAGTGAAAACAGCAGCAGGAACTTAATGCCGAGTCCCTGTCCGCGGGAAATGTAATTGATGATTTTTTCCATTATTTTGCTTTCGTTAATGATTGTATCTGTTCTTTTTATATAATCATTTCCGGCAAATGGCAACGGCTTTTATCTTTCAAAGTTCAGATAGCGCGGGTTGTAAAGCAATGCGTCCGGGCAGCCGACGGCATAACCGATGTTTTCCTCGCGGCCGTCGGCGTTTTCGGCAAACAGGTGCGATACGTCGACTTCCTCGCCGTTGATAAGGATCCGGCAGAAGTCCTCTTCGTTGCAGACGATGCCGGTTGAGCGCACGCCGATCAGCCGGTGGAGCGGACTCAGGCATTTTTCGCAGTATTCGGCGACCATAATCTGGTTTTTCAGAATCTGCAATGCCCGGCGCGCCTTTTGCTGCGGCAGGTCCATACAGCCTGCCTGTGCTGCCGAAGCCGCCGCACACAATACAAAGGCGATGAACAAAGTCTTAAATTTCATCATTTTGCTCCGGCGCCGGTTTGATTCTGGCCTTGATGCGGGTGATGCGCATGTTGTCGATCCCGATCACCTCATATTCACAATAGACGTCTTCCACTTTGTCGCCCACTTTCGGCAGCCGTCCGAGCAGTCCGAAAACATAACCGCCCATGGTGCTTTCCTCGTGTTCGCATTCCGGCAGCCCCATGCTGTCGAAAGCGTCTTCGACCAGCACCACGCCGTCAAATTCGCAGACTTTGTCGTCAATTTTTTTGATCGGCTCGTCGGTAATGTCGTCGTGCTCGTCCATAATGTCGCCGACCAGTTCTTCCAGAATGTCTTCCATTGAAAGCAGTCCGGCAGTGCCGCCGTATTCGTCGACCACGATGGCCAGATGCACGTGACGCAGCATCATCTGATGCAAAATTTCGGAAATCGACTTGTTTTCCGGCACGAACAATATCTTGCGTGCAAGCTTGGTCAGAATATCCTTGTCGTTTTCGTCGCCTTCATATTCCAGCAGATCGCGGATATGCAGCATGCCGATGATGTGGTCTTTGTCCTTGTTGCAAAGCGGAAAACGGGTGTGATTGTGCTTTTTGATAAAATCCATCGCTTCCGTAAAGGTATAGTTCTGATAAAGGCACTTCATATCCTGCCGGGGAATCATGATTTCATGTGCGTAGATTTCCGAAAAATCAATTGCGTTTTGAATAATTTCGCCTTCGGTATCGTCAATAACGCCGCCTTTTTTGGAGGCATCGATGATCAGTTTGATTTCCTCTTCCGAATGAGCGTCATCGTTTTCGTTTGACTGCTGAACACCCATCAGGTGCAAAATGCCGGCCGTTACTTTGTCAAAAACCCAGATGAACGGCGAAAAAATATGTTTGAAAACATAAAGCGGTTTGGCAATGACAAGCGCATAGGTTTCGGTGTTCTGAATAGCCAGCGACTTCGGCACCAGTTCGCCGAGCACCACGTGCAAAAGGGTAATGAAACCGAAAGCGACGCCGAAGCTGACCGAATGCAGCAGTACCTTGTTGTCGGCAAAATAATGTCCGAACAGGTCTTCCAGCAAGTGGGAAACCGCCGGTTCGCCGATCCAGCCGAGACCGAGCGAGGCCAGCGTGATGCCAAGCTGGATGGCGCTTAAATAGGTATTGAGATTTTCGGTGATTTTAAGTGCGATTTTTGCCCGTTTATTGCCGAAGTGGGCCAGTTCTTCCAGTTTTGTGCGGCGGATCTTGACGATGGCGAATTCTGAAACGACGAAAAAAGCATTGGCAAACACCAGCAGCAAAACCAGGGCCAGATTAAAAACGTATACGTATACGGGACTCATGATTGATTAATTTTGGAACCTCATTTTATTTTAACATTTGCCTATGCTACAGGCTGGTACCGTGCTTGTCAATAGCTTTTAGCTCAAAAAAATGATGAAATCAGGCAGTTAAGGCAGAATCTCGATTGTCGTGCCGTCGGCAACCATTGACCAGATCTCTTCGATTTCCTCGTTGGTAACGGCGATGCAGCCGGCCGTCCAGTCGCGCAGAAGATGGGCGCTGCCCAAAAACGGGGCTTTGTTCGGCAGTCCGTGAATCATAATGTCGCCGCCCGGGGAAAAGCCTTTTTCCGCCGCCTCCCGCCGGTCTTCCGCACTGGGGTAGGAAACCCGGAGCGACAGGTAAAAACGGCTGTTCGGATTGCGGCCGGAAATGCGGTATATGCCTTCCGGCGTTTTGCCGTCGCCCTCCCGCAGCTTGTCGCCGACCGGCGCAAAGCCGAGGGCGATGCGGTATTCTTTCAGGTTCTGTCCGTCTTTTTGCAAATACAGTTTTCTTTCGGCTTTTTTGACCAGTACCTTATCCGCCTGAACGGCCGCCGGCGCCGGCAGTTTTTTATGACGGGGCAGAATGACAAACGCCGCGGCGGCAACCGTCAGCACGGCCAAAATTCCTGCCGCGGCCGTTTTCGTTTTAAAGTTCATTGCAGTTTTCCAGTTGTTTCATCAGGTTGGCTTTTTTCAAAACATCGGGACTGTAGAGCAGGGCAATTTCCTCTTCCCGGCTCAGGTCCATTTCCAGCCCGTGATTGATGTAGTTTTCCAGTTTGATCTTGGCCATTTCCAACGCCTTGGTGCCAAATTCCGGTGCCGGGCCGTTAACCGGCAGCATCAAAATGTGCAAAGCGTTGAGTACGCTGTCGTCGACTATGTTTTCTACCCCGAACTTTTGTTCGTTCCGGTGTGACAGCTGTTTTTTAAAATCGAGCGCTTCGGTTAAGATTTCCGGCACCCGGATTTCTTCCGGAATAATGAAATATTTGTGTTTTCTGGCCGCTATGCCGGTTTTTTCGCGGGAAGAAATCATCGAGATCGGGATTGAAAGCATCAGTCCGACGGTGATCGGCAGCATCCACCAGAACAGGCTGTGGGCATATTTCCAGACAATGACGGTGGTAGCGGCGCCGAGGATCGTGTGCCAGCGGTGGCGTGCCCAGGCTTCCCGGAAAGAAGTGCCGGTTTCGTCCCGGTTCTGGGTATTCCAGCCGGCGTCGATGCCGGCGAAAATGTCAAATACGAATTTGCTTTGGAACATCATCATGATCGGTGCCGACAGCGCGCTGAAGACAATTTCCGCCAGCACGCTCTTGACCGCCCCGAAAAAGCCGCCGATGTCCTTGAATTTGTTTTGCGTCAGATAGACGATTAACCCCAGGAATTTGGGAAAAACAAGCATGAACATGGAAAGGACGAACAGACTGATGGTACCGAATTTGTCAAAAATCGGCCAGGTCGGGAACAGCGTGTAATAAGTCGGGAAATATTCCGGCTGAAAAATGTTGCGTCCGAGCGCTGTTGCCAGTCCCACCAGCAGGAAGGAAAGCCACAGCGGGGAAGACAGATAGGACATGATGCCGATGATGAAATGCACGCGGCTGACCGGGTGCAGGCCTTTGGAAACGAGCACTTTCATATGCTGCATGTTGCCCTGGCACCAGCGGCGGTCACGCACGGCGAAGTCGATCATCGACGGCGGACATTCTTCGAAGCTTCCTTTTAATTCCGGCAGCAGCCAGGCCGACCATCCGCCGCGGCGGATGAGCGCCGCTTCGACGAAGTCGTGGCTGAGAATATGCCCGCCGAACGGTGCGCGCCCTTTTAAAACCGGCAGTTTGCAGCATTCCATAAAGGCTTTCACGCGGATAACGGCATTATGTCCCCAGTAGTTGCTGTCGCCCACCTGCCAATAGGCCAGCCCGGCGGAAACGATCGGGCCGTATACCTTGCCGGCAAACTGTTGAATGCGCGCGAAAAGGGAATGACGGTTGATGCACATCGGCGGCGCCTGGATGATGCCGGCGCCGGGGTTGGCTTCCATCAGCTGCGACATTCTGACCATGGTCGTTCCCGCCAGCAGGCTGTCGGCATCGAGCACGATCATAAAATCGTAAAGCGCGCCCCATTTGTTGCAGAAATTTTCGATGTTGCCGCTTTTGCGGGCGGTGTTGACCGGCCGCCGGCGGTAATAAAGGCCGATTGAGGCAGGCATCAGTTTTTTGGCTTCGAGCCAGACGCTTTCTTCTTCCACCCATACTTTGGGGTTGGTGGTGTCGCTTAAGACAAAAATGTCATAGGCGGCGGCCTGTCCGGTTTTTTCCAGATCCCGTGCCATCGCCAGCAGATTGGCAAAAACGCTGACCGGCGATTCGTTGTAGACCGGCATCAGAATGGCAGTGCGGGTTGACAGCGGCGTTTTTTCCTCCGGCCAGGCAATGCCCGGTACCTTCTTTTTGCGAAGCAGTTCGAAAAAGCCGAAAATGCTGGACCAGAAGAAAAGGGCGATCCAGGCAAAGGTGAGGATAAACAGGCCGATCATCAGAAAACGGGTAAAGAGCGAACTGTCGCTCGGGATGACCGTAATCCATTTCAAAGTGGCGAACAGGGTGCTGACAAACATCAGGCCGAAAACTTTAAGACGCCGCCGGCGGATTTGCCGCGGGCTGATGGGAACAAGCTGAGAAGTCATTTTTTCTTCCTTTTGCGGGAGCGGAAGCTCTCTATTTTCTGCGGTTTCATTTCCGTGTAATGACAAGCCGGCGCATTGACGATGAAGCGTTCGCGCATGGCTTTGGTCAGACCGGCGGGCAAATTCAGCTGCCTGATGCCCTGGACGGTACATTGTTCGGCGCCGCCGCAGAGCAGAAAGCAAAGTTTGAACTGCGCCAGCAGCTGTTCGTCGGCAAGTCCGCTTTCGGGAAAGGTTTTGCGCGCCATTTCAAGCAGAATGCCGTCGATTTTGCCGACCAGCTCGTCGCCGTCGGCCGATTGAAAGTCAAGTTGTCCGGCCACGGTCTTGACGATTGACGGCAGTTCCCGCCCGGCAAAACCCAGGCTGCAAAGGTATGCGCCGATAATGTCTTCTTTGCTCTGTATTTTTATGGCAACCATTGGTAACTCCAGATTTCGGAAATGTTTTTGCCTTTTTTGACTACCGAAGCCCGCAGTTCCGAGGTCTTGCCGTTCGGTTTGAAGTCGATGTATGCGGTCAGGCCTTTGGTTACCGGGTTGTACATCAGGTGCTTGCCGGTAATTTCCCCTTCGCTGGCGGAAACTTCCAGCGTGGCAATGCCTTTTTCCACTTCTTTTTGCATGTTGAGAATGTCGAAATCAATCACGAATTTGCGTTTGTGGTCTTCCAGCATGCCGGATACGCCGCCGATTCCGGTATAGGTGGCGGTAATGTCGCCGGGAACTTTTTTGACCGGCAGTTTGGTAAACCAGTACAACCGGTACCGATAATGCAGCTCTTTCTGCGGCATGGCTTTTTCCTTGGGTACCCAGTAGGCGACGACGTTGTCGTGAATTTCCTGCTGGGAAGGAATTTCCACCAGTTCGATCCAGCCTTTGCCCCAGTCGCCGACCGGTTCCACCCAGGCGCTCGGCCGTTGTTCGTAATTGGCTTCAAAATCCAGATAATGAGCCGGATCGCGGTCTCGTTGCAGCAGTCCGAAGCCTTTCGGATTTTCATCGACGAAAGCGCTGATGCGCAGATACTTGGAGTTGTCAAGCGGGCGCCACAGCCATTCGCCGTTGCCGTTTAAGACCAGCAGACCGTCGCTGTCGTGCACTTCCGGCCGGTGGTCGTCAAATTTGTTTTTGGTGTTTTCTCCGAACAGGTACATGGAGGTCAGCGGCGCAATGCCCAGTTTGTTGATTTCCTTGCGGGGGAAAATTTTGGCGTCGACGTCCATCACCGTGTTTTCGCCCGGAGTGATGACAAAGGTATAGATGCCGGCCGCGCTCGGGCTGTCCAGCAGGGCGTAGACGGTAACCGACTTGTCGTTTCTTTTCGGCCGGACCAGCCAGAATTCGCGGAAGATCGGAAATTCTTCCCCGGTCTGGACGGCGGTGTCGATCGCCAGCCCGCGGGCGGAAAGGCCGTATTTCTGATGTTTGCCGAGTGCGCGGAAGTAGCTGGCGCCGAGGAAGGAAACCAGTTCGTCGTAATATTTGCGCGTGTTCAGCGGGTTGTGCAGGCGGAAGCCGGCATAGCCCAGTTCCGACAGCTCGTCGGTGTTCAGGCGGTTTTTGCCGTAGTCGAAATAAGCGGGGGAATATTTGAGCGGATGAATGCGGCCGTTGACGATTTCGTTGATCGGAACCGAGGTGAGAAACAATGAGCCGAGGTGGAAAAACTGAATTTCAAACGGCAGTTTTTTGCCGTACCAGGGGCCGTTTTCGCGGCTGAAACGAATGTCCCGGTATTGGTCGTAGTTAAGTTTCTTAAGCTCGTCCGGAAGATTGTCTGCCGGCGGAACGTAAGGTTTGGCCGCCAGCGCGGCCGCCATTTCCGTCAATTGGCCGGGGTCGAACTTCTTGTCTTTGACGGTCATCACCCTGGCCAGTTCGGCCTGCCGGAATTCCTGATATTTGTCCCACCCGGCGTTGATGCCGAGAACAACGGCGGCGGTCAGCATAATCCAGAATGTTATTTTAACGGTATTTTTCATTTTCACCTTCCAAAATTGCCGAAATTACCCCTAATACAAAGCATTTTTAACAAAAAGTCAAGAGCATGCGTTTGTTTAAGGATACCCGGGACAAACTGTTTTCAGGAGCGTTCGGCAAAAGGAGAAGCGTCTTTCGGGGCGTTCGTTCCGGCTGCCGGCCGTTCCAGATAAACGGTGCGCTGGGGGTAGGGAATGTCGATTTTCAGTTCCCGAAAACGGTTGATGATTTTTTCCCTTAAGTCGTTGGCGATGCCGGAGCGCTTGAAAACGTTGGCGGTAAAGCAGTTGAGCTGAAATTCGAGGCTGCTGTCGCCGAGGTTGTTGAAAGCGACCGAAGGTTCGGGGCTGGTCAGAACGTCAGGGTTGGAAGCGGCAATTTCCAAAAGCGTCCGTTTGGTCAGTTCAATGTCGCTGTCATAGCCGACGCCGACTTTGATGACCACCCGTCCGGTCAGTCCTGAGTAGGTGTAATTGGTCAGGCTTTGCGACAAAATCGCGGAATTCGGCACGATGACGGTCGATTTGTCCCAGGTTTCGATTTCGGTCGAGCGCATGTTGATTTTGCGTACCAGCCCTTCCTGTCCGCCGATGACCACCCAGTCGCCGATTTTGATCGGCCGTTCCCACAGAATGGTCATGCCGGCGGCCAGGTTGCCGACCATGTTCTGCAGACCTAAGCCGACCCCGAACGAAAGCGCGCCGGCGATGATGGTGATGCTGCTCAGGCTGCCGCCCATTACCGCGACGGCAATCAGGGCGGAAACGATGAACCCGAGAAAATTAATTGAGGAAACGAGCGAATTGCGTACCCCGTTGTCCATGTCTATTTTGCTTAAATTGCCGCGGACAAAGCTGTTTTTTAACAGCCCGAACAGGGAAAGCAGCACAAAAAAGCAGACGATCCCGAGAATGATAGAAGTGATGGAAATGTGAATGCCGCCGATGTTAAACCCGGTGAGAAAGCCTTTTATCCGTGCCAGCAGCAGATCGACGGAAACGCCCCAGACGGCCAGCAGGACGAGAACGGCAAACGCCCACATCACCGGCGAAAGCAGCAGTCCGAACCAGAATTCCGCCTTGCGCAGGGTCTTGTGTCCGAGGCGGAAGGTGGCAAGCCAGAAACGGAATTGCAGTATCCGGTGAAAAAGGCCGCGGATCAGTTTGTCGATAATATAGAAAACGCCGATGGCGACGACGGAAATGATAAAACGGTTGATAACGTACTCCGACAGGCGGATATATCCGAACAGGGAAACGGCAAAGGCCGCCGTCATCAGAAATGTGATAAACAGGCTGATTTTGGAGGCAGTGCTGAGGCCGTCGAGCGGCGTGTCGTCGTCAATTTCCCCCGGCACCGGCGGATTGTTGTTGTAAAGCGCCTTGCGGGCAACCAGCACCACGCAGAAGGCCTTGACCGCGTTGGCGAAAATTTTCAGTGAATAGACGATTGAACTGTCATAGTCCATCCGGCCGGCGAGGCTTTGCAGAAAGGAAACGGTGCAAACGGCCGCCGCCGAAAAGACGAGAGCCGAACTGATGCATTTGGCGCAGCCGTCGGCCACTTCGATGATCCGCCATTTGCCGTTGTCCGGCGTGAATACGGTGCGCACCGCCGCTTTTGTCAGGTAGTAGTACAGCAGGTAAACGGCAGCGGTGTGCAGCAGCAGGCCGAAAGAACCGGTGTTGACTACTCCGTTGCCCTTAAGCCAGAACAAAAAGGCGCCGATGACGGCGGCGGGAATGACGCCGCGGACGATGAACATGGCAATGCCGGCGCGCACTTTTTGCGAATAGTCGGGATGTTCGACCGCCGCGCGGTAGCCGAGGCGGCTTCTGATGTAACGGCTGAGGAAAAAGGCGGCGACAAGGGCGCCGGCCATGACGCCGATCACCGTCAGGATATTGTTGTTGACGGCTGCTTCCTTTTCCGGCGGCAGACCGCGGTACCAGCTGAAAGGCGATTTGACCAGTTCAAAGACGAAGCCGGCGAAGGTGGTCAGCGACTGCCAGAATTCTTCGGGATGAAAAATTGAGCTTTGTTTGACCAGAATATTGTCAAGCAGGCGCCGGTTGCGGATTTTTAAAATCAGGCCGTTGATTTCGTCGATCCGCGCGGCAAGCAGGTCCATCTGCGCGATCTGTGCCTTGTAACCGTCGGCTTTGCCGGCAAATTCTTTACGCTGTTTGGCAATGGCCGCCGGCTCGCTTTCGTCTTTTTCCGGTGCCGGACCGAGCGCATTCAGTTTTTTCTGCACCGAGGCCAGCTCTTCGGCATATTGTTGACGCGTTTGCTGCCGGTCGTCCTCAATGCCGGCAACTTCCTGCAAAATGGCGGCGATTTCTTCCTTGCCGGCTTTGCCGGAATTGAGTTTGGTTGCGGCGGCGTCAAGTTTTTTGTTGACTGCTGCCGGGTTGAGCGGGACAAAAGCGGGCGTTTCGGCGCCGGCGAAGGCCGGCCACAGCGCCAACAGCAGGGCGGTTAAGGATAATGTCAGTTTTTTCATCAATCGTTCCTCATATTAATTTTACAAAATATGGGAAGCGGCCGGCCGGATGAAAACAGGCCGAAAGTTCTAAAAAAACGCCGGCCGGAAAAAATATGTGGCATTTTGTTTTCCGCATATTAAAATAGGTTTTTGCAAAAGCAGACGTAAAAGGAGAAGATATGATGAAAAAAATCCTGTTGCCGGCGTTGCTGCTGGCGGCGTTCCCGGCAGCGGCGGAAGAAATCGCGGAAGACTGCACCTTCGGCGGGGTGCCGCTTTACGGCAACGTGCGGATTGTCGAGCACTTCGGGGATTTCAAAGTGCGCAAGGTTGAACATTTCGGCGACCTGAAAGTGAAATATTCTCCTTTCGGCACCGATTGCGGGGAGTGGCGCCTGGTTGACGTCGGCGAAGATTTTACGGTTGAATTTGTCATTATCGGCGAAGACTTTACCATTGAAGAAGTGGATCATTTTCCCGGTCTTTGAGAGCGGACGTCCGTAGCCGGACCGCATTTTCTGCCGATAAATTTCTCTCCCGGCAATTGTAACCCGTTTGACGAGGCATTATGTAAATAGCCGTAAACAATTGCAATTATGTCAAACGGGGAGAACAGATGGTTAGTGAAAGCAATAAGATAGGACTGCTTCCGGCGATCCTGATGGTGGCCGGAAACATGATGGGTTCGGGCGTGTTCATGCTGCCCGCCAACCTCGCCGGCATCGGCAGCATCGCCATCATCGGCTGGCTGATTACGGTTGTCGGCGCCATAGCGCTCGGGCTGGTGTTTGCCAAGCTGACGGAAGTGACGACCGCGGCCGGCGGGCCGTATGCCTATGCGCGCAAGGCCTTCGGCGATTATATGGGCTATCAGACCAACCTGGTCTACTGGCTGGCCAACGTTATCGGCAATGTCGGTCTGGCGGTGGCCGGGCTCGGTTATCTGACGCCGTTTTTCCCGGCGCTTCGGGATCCGCTGGTAATGGCGCTGGCGCAGATTGCCGTCATCTGGTTTTTTACCTACGCCAACATTCTCGGACCGAGGGTGGTCGGCCGCATGCAGGGCATCACCACCACCGTGGCCCTGTTTCCGATCGTCGGCGTCGCACTGCTCGGCTGGTTCTGGTTTAATCCCGAAACTTATATGGAAGGCTGGAACGTTTCCGGCGAAAGCAGCCTGACCGCCGTCGGCATGACCCTGAACTTTACCTTGTGGGCTTTTATCGGCGTCGAAAGCGCTTCGGTTTCCACCGCGGTGGTTAAAAATCCGGCCAAAAACGTGCCGATCGCAACCGTCGTCGGGGTGCTGCTGGCGGCCGTCTGCTACGTGCTGAGTTCTTCGGCGATCATGGGCATCATTCCCAACAAGGAACTGGTTTCTTCTTCGGCGCCGTTCTCGCAGGCGGTAAGCATTGCCCTCGGGTCGACTGCCGGCAAAATCGTTGCCCTCTGCGCGGCGGTGGGCTGTCTGGGTTCTCTGGCCGGTTGGACGCTTCTGGTCGGACAAACGGCTCAGGCGGCGGCCAAAGACGGTTTGTTTGCCGGCATTTTTGCTCGCGTCAACCGCCGCGGCGTTCCTTCCGCCGGTTTGGCGATCGTTGCCGGCATTATGACCCTGCAGGTTTTGGCTACGATGTCGCCGACCGCTTCCGAACAGTTCGGCAAAATCGCCTCGATCGCGGTTATCATGACCCTGCTGCCTTATATTTATTCTTCGGTGGCGATCAAAATCCTCGGCCGTGAAAAAATGAGCGACAGGGAAGGATTGTTTTATACCATTGTCGGTCTGATTGCCGCCGTTTACAGCCTGTCGGCGATGATCGGTTCCAACAGCGAGCAAACCCGCTGGGCGCTGATTTTCGTCATTTCTACCATTATATTCTACGAGCTTTCGGTCAACCGCAAAATCGAAATCAGGGAAACGCATGTCAAACCCGGCGGCTGCTGCGTGCCGCGCTGGGTTCGCTATATGACCCTGACGATTACGATCGCGGCGCTGATCGCAATGTTCTGGGTATCTGTCAGTGACTACAGTTCCAAACGGATCAGCGAGTATGTCAATACTTCCGTGACCGCAGATCCGGCAAATTAAAGTTGAAAGGAGTTTGATTTATGAAAGAAGGTGCAAAATGCCTGGAGAGCGACCCGCTGGGGATCAGGATGCTGCTGGTCTACGACGGTTTGAACGACAACACCGCGGCCGCCCGCAGCGTGCGCGAACTGAAGGATTATCTGACCGCGGAAGATGTCAGGGTAATCGTGTCGGAAAGCGATGACGACGCCAAAGCCGTTCTGATTACGGATCCGACCGTTCAGTGCGTGCTGCTCAAACTGAACAACAAAGACGATAAAGACTATGCCAAAATCATTGAATTGCTGAAAGCTTTGCGCGAACACAATAAGGAGCTGCCGGTCTTTCTGCTGGCAGGGCGGACGGCAGCGTCTAAAGTGCCGTCGGAAATTCTGGAAAGCGTCAACGACTTCATCTGGGTAATGGAAGATACGCCGGATTTCATTGCCGGCCGCGTACTGGCGGCGACCGAACGTTACCGTCAGTTTATTTTGCCGCCGATGTTCAAGGCGCTGGCCGCTTTTTCCAAAGTGCACGAATATTCCTGGCATACGCCGGGGCATACCGGCGGCACCGGTTTTATGCATTCGCCTGCCGGCCGTGCGTTTTTCAACTTTTTCCGCGAACCGGTTTTTCGTTCGGATCTGTCGATTTCGGTCGGCGAACTGGGATCGCTGCTTGACCATTCCGGTCCGATCGGCGAAAGCGAAAAATACACGGCGCGGGTTTTCGGTGCCGACCGCACCTACCACGTAACCAACGGTTCGTCGACTTCCAACCGGGTGATTCTGATGGCCAGCGTTACCCGCAATCAGGTTGCGCTCTGCGACCGCAACTGCCACAAATCGGTCGAACACGCGATTACCCTGTCGGGAGCGATTCCGACCTATCTGATCCCGACCCGTAACCGCTACGGCATCATCGGTCCGATCACTTCGGATCGTCTGACATCTGATGCCGTTCGTCAGACAATTGCCGAAAATCCGCTGGTCGGAGAAGGAATTGATCCGACGCCGGTGCATGCGATCATTACCAATTCGACTTATGACGGATTGTGTTATAACGTCAACCGGGTAAAGGAACTGTTGGGACAAAGCGTTGACCGGCTGCATTTTGACGAAGCCTGGTATGGCTATGCGCGTTTCAATCCGATGTACAAGGGGCGTTTTGCCATGTGCTGCGATCCCAAAGACGATGACCGCAAGGGGCCGACCATGTTTGCCACCCAGTCTACCCATAAGCTGCTGGCAGCTTTTTCTCAGGCTTCAATGATTCATGTCCGCGACGGCCGCAACCCGATTGATCACCAGCGTTTTAACGAAGCGTTCATGATGCATGCCTCAACTTCGCCGTTCTATCCGATCATTGCTTCCAACGACATCAGCGCGGCGATGATGGACGGTCCCGGCGGCAAGGCGCTGACCGACGTTTCCATCCGCGAAGCGGTTTCCTTCCGCAAGACAGTGGCTCGTCTTCATGCCGAATTTACCGGCAAAAAAGACTGGTTTTTCAATATCTGGCAGCCGGATTTTGTGGTTGATCGCGAAAGCGGACAGAAAGTGCCGTTTTTTGAAGCCGACGAAGAGCAGCTGGCAACCGATCCCGATTGCTGGACGCTGAAGCCGAACGAAGACTGGCATGGTTTCGGCGAGGTGGAAGAAGGCTACTGTATGCTTGATCCGATCAAGGTGTCGCTGGTAACGCCGGGCGTTCTTACGGACGGCAGCCTGGCCGAAAGCGGTATTCCGGCCGCGGTCGTCAGCGCTTATCTGGACAACAAGGGTATCGTGGTCGAGAAAACCACCGACTTTACCATTCTGGTGCTGTTTTCTCTCGGCGTTACCAACGGCAAATGGGGAACTTTGCTTAACGCCCTGTTCGAATTCAAGCAGGATTATGACAACAATGAGCCTCTGCGCCGCGTCTTGCCCAAATTGGTAAAGGACAATCCGCACGAATACGGAGAAACGGGCTTGAAAGAACTGTGCGACAAAATGTTTGCCGCCATGAAGGAACTGGGCACGACCAAAGCCCTGTCCGCCGCTTTCTCGGTTCTGCCCAAACCGGATATGACACCGGTGGAAGCATATGAAAATCTTGTTCACAATAACGTCGAATCAATGGCTGTCGATCAGATCGCCGACCGTACGGTGGCAACCGGCGTGGTTCCTTATCCGCCCGGAATTCCGCTGCTGATGCCGGGCGAAAATGCCGGTCCGGCGGACGGTCCCGTTCTCGGCTATCTGAAATCGTTGCAGGCCTTTGACCGCAAATTTCCGGGCTTCGGGCACGATACCCACGGGGTCGAGGTTAAAGACGGCACATATTACGTTCTTTGTCTCAAAAACAAATAAAGGTTTGCGGAAAACACAGCGAAAAGCCCCTCTTGCCGTGAGGGGCTTTTTGTCTTGTTTTTCTCCGCTGCGCATGATATATGGGAAATTCGGATTATCAATTATTTTAAAATCATATTTTTATGGGAAAATTTTTGCAAAAAATGTTCGGTTTCGCGAACAGAAAGAGAACCAAACGCAATACGGGCGAAGAAACGCTTGACTGGAACAGGGATTGTCTGTCTTATGACTCTTCCGCCGCCAAACTTCCGTACAGTTATTATCCGCAGGGAAAACGGGCCGTTGAGCCGTTCGTCAGAATTTTGACCGAACCGCTCGGGTTGTCGCAGAAGATTTATCATCATCCGACCGGCCGGCAGTTTTTTAACGAAGTGGAAGGTTTTGTTATAAACGACAAACTGACGGTTCTGCGTTATTACGGCTACGGTGTCTACCCCGGCATCTGCAAACAGCTGGCGGTGATTTTCGGCGGCAGGCTTCCGACCGGCGATGAAATGCGGGAAATTGCCCGGAACGTTGACCGTATCTGCGTTTCTCTTGCCGCTGTCGGCGAAGGGCCGCTTTACCGGGGGCCGTATTTGATAACGGACGATCCCGGACCGTATGGAGCGCTGACCATGGATATTGAGGCGCCGGATAAAATCGAACCGGTGGATTTTGACGAAGGCTGCAGTTTCATCGTCGTCAAATGAGGTTTTGTGCAAAAAAAGCTTTGATCCCCGGGTCAAAGCTTTTTTTGTCGTCCGTATGCCGGTGTCCTTTACCTTTTTTCCCAAATCTGCGGATAAATGCTCTCCCAGCCGCTGTTATGCGTTGCGTTCGGAACTTCGATTACCCTTTTGCCGCTGCCGACAAATTCTTTTACCAGAAACGGCGGAATAACCTTGTCGTTGCTGCCGACATAATGAGTTTGCGGAATTTCCGCGAATTGTTTCCGATAACTTTCCAAATTAAGCGATTCATTCAACGGCGGAACTTTCTGGTACTGTGTCCAGGCCAGATGGTCGAGGTTGCCGGCAACGGTTATGATTTCCTCAACGTTGAGTCCCGGTTTGGCGGCGGCAATAAGCCCCGCCGCTTGGGCGCCGCCGGAAAAACCGATCAGAATGATCGGCGAATTGCCGGCAATCTGCCGCACGGCGTCATATTCCGCATTGATGATTTCCGGCGCAAAGCGGGCGGTTGTCCAATGACGTTTGCTGCAGATTTCACTTTTTACATATTGACAGGGGCGTGACAGATAAACGACGTTGGGCGAAGGATCACCGAAAGCCAGTTCGCGCACCAGCGTTCCGCGCGGGGTCGGATCGTTTGTTGCCCGGCCGCGGGCGTTGAAAGCATGGCCGTCGCCTTCAATGTAGATTTTGTAAACGCCGTCGGGGTCGGTAATTTTTTGCCAGGTTGCTAACGTAAAATCACGGGTCTGTATTTCCCGGTAAACGAATTCCGGCGGAACTTTGACAGCGGCACAGCCGGTCAAAAGCAATATCAGGACAATCGCTTTTCTCATGATTTTGTTTTCCTCAATAACGTATTAATTCGGGATTTTCGTTCTCCCGTTTTGTTTTTCAAAAACAATATAACCTTTTGCCGGGCAAAAATCCACTTTTTGTATGATCCGTCCACACGAAAACAGGGCGGAGCAGGGCAGAGGATTGGTAAAATTACGATGGCTGTGTTCAAACGGACCGGGTTTGATGTTTGCCGTTTTGGAGTGCCGGTGTTTGAACCGCCTGATGATCTGCGTCTGAAAAAGGATTGAGGCGTTTGGCCGTTGTCTGTTTTCCCAATTGTAAAAAGAATAAATTACCCATATCGGATGGTTAGTTTTTTCTTTTTTTGTCGTGGCAATAATTTTTCTTTTTGTCAAAGAACAACAGTAACAGGTGAAATACTGTATTCCGTTCGCCGCGGCTTTGAGGATCTGTCCGTGTGTTTCGTCCCGGGTTCGTTTTTGCCGGAAACAATATCGTCGGCCGGATATTTTTTAATGAGTTTTTATTACATTCCTTTCCGAAAAAACATTGCTTCCTCAATGAGGTGAATGCCAAGGCGTTGGAATAATGACGTTCGCTTTTGATTATAATCAAACCGTCAGGTTGGCAGTTGTGTGGTCCCCGATTGGAGAGGCCTGTTTACATTTCTTTCCGAAAAACTTTGCTTCCTCAAAGAGGTGAGTGCCAAGGTGTTGGAGTAACGGTGTTCGCTTTTGATTATAATCAAACCGTCAGGTTGCGGCTGTTTTAGTTTCCAGGTCGGGGAGGACTGTTTACATTCCTAGCCAAAAAACCGTGATTTATCAATAGAGTGAGTGCCAAGATGTTGGAGAGTAACGACGCTCGTCTTTGATCATGATCAAACCGTCAGGTTGCGGCTGTTTTAACTCCCTGATAAGAGGAGGCCTGTCTTTTTTCGGCGATATGCCGACACGAGATGTCGGCATTTTTAACGTGATAAAAAAACTCTTGCCAAAATGAAAAATATGGCATAAATATACTTCAGCCGTTTCAAATGCACATCTGTACATGAAACAGGATTTCCTTGGGGTGTCGCCAAGTGGTAAGGCAACGGTTTTTGGTATCGTCATTCGTTGGTTCGAATCCAGCCACCCCAGCCAGATTCAAGGTAACACTTTGATTTTACAAAGAATTTACCGGCAAAAAGTCAATTTTTTAGCACCTGCTAATGTCGGGTGCTAATTTTTTTATCAAAATACTGCTAATATAATCATCAAAAGTTAGCCTTTTTGTGAAAAGGCTGATATGAAACTTTACAACCGAGAAACCTCTTACTATACTATCATTACAATTCCAAAGTGTTTGGTTTCCAAATACGGTAAAAAACAAATATGGAGATCATTGAATACCAAGGATTATAAGTTGGCTAAACTGCGGGCGGAGCTTGAAACAATGTCTATTCGGCGTAAATTATTAAACGATCTCAATAAGCAAAAAGAGAAAACCTCTAAAGCACTTGATTTTGCTCAGATTCTTGATGATGACGATGATGATTTCTTTGAAGACGATATAGATATTAAAGATACTGTTGATTTTAGCCATTATACGGAAGAAGAATTTGCCAAACTGGATGACTTTTATGCAATGGCAAATATGTCCCATCAAACCTATGAAAAATTTAAAGAAATAAAAAAACGGTACAGACAACAGCAGAAAATTCAAAAAGCTCTCGAAAAGGAAAAAGCTGACAATCAGATCCGCTCCAGCATTTATGATTATGATGAACAACAAGCCGAAGACTTAGCTTATAATTGGCTGATCAATAAGATTGAAGACGAAAAAGACCGATTGAAAACATCAAAAAATCTTTCGGATGATAAACGGCTTTATCGTGAGAATCTAAGTTTTTATGAAACAAAGTATATCAACAATGAATATTCGATCATTGACGATGAAATGAATCTGTATTTATTTGAAGATATTTATCCCAAACCATCACAAAATAGTCTTTTCGATATGAGAAATGCCTTTATACATTTCTTTTTCCTTTCGTTGTATAATTAATTTTGAATCATATCATATGAATTTGGCCCAACTTCTCTAACAGAAACAACATTTCCTGTTTTTTTATCAATAATTTTAATAATTGTTGTAAACTTATCACTCGCATTATCAATACTCATTTGAAAATATTGAGGCAAATATATGGTTTCAGGAATTTGATATTTGCTATATGATTGCCTTGAATTACCGCTGATTACAACAATTTCGCCATACATTGCACAACTTTGGAATGGAACTGCGGCATAACTACCACCCATCATACCAAAACGACATTCTATACTGGCAATAAAACCATCTTGTCCTGTTTTATTTTGAGTTGATTTAGAAAAGGGAGATATTGTATTGCTGATTATAAAGCTACAAAAAACAATAGAAGCAAGTATTACAGCAAACACAACTAACTTATCCATACTAGGAGAAGAAGATGGTGTTTCTAATGCTCCCGTATTATTGGATGTTATTTCTTGATTAATCTTTTCTATTTTATCTTCCTTTTCCATTATTGAACTTGAATTATTTTGTTGTGTTGAAGTTAATTTCTGAAAAATAAATTTTATCACAAAAAATATGAAAGCAATAACAATAACGGTTGCTAAAAGTAATGTTAAATCATTAGGTCTTAAGCCATTAGATAAAGCAAAAGTAAACAAACCTATCAATATAACAGCACCAACAGTTAAAAGAGTATATTTCTCTTTTAGTGATAATTTATCAGTAGTTTCACTTGATTTATCTTTCTTGCTAATATAAAAGATAATCAACAAAGAACAGCTAATTGAATTAATGCTCCCATAATTTTAACCTTTCATAAGAAATTAAACCTAATTTATCTCCGCCAATTCAATTACCGTAATACCTTTATTTTTTGCTCTTTTACTTTTTCTATAATGTCATCCCTTCTCCACTTATAATTGTTTCCAAAGAAAGCACAGGATTTACTCATTTGAATTTCTTTCAAAATAGAGGTGTTTTTTATACGATACACAAACCAACGATTATGTTCCTGCCTGCTCTTATCTATTTAAAAGAAATTATTTTTCTTTTATCAAATTCCTTGAAACCCTTAGTTTTCATGACATTTATGCCCATTATATATTTTTGAAACGGACGGAAGAAAATAAAACGAATAACCATAAAAAAAGGGTTGATTTTATCGTTCAATAAAAATGCTCTTCTATTTTACATCAACTCTTTGAATCTCTGATAAATATGTAAAAAGGAGAAAAAGATGTCGGTTATTGCATATATAAGAAAAAGCACAGATAAACAGTCATTTGAACATCAAGAATTTGAAATTGAACAATATGCAAAGAAAAACAACCTGAAAATAGATAGATGTGTGGAAGAAAGCATTTCTAGCCGGAAGGAGTTGAAAAAAAGAAAATTGAGTGAATTGTTAAGAGAATTACAAGAAGGAGATGTTCTGCTAACAACTGAAATTTCAAGACTAGGAAGGTCTTTGTTAGAAGTAATGGGGATATTACAAACTTGTTTAGAGAAAAATTGTCAGGTTATAACTATTAAGGAAAACTACCATCTTGGGAATGATATTCAAAGTAAAGTTCTGGCTTTTGCATTCAGCTTAAGTAGTGAAATTGAAAGAAACCTAATTAGTCAAAGGACCAAAATGTCATTGGATAGCATTAAAGCATCTGGAAAAAAACTTGGTCGTCCTTTCGGCACAGAAAGCAAAAAACTAAAATTATCAAAAAATACCAAAAGAATAAGAGATTTATTGGATAAAAAAGTTCCCAAAGCCCAAATCGCCAGAATTATGGGTGTTCAAAAAATAACTTTAAGACGATTTATTAAACGTATGAGATGGAGTGATTAGCGTACAACCAGAGATACTGCTCTGGTTTTTATTTTATGCAGGATTTTATAGCGGAAACAGCTTCGCAAAGACGACCGGCCGCATAAAGAAGTTTGTTATAATCCGAATGTTGATCGGCTTTAGTAAAAAACAGCTGAATAAGATGATTTTCCAGCATTTCACATTGTTTAGCAACATTTTGCAGCTGTTCATTTAAGCCGTCATCATCTTCTAGTAAAATCTGATAATCGGTGATTTTGTTATGGTTATGCGCCAGAAAGTCGTCCAATTCCGCCTCATCGGCAAAGTTTTTATATCCCCTGCGGCTGGTTATCGTTTCAATCAATACCTTCATTTTACGTCCTTGTGCTTTATAAGGATATTTATTGATTTTTTGCATTTTCCAACCCATTGAATTTAAAATAAATGATGATGAATCAATGTATTAACATGAAAAATGTTAAAAAAAGTGCTTGACTTGAGAATCCCGGCATGGTAACCCGGGTGCCATCTTTAAATCTTGATTGATTTTGATGGAGTTTCAAATGGATAGCAACAATTTAATGCAAGCACTTTATGCCATGGACAGGGAGCTGATTAAAACCGAACTCAACATCGGTGCGGATGTTAATGCTCCTTATAACAAGCACGGTTGGACGCCTTTTATGTGGGCATGCCGGGAATTTTATGAACCGGAAGCAATTAAAGCATTTCTGGCAGCCGGCGGCGATATCAACTCTTGCAATCAATATGAGGAAACGCCGTTTATCATTGCCGCCAAGCATCGGAGTTCACCGCAGACACTGGCGGTTTTGCTCAAGGCCGGAGCGGATATCAACGCGCAGGATAAATTCGGCAATACCGCGTTTATTTATGTCGTGAAACATCCGCAGGCAATGATGCGGCTTCGGGTTTTGGATTTTATGATTGATAACGGCGCCGATCCGAATATCAAAAACAAACACGGCAAAACCGTTTGGGATTATGCTGTCGAACATGATGGCTTAACCGATTACCTCTGTGTCCGTCTGTTGGAGGAGAAGAGCGATGAGTAATGCTGCCCAAATTGCCGCGTTAAACGATGCTTTCAGAGCTAATCCTTCGCTCGTGACATTTGTTTTAACCGCCGGTATCCGTGCAATATGCCGCAGGACGTTGCCACCATTCTTAACAAAGTGAGGACTTTCAAAGATTTTAACGAAGGCGATGATCCGTATGGTGAACACGATTTCGGGGCTTTTGATTTTAAGGGCAAAAAGATTTTCTGGAAAATTGATTACTATGACCGCAATTTTGAATTTGCCTCGCCGGATGCTGCTGATCCGGAGCTTACCAATCGCGTTTTAACCGTTATGTATGCCGATGAATACTAGGAGGCCGTTATGGAATATGATGTTATTTGCAGCGAAAGCATAGACAAGCTGGTGGAATATGTGAACGTGTATCTTCTAGACGGTTGGCAATGCCAAGGCGGTATCGGGGTTTTGACCCAAGGGTTGAGTTACAAAGTGTTTTATCAGGCGGTTGTGAAAGGAAAATAAGATGACTAATGACGTTTTTGTGGATGATAAGAAAATCAAAGATATTCTGACCTATATCAGCGGAATGAAACACGCCGATCAAATCCGCATGATGTTTTTGTGCAGCCTGAACGGTATGCGCTCTATCAATTTTGCCTACTTGCAGGTTAAGGACGTTTTTACCGACAATCTCAAAATCAAAGATGTGATTTGCCTGGATTACGACAAGAACAAAGGTAAAAACAAATGCTCCTACTATATGAACAGCCAAATGAAGAAAGAATTTTGCGAATATTTAAAGTATTTACAGAGAAAATGGAAAGACAGCCTAACACCGGAGACTTATTTGTTTACGAGCCAAAAGCTCAATAAGCCCTATAACCGCGCCAGCATCAGCCGCATGTTTGCTTCGGTTTACCGGAAATTTAACATTCAGGGTGCGAGCCACTTGGGACGGCATCTGTTTGTTTCCAAACTGGTCAATTCCGGCGTGAACATCTGTATTGTACAGAAACTGGCCAATCATAAAAACATCAGCACTACGCAGCATTATTTTAACTATAACGACCAAATGCTCGCCAACGCCGTGGAAAATGTGAAGATTTAAGATGAAAACAGTAGATAGAGTTTGGTTTTTAAGCCATTGCGAATGGATTTATAACAATCGGCATAGGTTGAAAAATAGACTTTGTGCCAATTTTATGCTTACAGGATTTGTCATCAATTCCTTCGGATGTCCTTATTACGGCTATACTATTGATAAAATAACTCTCGGTAACCTAATAAAACTATGGGACAACGGCTTTGTTTATAAAGATTTCCCATTAGTTCATTACCGAATATCACACGGCGACAGTTCCACCCACATTGCCTATATCTATCGTAGTAAAGTTTTTAGCCATAGATTTTCCTACACCGACCCGACAAGATACATTCCGACAGAGGAAGTGAAAAAGATTTTGAAAAAATTGAGATTAATGACAGAATGCGGCGAAACACATAAAATTTATATTGAATGTAAAATTTAATGATAATAGACTCTCAATGCGGATTTGAGCAAATATTGAGGGGCTAAATATGGAAATTTTAATTGTTTTAGGCATTTTAATAATTTTAATCGTTATTAAGAATAACAAATCTTCAGATGATATGCCTGGGATTGCAAAGGCGTATGAAGATTTGCAGAGCCTCCCCACAATGGAGAAGAATATTGCTGAAACTTATATAGATGATTTAATTGAAATAGTACATAGCAACATAAAATATTTGCCACAAGAGGTATTAAAAATAGAATATACTAAAAAAGCAATCAACGCTTTTTTATGGTATTATGTTACAGAAAATTTCTTTAAAAAAAATAATATGAAATTAGGCTTTATTATCCTAACGATAGTTATAGATAAGCTTGATAAAGAAGGAATAATTAAACATAAAGACTTTGATGCAAGAATATACAAAGACGAGAGATTTATTCTTATGCTACAAATGATGCCTATATTTAGTGGACAACCTGCAAACAGAAACACATTGATTCTAGTTTTCATTGAAAAATATATGGAAAGTCTTACTGGGCAAAAGGTTAGATATATGAACGAAAACACAAAGGAAAAAGAGAAAAGAAAAACAGCTGGTGTAAATGGAATAGATACAACTAATGACAGTAAATTGGATATGTTAGATAGACCTGATAAAACAGAAGATTATTGGGAAGCAAGAAATATGACAGGTAGTTTTTTAGAAGAGAGATTAAAAAAACATAAGGGATTTAGTTGGATAAGAGTTGAGCCAATGTTTCCGAAATTTGACGATATGTCATTTGCTTACAAAAATAAAATATTTTCTGTTTTAATTGATGTTGGTTATAGCAAAAATGAAAATCTGACGACACAAGAAAAAGATAGATTTATCAAAGAATGTACTACTCACAACTTAATTCCGTGTATTTTTCCTATAAAGAACAAGAAAACATTATTATCATTGCCCGATGATGAATGGAATTTATATGATATAAGAACAAATGAACTGGTAAATCCATTGGTTGTTGCAACGGATGAAAAAGTAATGATGTCCGATTATGAATTTAACAATATGGCTGTAAGTATAGTAAAAGACTATATAAGAAAAGAAAAAATGAAATTTGAATCTTATTGCGACATAATTGGTATATATCCACAGATATGGTTTAAGGATGAAAACGATGAAATGTCTTGGATATATGTAATATATTCAACAAATGGAAAATTTAGTAATGTAAGTAAAGAGTTAGATAAGCTGATTACAGGAATGCCACAGTTTAATGGGTATATAGCACAAGTAGGACTTGCCTGTGCTGAAAAAGACGGTCCTTATAGAGGAGCTGGTTTTTATATAAAATTTAATGGAATAGAAAAAATATACTCGGCTCATAGAGATACTGGACATGGTTATGGAATAGAGATAAAAATTAAATAGTAGCCATTAAGTATCTTATTAACAAACAAAAATAAAATGTTAAACAAAGTTTGTAATCCGAACAAAGTTTAACATTTTGCCGCACGGGCTTTTAAGAGCATTTTCAAACCTCTATATTTTCTGCCTATTTCAAAGAAAATGTTAAAGAATGTGCATTGTTTGATATTTTTATATTTGAAAAATTTCTCTTGCAACATAATTGAGATTAGTCTAATCTATATTATCTTAAATGAAATGATTATACCGGTGATGGTATGGAATTTATCGGCAGAACAAAAGAACTTAGTGATTTAAAGCAAGAATATAACAACAAACATTCCTTTGTTGTTATATATGGTCGCAGACGTATCGGAAAAACTGCTTTAATTCAAGAATTCATTAAAGACAAGCCGGCTCTGTACTTTTTGGCGACAGAAGAATCCGAGCCGCAGAGTATGAAGCGGTTTGCTTTAAGTTTATCGCAATTTGCCAATCAGGAATTTATCGCCAAAGCTAATTTTGATGATTGGATTGAACTCTTCAAACTGTTTGCGGCCGTTCCTGGCAAAAATACAAAAGTGCTTGTTCTTGATGAATTTCAGTACATGCTCAACACAAATCCCGCTTTCACTTCAATCTTTCAAAAAGCATGGGATGAAATATTATCAAAGCAAGATATTATGGTCATTATCTGCAGTTCATACATTAATATGATGGCAAAGCAGGTTTTAGCCGAAAACAGTCCCTTGTATGGTCGCCGTACATCTCAAATCCGATTGGCACCGCTTCCTTTTTTTGATATCAGACAACATTATCAAAATAAGCCTTTTTCCGATGTGGTTGAGCTTTATTCCGTAACCGGCGGCGTTCCAAAATATTTGGAATTTTTTGACAACAAAAATTCTTTAACGGATAATATATCACGTGTTATTCTTAATAAAAACGGCTTTTTATACGAAGAACCGGCGTTTTTACTCAATAAGGAAGTTAAAGAACCGGTAAACTATTATTCGGTTATGAAAGCAATAGCTCAAAATAATCACAAACTATCGGAGATAGCCTCGGCAATGTCCACGGAAGGCAACAAATTAAGTCCCTATCTGGAAACTTTGCAGGGGTTATACTTATTGGAAAAACGTGTTCCGGTAACCGAAAAAAATCCGGAAAAAAGCCGTAAAGGATTATACTTTATTCGAGATATATTTATCCGCTTTTGGTTTATGTTTGTCTTTCCTTATAAAGGAGAGCTTGAGCTGGATAACCTGAATTTTGTACAAGATAAGCTGAAATCCAATTTTATTGATAATCACGTAGCATTTGTTTATGAAGAAATCTGCCGCAACATATTTGCGGAACTATGCAAATGTAAAGAAATCGATTTTGTTCCTTCTCGTATCGGCGCATACTGGAACAAAGATGAAGAGATAGACTTGGTTGCCATTGATGAAAGCCACAAGCGTATTTTGGCGGCTGAATGTAAATATTACAAAGACGACAAACCGGTTGATGTTAATGTTTACGCAAAGCTGGTGGAAAAATGCCAAGTTGACGATTTCAAAGGATATGATTTAACCTACGGTATATTCTCTAAAAGTGGCTTTACAAAACATTTGAGAGACATCGCGAAAGAAAACAAAAAACTCATTTTAATAGATGAATGTGACATGGTGAAGTAACTAAATTGTCATTTCATTTTTGGTCAAGTTCCTAATCAGCATAAGACACTCTCTCATAATCAAAATTTCTTCACGATACTCAAGAAACAGCTCATAATTTATAATTAAATTTTGCCATGTAAATTGCCCTTTCTTCCAGCCACAGAATACGGACCGTTCGCCATCAATGACTGGAGGTTGAGAAATGGCTATTTTTTTCGATTTGTATAAAGAGAAAATGCTCACATAACGGACGCAAGACTTTAATCGCGAGCATTGCAAAAAATATCATCTTGCTGACGGATCCTAAATAATATCTATATACTGACCGAACATTCCACTCTTGCCTCTTACACAAGGCATGAAAATAAATATTAAGGCAGGAAGCGGCGATGCCTTAGATCTATCGACTAAATAGAGTGCATGGTAAGCTAAATAAAAATATGCAATAGCTGAAATATATTTTATTATTGACATAATATTTATTTTGAACATTGCCACTTTCCTTTAATAAACTTTTAGTCTTGGGCATAAACACATTCCTGCAGCATTATAACAGATACTTGTATATCACTATGATAATCAAGCAACCAACGGCATATATGGGGGCAAAATATTTCCATTGATGCTTGGGGTCAAAGTATGGCGAATTTTCATGTCCTTTTTTGATTAAAATATGTGAGATTATCCCATCAACAACATAGAGCATACAAGCACATATTAAAGCAGGAAGCGGCGATGCTTTAGATTGATTCATTGAGTAAACAGCAAATCCAAACAAACTGAAACAAACAACAGCTGTAATAAATTTCATTATTTGCATAATATTTATTTTAAACATCGCAGCTCCCGACTTATCAATTATTATTTGTTGTAATTATGATACTGATTTTTAATTCCGTCAATAACATACCCTGTTGCTTCACCGCTTGCCGTACTAAAGGCATTTCGAATTAACGGATTGACGGCTCGACCAAAGGCTTGTGTTGCAAATCTATTTCCTGCAAGATTGCCTACCAAACCAATAACAGTTTGCTTAGCATAATTTTGCCAATTATCCTGCCCCGAGCCAATACCATAAGCTATACCATTTGCAACAGCATCATAGTTATTTAGCTTATTTTGAATTCCCAAAGGTGTCGTTTTTGAATATCCAAAAAACTTAATCGGTGAAGCATAAGCGCCAGCCATTTGGGTAATCGTTGTTTTTGTCGGATTTTCTTGCAAACCTTGGGCTAAAACCTGACGCCGATTGTCACGCCCTTTAACATATCCGCGTTTCATTGCATCCCAGAAACTTTCGTTGGTCTTATTCCATTGCGGATTTAGGCTTGCTAATCCATAACCGACAGCACTTGCTGCTCCTTCTAATTCATCGGTCCAGCCAAGGCTCAATCCGTCCAAAGCTGCGGTAGTCAGTTGTTCAGCTTTTCGCAAAGTATTATCCCAAGTTGATGGTTGAGAATTAGGCTGTTGAGATGAGATTGGTTGCACATAACTTGACTGTGGTGACGAAGCCGTGATTTGCGACTTAAGAGCAGATGTTTGTTGAACACCGTACTTTTGCTGTAAATTATTAAGCTCGTCTAAGTCAAACCTTGTTTGTAATTCGTCTCGCAAGCTCATATTAGCATAATCAGGTGTCTTAATCCCGTTATATTTTGTTTGCAATTCAGATAAACGATTGCGTTCATCTTCTTCTAATAACTTTCTTTTATAGATTTCAAAATCCATGTTTCTTCTCCTCCATTATTGTTAACAATAGAAGCATAGATTAAGAAACATTTTAGCTTAAAATCAATCCTCCGTAACGATAGACGTATCAGCTTCTTCGCGTAGAAGCTTTTTGAACTCGCGGTTATTGTTTTGTGCCAATTGCACTAACTTGTTAGCAATATTTTGTTTGACATAAGGAATTGGCATATCTTCCGATTTATGTGTCAAATACCACATAGCAAAATAGTTTGCCGATAATATTTTGCCGTTCTCATGATATTGCATAAATTTTTCATATTGTATTTTTCTGAAGTATTCCCTAAAGGGAGCATATTTTTCATCTCTTAATTTTCTGGCCTTACGGGCACAATTTTTTCTTTCGCATTTACATAATGACTCAATCGAATCTTTACGAGTTTCACTCCATTGCTCTCGGTTTTTGTACAAAATAATATTTATCAAATTCACTATTTGCGCTTGCAATTGTGAAAAATTGATCTCTGTCTTATGATTTTGCAAAATATTTCTCAACCAATGCATATCCTGATTATCCATACTCATTGATGAATCTAACAATAATTCCACATCTACATTTAACGCATTGGCAATCTTGGTTAAGTCCGTATTTATCAATTCTATCTTTTGACATTCAATTGATTTAAGACTTTCTTCGGAAACATCAGCTGATTTGGCTAATCCTTCGGGTGTAAGCTTTTTGAGCATCCTTAAATTTTGAACTTTGTTTCCATTGCCCAAAATCAAACATTTTGCCCACTCAAAAGGCAAGTTACTATTGTCCATTATGTTAACATCTTAAATTATCTAACCAATCTGTATTTAGTGATATTTTTCTATAAATGCAACCAAACGATTATATTTTTGACTTATGAGATTTATAATGCTACGTTTAATTTAACTCAATTCATGCAAGCAAATTAATAAGCATACGGTTCTTTTCATCTTTCGTTCCGGACTTTATTATAAATTTTTCCCCAGCCTTCATTATGGCTTGCTCCGCTGACTTCAATAATTAAATCATCCTTTCCGACAAATTCCCGAATTAAAACAGGTGGCATAACTTTGTCATTGTTACCGACAATATTTTTAATTGCTTCATATTCGGCATTAATAACTTCAGGAGCAAAACGGGCAGTCGTTCAATGACGTTGGAACAAATTCCGTTTTTGATATACTGACAAGGACGGGCAAGATAAATCATGTTCGGGCTGTTGTCACCAAAAGCCGGTTCACGGACTAAAGTTCCGCGAGGTGTCGGGTTTTGCGTGGCGCGGACGTGAGCGTTAAAAGCATAACCGTCGCCTTCTATATATATTTTATAAGGAGCAGCCGGATTGGTAACCTTTTGCCGGCTGGCAAGAGTAAAATTCCGTGTTTCAACCTCTTTATACACAAAGTCAGCCGGCACCTTGATTGTTGTGTATCCGGTCGGCGACAGCAATACTTTTATGATACTTTCGGCTCCTTACAAAAGGACTATATCGGCTTATTTATAAAAATTCCAGAGGGTTTTTGACTTTTAGCTTGATTGTCTTCAAAAGGCTTTATAATATAAATCCGAGCAGTTCGCTGCTTAGGGCGTCGAAAACCCTTTTATAGACTTAGTCGTGTGCACACGACTTTAACCTGTGCCGACTTCTGATTCTACTTGGACGGATGTCGGTGAATAAGGCTCAGCCAAATAAGCCGAGCCGTTTAAGTCTATACGGTTTTCGAACATCCGCCCGCCTTTCTTTATGAACGGTGGGTTTTGTTTAACTAATTAACAAGGATGTTTAATCGTATGAAAAATAAACTTTTAATTACAACGGCATTGGTGGCGCTTTCGGTGTCCGGCAATGCTTATGCGGAAAATCTTCCGGAAGATGCAACCAATTTGACATCGGGTAACTATGTCGTTGAGCGTTCGGATACTCAGGTTTCACATGCAGGAAACATAAATTTATCAGGAACAGCCTCATTAGACATAAAAACTCAGGCAATCGTGGAAGAAGAAGCCGATGAGGTCGATGTTTCCAATACTTTGAAAGTTACCGGAAATGTCTCTCTGGCTGATGATGCCTCTTTATCGGTAATCAATTCAGATGCGACAGATGAGACTGAAAAGCCTTTTATGTTTGTTGACGGCAAATATACCCAAACGGGTGGAGAATTGACGCTAAAACAAGAGAATGGAGCCGGATGGCGCTCAACGCTGAACGCTAAAGAAGCAGATATCAGCAGTGGCACGATAAAGCTGGATACCGGCGAAATCTTTATATATGGCAATGCTGATGACGGCAGCCAATTTAATATTTCGGGCGGAACATTTGAAATGAATGATTCCAATATCAGTACCTATCCGGCTATGTCAGACGGAGACAATTCCCAGAAAGGTGCTGCCATGACCGTTTCCGGCGGTACGTTTAAGATGAATGAAAGTTCTTTGGGACGTGAAAATTCCGGAGATTTGGACATTAGCGGCGGAGAGTTTACGTTGGAAAACGGTTCCGCAATATTCCATGACGGCGAAACCGGTGATATAAATATCAGCGGCGGCACAATCTCTCTTAAAGATTCGTCAATAATAAGAGGCGGTGATTATCAAAGCGAGGACGGCAAACCGGCAAGCGGCAACATAAACATTACCGGCGGAACAATAAATGTCAGCGGTTCTTCTGCGGAAATCGCTTCCGTAGGCAATATAAAAATTGCCAACGGGTCAGAGCTTAATATTGCTTTGGGTTCTACATTGTTTGCCAAAGCGTTTACAGAAGATATGAGCCAGGCTCAGAAAGCTACGCTTAATGTTTATGATAACGATACCAGAATTAATTTGGGCGGCAAGTTAGTTGCCAATATTAACGGTGATGACCGCGGTAAAATTCATTTTCAGAACTCAAACGCCAAAATCGACGGTAATGTTGAAGATGTCAGCCTGATTTTTGAAGACAGCCACTCTTTAAATAACGCAATCAGCGGCAATATCGGCGGTTTGGACATTTTAGCCATTAACAAAGGTACGTTGACGTTTGACAAAGAGCCGACTGATACGATTACAACGGTTCAGGTCGGCAATGGCGCAACGCTGGATATCGGCGACAAAACACTGCATTCAACCGGCGATAAAGCCGATGGCGAAGGTGTCATTTTTGCCGATAATTCAACTTTGGCCTTTACCGTAACCGATAAAGATACCTATGGCAAAATCAAAGCCAATTATATCAAAATCAGCGAAAACGGTACAAATTTGAATATGACCTTAAACGGTGCCGCCTTGGCCAAAGGCGAAACAGCTACTTTTAAATTATTTAACGGTGCAGATTCCGCCGAAGCAGAGGTTGAGGGCAAGTTTGCCAACCTGAGCCGAAATTCCCGTTATGAATTTACGGACAATGGCGACGGAACTTTTGATGTTACTTCTGTCGGTTCTGCCACAGATGCTGTTGTTGATGCCGGTGGTTCCGCCAACAATGCCGGAACAGCCGAGGCATGGGACAGCGTCAGTGCTTCAACCAGCTCTCCGGTTGCTGCCGCAGTTACGGAAAAACTGGCACAGCTTTCCAACAGCACAAATGCCGCCGAGCAGAAAGCCTATGTTGACGCTTTGACGGCGGTTGCTCCGGAAGTTGCGCCGATGGTTCAAAAAACACAGACAGAAACAGCCAATCAGGTCTTTGGTGCCGTATCAACCCGTTTAACCGGTGGTTCAATCTCAATCGGTGGCGAAGGTATGGCTTCCGGCGACAATATCTTCAAACGCGGTGCAATGTGGGTTCAGGGCTTGTTTAACAAATCCAAGTTAGATAACACATCCAAAGCCAAAGGTTTTGATGCAGATTCTAACGGTATTGCTTTCGGAGCCGAGAAGTTTGTAACCGATGATACCAAGGTTGGTATTGGTTATGCTTACACCAATACGGATATTGACGGCTTTATGCGTTCAACCGATGTTGATACGCACACCGCAATTGTTTACGGCGAATATAAACCGTCCAACTGGTATGTAAACGGTATTGCGACCTATGGCTGGTCTGATTATGAAGAAAGCAAGAATGTTGCCGGAGTTGGTGTTAAGGCTGATTACGATGTCGAAACCTTTGGCTTACAGGCAATGACCGGTTACGATATGAATATCAACGGCTTATGCATTACACCGGAAAACGGCTTGCGTTATGTTCATATCAAGCAGGACGCTTATAAAGATTCTGCCGACCAACGTGTATCTGCCAATGACAGCGACATTTTGACCGGTGTTATCGGAGCCAAAATCAGCAAAAACTTTGAGCTGTCCAATGGTATGAACATTAAGCCGGAAGCCAGAATTGCCGCGACTTATGACCTGTTTAACGATGACGTTAATTCGGTCGTAACCTTGGCCAACGGTTCGGCTTATGCGGTTGAAGGCGAAGCTCTTGACCGTTTCGGAATGGAATTCGGTGCCGGCGTAACTGCGGAAGTCAACGACAAGGTGGAACTTTCGTTCGGTTATGAAGGCAAATTCCGTGAGGATTACCAAGACCACACCGGTTTGATTAACGCTAAATATAAATTTTAAGCGTTTGATCCGTAGCGCAAAATATCCTGTGGCCGATTGGTTGCAGGGTATTTTTATTGCAAACGACAAATTATCGATTTGCCGGATAAATATTCTTGTAACCAAAAGATGAGGGAAATTATAATTCAGCTGTTCCGAATTTGTCCTGATCAGCTGAAATTGCAGGATTCGAAAGGTTGTTATTAAAAGTAATGAGGGTATTACGGATCATCTTTTGTTTGACTTTAACCATAGATGTTTTAATCTGAGGCTAAGATTTTTAGGAGTAACAATAATGCCTGAGATAAAATGTCCGAAGTGCGGAGAAGTGTTTACGGTTGACGAGTCCGGCTATGCCGCGATCGTGGCGCAGGTTCGTGACGCCGAATTTCATGACGCTGTCCGGGAGCGCATTGAGCAGCTCAACCGGGAAAAACAAAATGAGCTTAAATTGGTGGAAAACAAGGCGGAGATGGACAAGGCGCAATCGCTGGCCTCGCTTAATTTGGAGATTTCTAACCTTAAAGCACAACTTATTACCCTCGGCAAAGATAAAGATTTGGAAAAAGCCCGGAGTGTTTCCGGTTTGCAGCAGGAAATTGAAAAGTTGAAAGCGCAAATTCTGGCCGGTGATAAGGATAAGCAACTTGCCGTAGCCGCGGCCGTAACCTCTAAAAACGATGAAATCGTTGCGCGCGACAGGCAAATTGCCGAACTGAACATTAAGTTGCGGGAGACGGCGAAAGATACCCTCGTCAAAGAACAAAGCTTAAAAGAAAATTATGAATTAAAGCTCAAGGAAAAAGATACGCAGATTGAGTTCTACAAAGACCTGAAAGCCAAAATGTCCACCAAAATGGTCGGGGAAACTTTGGAACAGCATTGCGAAATCGAGTTTAACAAGCTCCGGGCGACGGGTTTTCAAAAAGCCTATTTTGAAAAAGACAATGATGCGAAAACAGGCAGCAAAGGAGACTACATTTACCGTGAATCGACGGAAGAGGGCGTAGAGTTTATCTCTATTATGTTTGAGATGAAAAATGAGATGGACACGACGGCCACCAAACATAAAAATGAGGACTTTTTGAAAGAACTGGATAAGGACCGTCAGGAAAAAGGCTGTGAATATGCCGTGCTGGTTTCTCTTTTGGAAGCCGATAACGAACTGTATAATTGCGGCATCGTTGACGTTTCCTACAAGTATCCGAAGATGTACGTCATTCGTCCGCAGTTTTTTATCTCAATGATTACATTGCTCAGAAATGCAGCTTTGAATTCGGTTCAATATCGTAAACAATTGGCAGAATATAAGAACCAGAATATTGACATTTCAAATTTCGAAGCGGAAATGAACGATTTTAAGGATAAGTTCGGGCGAAACTATCAGTTGGCCAGCGATAAATTCCGCAAAGCCATAGAGGAGATTGACAAGACGATCGACCATTTGCAGAAAACCAAAGACGCCCTGTTGTCTTCGGAAAACAACTTGCGGCTGGCAAACAACAAAGCTCAGGATCTGACCGTTAAGCGTTTGACCAAAAATAACCCGACGATGGCTCAAAAGTTCGCGGAGCTGGAGGCTAAAGAGCAGGGGTAAGGTCTTCCCATGTCCGATTTGGGACGTTGAATCTCAGTTCTTTGACGATTTCTCCGTCCTCAAACCGGACGGCGGCAGCCGCAGTTTGTCCGTATTCAAAATAAAAACCGGATTGGTATTGATATTCGCTGTCGCCTTTACGGCAGGTAAAGGCCGACAGTTTTATCAGATCGACGGTTTTGTGTCCGTTTTCCCGGTTTGAGTTTTTCTTTACTTCGACGATGAGGATGTTGGTCGGATGATTTTCGCCCCTTTGATGGATGATAATATCCGGACGGCAGGGCTTTCCATCAGGATAGCTGCGGACAAAATTACGGGCGTCGGAATATGAACGGTGATCGTAAACAAACGGCGTTTTCAGTTCTTTTATGCGGCATGATTCACGGCAATCCATACAGGGACCGTAGAGCTTTTTGCAGTCGTCCCGGTTTCTGTTGTATTCGCAGTCAACGGACAAATTGCATGTTCTGAAGGTTTTATTTTTTAAAAAGCGTCTTTCCAAATAGACGGCCAGACGGTGCGAAACGGTTTGTTCGTGCAGTCCATGGTCGGGATCAAACAGATATCCGTCGTTTTTGTACAGCTCTTCCACGGCTTGTTTAAAGTATGTTTCCGTTTGTTTTTCCGACAGCATTTTGCAGGTGTCTCTGAATTTGTGATAACAATTCGTTTTTTTAGCATAATGCGTTGCCCGGCGGAAATCAACTCGGTTTTTGCCGATTGTGCTTGTTTTTTGTTTTCCCGTTATATATGATAAACGCGCATGTTTTATCGGAAACGGATATGAAACGTATATTGGACGAAGAGCTTGCCTATGAAATTTTATCGGTTGTTGAAGAAGTGCCGGAAGGCAGGGTGGCAACCTACGGGCAGATTGCGCGCCTGATCGGCCGGCGTAAAAATTCCCGGTTGGTCGGTCTGGTTCTCAGACGCGCGCAATATTACGGCGATTATCCCTGTCATCGGATCGTCAATCACTGCGGCAGGCTGGTTCCCGGCTGGGCAGAACAAAAACGTCTGCTGCTCGGCGAAGGAGTGTTTTTCAAAAACGACGATCATGTCGATTTGGATCGGTGCCGGTGGGAGATTTAGGCGGAAACTTGTTTTGTCGGGAGAATGCCGTTTGCATGTCCGGCATTTAAACCGCCCGCCGCCGCTTCGGGCAGCGGTTCCGGCCATAACGGAGAGATGTCTGCGGCAGCGGTTTCTGCCGCAGTGGGTGGAAAGGTCCGCCTATTTCAGTTTTCTGGTTCGTATTGTCATGGCTATTTCGTGTTTTTCCTTGGGATTCAGGCGGACAAAAGCGTCTCCCTGGTTTGAAGGTTCCACGCAGACGAAGTTTTTGTATTGTCCCTTGCTCATTTCGGCCAGGTCTTTGTCGGGATTCCAGACGACCGTTGTGTTTGAGTTGCTTTTTTCTATCGATATGACGCGGTTAAACGCGCTGTCTTCGATTTCCACGGTTCCTTTATGGTTTGTGAATGCAGAATCAAATTCCCCGCGGATCGTCAGATCGCCTTTCAGCGTATAGCTGTTTCCGTCCAGTGAGTTTTTGCACTCATGGCCGGCCAGACCTTTTATTTTGACGTTGTCAACGGAACTGACGTTAAAATAGGCGTGCAGGGCTTCGCTGAATTCGAAAGGTTCGTTGCCGTCATTTATCGTTTCCAGACGATATTCGAGCTTGTCGGTGATTTTGATGAAAAGATCAGCAGTTGCGTTGACGTTGTATTTCGCATCGGGCAGGAGGGAAAGCCGCGCTTCTATTTTGTTTTCGTCGACCGAAACGTTTTTCAGGTTCCAGCCGGAGATTCTGGCAAAGCCGTGGCGGGGAAGTCTGTCGTTCAGTTTTTCTTCCGCAAACCGCGGCCAGCAGATCGGAACGCCTCCCCGGATAGCCTGAACATTATCGAATCTGTTAAGTTCGCCGAGCCAGAAAATGTCATGTTCTTCGTTTTTCGGGCGGTATGATACGATATTGGCGCCCCACAGGGAAATTTTGCATTCGGCCAGGCCGTTGCTTAAGTTTATAAAACCGTTGTCGTCGATGTTCATATCCGTTTACCTTTCACATCATTGATTGTCTAAAATAACTACCACAACGATTATGACATGTCAAAAAAATGTTAAAAGAAAAAATATAAGACGGGCGGATGATTTAAACGAAAACTTTGCCGGCCGGCAAAAATATGTTTTTGTTTTTCGGTGAAAGCGGTTGAACGGCAGTTGATAATGCCGGCGGGCGGGAAACGCCGCATGTCGGTTGGGCGGAGGGCAAAACGGAACCGGCCGCAGGGTTCGTTTTCGCGGCGGTTTCGTTTAAAGCGGGGGCATAATACCGGAAAACGGTTATTCTTTCGGAACCCACATGTAAGACTTGCCGTCTTCGGATGTTTTTTTGACCATTTCGGTTTTGTCCGGCACCGGTTGTATGTTTTCAAAATAGGTTCGATACGGCAAAAGCTCTCCGGCAACTTTTGCCGCTTCTTTCGAAACGGCGCGGGAATAGTCTTTGAAACAGGGAAGCAGTTGCTCGTCTAAAGAAGAGTCTTTGTTGCGGGCCGCCTGTTCCTTGCCGCATTTGAAAATTTTTTCGTGCCATTTGCGGTTGTCAAAGCGCGTAACGGCGATTTATACCGCACTGTTGACCAAAGGGATCGGCAGACCTTCTTCAAACAGGCCGTAGTCAATGTCAGGATCAAAAATATAACGGTCGATGAGAGCTTCCGCCAGGTTGAGGCTTCCGGCCTTATTGAAGCTTTTCAGTTTTTGGTCGAGTTCCTGATTGTAGTAACTTGCGGCTTTTGCGAGTTTTGTGAAAGAGAATTTTCTTTTCCATATGCTGATCTTCTGTTTGCGGATTTCCCTGATGGTGCGTTCTTTGATTGCCGGCAGATTCATGCTTCCTTTGACCAGCGCGGCAAAGAGTTCCTGGTCAAGAACGGCGTATTCGTCCCGTTTTCTGAGTGCCTCAATCTGTCCGGCCTGGTCGGGGCCGTCGCTTTGCACGCCCAGCAGGGAGAGGATGAACGAATTATGAATGTCATAAATCAGAACGGCATAGGAGGCTTCGTCTTCAAGCGCGTATGTCTTTTGGTCAAGATAATCGGCACCGATGCCGTTTGGGCAGCCGCACAGCAGCCAAAATCCGCTCAACAGGACAAGCCGGATAAGTTTCATGATTCAATTCCTTTTTGTCGTTCAACGGGAAAATGCTATCGCAAATTGTTTAATTGATTGTTAAGGGTATTGCGGAGAAAGCGGGAAAATTACATTTGCGCCCAACGGAAAAAATTTGAAAAAGATTGACTTCGGCAAAGGAAATTTGTAGCCTTCTCTCAGGTTAAGGTCTGAGGGGGAAAGCAAATGAAAGAAGCGTCGCTGTCGATTGTCGAAGATGTTGAAAACGGCCGTTACCTGATGATACGCAATCATCGCGGCATCAATAAGGGGTGCCTTAATTTCCCGGGCGGCAAAAAGGAACCCGGCGAAGACATGCGCGCCTGCGTGATCAGAGAAACTTTTGAAGAAACCGGCATTACCGTGAAAAATCCGGTGGAAGTCGGGTATATCGAGTTTCCGACCATGGATTTTTACGTGCACGTTTTCAAAAGCACGGAGTTTTCGGGAAAGCTGACGCCGCGTGCGGAAGAAGTCGATGTGTTCTGGCAGGATAAAAATGCCGTTCCCTATGATCGGATGAGGGCGGCGGACAAAGACTTCCTGCCGCTTATATTGTCGGGGCAGTATGTCAAAAGGCGTTATTTTTATACACCGGATTTTCAAGTTGAAAAGGTTGAGGATCTTGACGATTGATCCGAAGTAAAAAAAGCGGCCGGACGGCCGCTTTTTTTATGATCCGGACGCCTGCGCCGACAGGCGGGGCAGACTTTTTTCCCGGTCGCGGATATGCAGGATTTGTGAACGGGTTACAACTTGAAACGGTTGATGCTGCCTGCGTAAGCCGGGGAAAGCTTAGCCTTCCAGTTTCTTTTTTTCTTCTTTTTCCTGCAAAATGTTAAGATCTCGTTCGGTGGCCAGCTTGACCAGGATGGTCTTGACCACGGTATCAATTTGTTCGTCTTCCCGGTAGTTGGCGGGCAGGGCGAAATTGACCCGGCCGTCTTTTAAGATTTTGACGGCTTTTTTCTTGTCCTGGCTTTTCGGTTTGTAAACGGCGATCGAGTAGCCGCCGCCTTTTTTGACCAGCCGCATGGAGGGGATGTCGGTCATGCCGTCGCCGAAGTAGATCATCCGGGTAAAGGGGATCGGCCTTTCTTCGTCGGGCATAAATTCGTTGACCCCGCGGTCGTCGAGCTTGCCCAGACCTTTGTTGATTTTGGACAGGTACTGGGTTTTGGTGGAATAGTTGACCACCCGCGCCGGCCAGACCGCTTCGCCTTTGTCGTCATAGGCGTAGGCGCAGCCGTAAACTTCCTTGAAATATTTGCGGATGGCGCAGCCTTCGATAATTTCCTCGTATCCGGCGGAAATGACATAGTGTTCGATCTCAAGGTCGAGCATGTCGCCGTAATGGTTGATTCGCTCAAACCAGTTTTCCACGCCTTCGAAAAACTGGATATTTTTGCCGCATTCGAAAAACAGTTCGCGGGTCAGCGGAATCTTTTTGTCTTTGGCGGTCTTAAACACGTAATACATTGAACTGGTGATTTGCTCCATCATGTTCTGGTCGCCGAAAGTGTTGGCCTTGTTCCAGAAAGTTTTGCACGACATGCCGAAAGTGGGGATCAGCCCGTAGTTCTGCATGTCGGTGGTGCTCAGGGTTCCGTCGAAGTCGTAGATCAGCGCTACTTTTACTTTTTTTGCCATCTTTATATCATCTCCGCTTGCTATTTTCACAGAGATATTTTATAAGACAAGGAAAGTAATTAATCAACAACATTTATCTTTACCGGAAGGACAAAAAAATGCCTGCAACATCCATGGATCAGTTGGTGTCATTGTGCAAACGCCGCGGTTTTATTTTTCAAAACGCCGATATTTACGGCGGATTGCAGGGGGTTTACGATTACGGTCCGCTGGGCGTGGAACTGAAGAACAACCTCAAGGCCGCGTGGTGGCGGGCGATGGTCTACGAACGCGACGACGTGGAAGGGCTTGACGCCGCCATCCTCACCAACCAGAAGGTTCTTCACTATTCCGGCCATGAAGATACGTTTTCCGATCCCATGACCGACTGCCGCAAATGCAAAGGCCGTTTCCGCGCCGACCACATCAAAGACGGCAAGTGCCCCAACTGCGGCTCGACCGATCTGACCGAACCGCGGCCGTTCAACCTGATGTTTAAAACCGCGATCGGGCCGGTCGACGACGGTTCTTCTTTCGGCTATCTGCGGCCGGAAACCGCACAGGCTATCTTTACCCAGTTTAAGAACGTGGTTGACGCCACTTCCCGCAAGCTGCCGTTCGGCATTGCCCAGATCGGCAAGTCTTTCCGCAACGAGATCACGCCGCGCAACTTCATTTTCCGCGTGCGCGAGTTTGAACAGGCGGAGCTGGAATATTTCGTGATGCCGGGCGAAGACGAAAAGTGGCACGAAACCTGGAAAGACATTCGCATCAAATGGTGGCTTGACCAGGGGTTGGTGCGTGAACACATGAACATTTACACCACCCCCAAAGAAGACCTGGCACACTATTCCAAGGCAACTTATGATATCGAATATCAGTTCCCGCACGGTATGGAAGAGCTGGAAGGCATTGCCAACCGCACCGACTATGACCTCGGCAACCACACCAAAGGTCAGGACGAACTTAACCTGACTTCTCATTGCCATGAAAATCCGGAATCGACGCAAAAGCTCTGCATCCGTGACGAAGAAAGCAACCGCTGGGTGGTTCCGTTTGTGATCGAGCCGTCGATGGGCGTTGACCGCGGTGTTCTGGCGGTGATGACGGAAGCCTATACCGAAGAAGACTTGGGCGGCGGCAACAGCCGTATCGTGCTGAAACTGAAGAAGCATCTGGCGCCGATCAAGGTGGCCGTTATTCCGCTTAAAAAGAATAACGAGCAGATTATGGCCAAATGCCATGAAATCAAACAAAACCTGCTTAAGCTCGGTATCGGCCGGGTAGCGCTGGAAAATACCGGCAACATCGGCAAGGCCTATCGCCGGCATGACGAAATCGGCACCCCGCTGTGCCTGACGGTGGATTTTGAAACGATCGAAAATCAGCCGGAGTCGGTAACCGTCCGCGACCGTGACACCATGGAACAAACCCGTGTCAACATTGCCGACCTGCCGAATTATCTGCGGGAATATTTCCTCTAAACGGCAAAAAAAACTCTCCCGGCCGGAGAGTTTTTTGCTATCGGATAAGGAAACGTTTGTATGAAATTGTCTGTTATTACCATATGCTATAATGAAAAAAACATTCGCAAAACCTGCGAAAGCATTGTCGGCCAAAGCTGGCAGGATTTTGAGTGGATCGTGGTCGACGGCGGTTCGACCGACGGCACGCTGGATGTGCTGAACGAATACAGGGATCGTATTGACGTGCTGATTTCCGAACCGGATAACGGAATTTACAACGCCATGAACAAAGGCATCGCCCGCGCCCGGGGAGAATGGCTGAATTTCATGAACGGCGGCGATGCCTTTTGCGACAAAACGGTTTTGGAGCAGGTTTTCGGCGGCGGCAGCAGCTATGACGGCGCGGACGTTTTGTACGGCGACATGTTGTGCCGGGGAAAGGTACACAAAATGCCGGTTGCCATTGACGCCGATTTCTTTATCAACGGCAGCATCAACCATCAGTCGTCGTTCATCCGTGCCGCATTGTTCCGCGAGCAGGGCGGTTATAATGAAAATTACCGGGTTTTGTCGGATGTCGAAAAATGGATTGTCTGGATGAAGGCCGGCCGGGTTTTCCGGCATTTGCCGGTAGTCGTTGCCGACTTTGACGCCGGCGGCGTTTCCAGTTCCGGCAGCCGGCTGACAAAGGCGGAAAAGGCAAAAATCATCGCCCGTTATTATACGACGGAAGAACTGGCCGCAAACCGGGCGGGTCAAAAAGTGTGCTGGACGGTGAAGCTGTTTGGTTTTCTGGTGCTGCTGAAAATCAGAAAAGAACCCTTTCAGGACACGTTCTGCGTAAATCTGTTCGGTTTTGTTCCGCTGTTGAAAATCAGAAAAAATACAAAATAAAGGTTAGGGAAAGAAGGCTTGACGATGTGTTGAAAACTGTGTTACACCACAATTAACGTTTATGTCCCAACACTTGCAAAGGAAATAAAATGCAGCCTGAAATCAGCATATTAAACAACGGATTGAGAATTGTCAGCCTGAAGTATCCGCAATTTGAAACCGTTTCTCTCGGGATCTGGGTCAATACCGGTTCGGCTTATGAACGGGAAAACATGAACGGTATTTCCCATTTTCTTGAACATATGGTATTCAAAGGCACCGCCAGCCGTTCGGCCACGGCCATTTCCGAAGATATCGAAAATGTGGGCGGACAGACCAACGCCTATACTTCCCGTGAATTTACCGCTTTTTATGCCAAAATGCTGAAGGACGATTTGGAACTGGCGGTCGACGTTTTGTGCGAACTGGTTACTTCGCCGCAGTTCGCCGAAGACGAACTGGTGAAAGAACGCGAAGTGGTAGTGCAGGAAATCAAACAGACTTATGACGATCCGGGCGATATCGTTTTTGACTATATGCAGGCGGAAGCTTTTGCCGGTCAGGCGATGGGTCGGCCGATTCTCGGCACCGCCGATCTGGTCAGGAGCTTCGGCGCCGGGGAGCTGCGTGCCTACATGAAAACCAACTATGCGGCGGAAAACATGGTTTTCTGCGCGGTCGGCAATGTTGACCACGGGCAGCTGGTAAAAATGGTGGAAACAAGGCTGTCCGGTTTGCAGGCCAAAACTTCCTTTGCCGCCGACCGTCAGCATTATACCGGCGGTTATTTTGCCGAAAAAAGAGATACCGAACAGGCGCAGGTGATTTTGGGTTTTGACGGCTTTTCCTATGCCGACGAGCGTTATTATGCGGCAATGCTGATGTCGACCGTCTTGGGCGGCGGCATGAGTTCCCGTCTGTTTCAGGAAGTGAGGGAAAAGCGCGGCCTGGTTTATTCGATTTACAGTTTTCCCACTTTTTATACCGGCGCCGGCTTTACCGGAATTGCCGCCGCCACCGACAACGAACAGGTCAATAAGATGCTGCCGGTGATGATTGACGAGATCAAAAAAATTGCCGCGGCTCCGGTCGGCGAAGCGGAGCTGAAACGGGCCAAGGCACAGGTCAAGTCGGCGATTTTGATGTCACTCGAGAGTTCTTCCGCCGTGTCGGAAAAACTGGCGCGGCAGCTGCTGCTGTTCAATCGTTCGATTCCGATTGAGGAAACTATTGCCAAAATAGAAGAAGTCGGGGTCGAAGATGTCCGTGCCGCGGCGGAAACGATTTTTGCTTCCAAACCGACCTATGCGCTGGTCGGCAACGTTGACGGCCATTACAGGTATGATGAAATCTGCCGGCTGCTGAAAGCCTGACAAAATTATGGTAAAATTAAGATTTTGCTCCTATAATGCCGGAAGAAGTTAACGGACAACGGAGGAGCCCATGTCGCGCGCCGAAGATATTTTTCAAAAGCTGATCTATTTCGGGGAAGAAGCGATTGACGATTATATCGTCAATTCGCAGACCGAAGAGCTGTTTCTCGACTTCAAACGTGCGGATTCTACCGGCAAAAACGGTCTGGCGCTGCATAAAGACGACCGCCGCAATCTGGCCAAGGCCATCTCCGGGTTCGGCAACTCCGAAGGCGGGGTGCTGATCTGGGGGGTGGAATGTTCGCGCAGTTCGGAAGTGGGCGACGTGGCGCAGGCCAAGGTCAAAGTGCAGAACGTTCATCGTTTTCTGAGCTGGCTGGAAAACGCCATTTCCGGCTGCACCATTCCCAGCCATAACCGCGTACGCAACCATATCGTCAGCGTTGACGAAAACGGCGACGGCTTTGTCGCCACCTATATTCCCAAGTCGGAGATCGCGCCGCTGATGACAACCGTCGGCAATACTTTTTACATCCGCTCGGGGTCTAACAACGTACCGGCGCCGTATTCGGTGCTGGCCGGCATGTTCGGCCGCCGGCCGCAGGCGGAGATAGACTTGATGGTTACCGACAAGCAGCTGTCGGTTCTGGAAAACAGCGAAGCGGACATTTTGTATCCGAGCAGCATAGATTCGCCGCCCGACCGGTATCTGAAAATCAGCTTTTCCGTCCGCGGCCACAATCAGAGCAACGTTATTGCCCGCGAGCTTTATCTTTCCTGCACGGTAACGACAGACGGCGGCGAATATAACAAAGTGCGTTTCTTGAATTATAATCAGATGGACAGCATTCCCGGGCTGGAAGGGCAGCTGAACCTGATCACCCGGCCGGAACTGAGGGTGCCGCCGCGCAGCATCGTCCGTTTCACCAACGTGGAAATTATTCTGTCGCCTTATATTGAAAGCGATTTTCTGTTGGACGGCGTTATTGGCGCCGACGGTACCGCGCCGCGCAACTTTCGCATTTATATTCCCAAAAACCGGCTGCGTTCGTTTGTGGCCAGAACCATGCGCGAAGACGCCGATCCGACGTTGCTGTTAAATGAGTTTTTCAGCGAGTTTTTGAGCGGGGAACTGGAATGATCCGGGTTGAAATTTTTACCGACGGCGCCTGTTCCGGCAATCCCGGCCCCGGCGGCTGGGGGGCGTTGCTGCGCTGCCGCGGGGTTGAAAAGGAACTTTCCGGCGGAGAAAAGGAAACCACCAACAACCGGATGGAGCTGACGGCGGTCATCAGCGCGCTGGCGGCGTTAAAAACCTCGTGCGACATTTCCCTTTATACCGACAGCAAATATGTAATGGACGGCATCACCCGCTGGCTGCCCAACTGGAAGAAAAACGGCTGGAAAACCAGCAACAAGAAATCACCGGTCAAAAACGTCGATTTGTGGCAGCGGCTGGACGAACTGGCCGGCGGGCACGAAATCCGCTGGATCTGGGTAAAAGGCCATGCCGGCCATGCGGAAAACGAACGGGTGGACGAACTGGCCAGAAACGCGATCAGGAATTTGGTCTGAACAGGCTCATGTTGTCAATCAGCAGTTTCAGTTCCTGTTCGCTTAAAATTTCCGGCAACACCATGCCGTCGGGAACGAGCGGGCTGAACAAAACGTAAAACGGCAGTCCGCTGCGGCCGAATTTTTTCATGAATTCCGCCGTTTCCGAGTTGCTGACGGTCCAGTCGACATTAAGCATAACCACCCCGCGGTTTTGGATTTTTTGTTTAATTGCCGGGTTTTCAAAAACCATGATGTCGTTGAAACGGCAGGTCAGGCACCAGTCGGCGCTGACGGTAACGATGACCGTTTTGCCCTCCCGGACATATTGTCCGACCTTTTCCATGGTAATCGACGCAAGGTTGTCGCGCCTGATTTGTTCTTCCTTCCGGGCGGCGGCGTAATGGTTGTCGACCGAAGCGCCGGCAAAAACGAGAAAGGCGCAGACGGCAAAAATCAGCCCCATCCGGTCCGCCGCTTTTTTCCTGACGGCCGGCGGCAGGCTTTCATAGTCGAGGTTGAGGCTGAGATGCCGCAGCCATAAAAACAGCCAGAACAGCAGGGCGTACACGGCCAGACGAACGGCCGGCCACCAACCGGACTGGCTGGCGGCGATATGCAGCAGCCAGAACAGAGTCAGCATCAGCATGAAAAGCATGAAACGGCTGACGTTTTTCATCCAGCCGCCGGGCGGCGGCAGAATAAGCGCCAGCCCCGGGAACAGCCACAGCAGCAGATAAGGCAGCGACAATCCGAGGGCAACGCCGCCGAGAATGACAAAAATGTCAACATAGTTTCCGGCCAGGGCAAAACCGATCGCGGTGCCGAGATAAGGCGCCGTGCAGGGGGTGGCCATCAGCACGGCAAAGATGCCGGTCAGAAAATGAAGCAGACGGTTTTCGCTGTCTGTCGTGCGGCTGACGAAGCGGGGAACCCTGATTTCGACGATACCCCATATCTGGGCGACAAAAAGGAGGACGGCAAAAAAGATCAGGCTGACAAACCACGGGTTTTGAAACTGCATGCCCCACCCGACGTTTTCTCCCAGTTGTTTCAGCCCGGCCAGCATGACGGCCAGCAAAGCAAACGACAGCCAGATGCCGAGCAGGGTAAAGGCAAAGCTGCGGCGGACGGAAGAAACGTTGCGGGCGCCGAATTTCGTCAGCGAAAGCAGCTTAAGCGACAGCACCGGAAAGACGCAGGGCATGAAATTGAGCAGCAGACCGCCGATTACCGCTGCGGCAAACATTGCCGTCAGGAGATTCCTGCGGTCGGGTTCGGGCGCATTGCCGCGGACGGGGGAAAGCGTCTGGCGCAAAACATATTTGCGGTTGGCTTCAATGGTAATTTCAAATTCTTTTCCCTCGGCGTCAGATTTGTCGTCAAGCGGCAGCAGGCGGACGGTGGCCCGGCTGCCGTCAATGCGAACCCGGGGACGCTCAAAAGCAAGTCCCGCATCGTTGCCGACGAATATGTTAAACGATTCTATCGTTTCCGGACTGTCAACGGTCAATGTCAGCACTTGTCCCCCGGTCTGCATTTCTTTTAGGGAGAAAGAGCCGATTTTCAGTTCCGACTGCTGCTGCGGCCTCAGGAAACCGGACATCATGCGGACATAGGTGGCGACCGAACTGTCGCGGGTATGGCCGGGCTGCAGCTGCAGTTCCGGAGTCAGCCGAACGGTTTCGCATTGGCTTTTGCTGCGGCACAAATTGAGTTTGACGTCCGCTCTCAGCGTCATCGACCGCGAGGGATCGGCCGCTTCCGCGGTAAAGGGAACGGCGGTTTCGCCGACGTAAACGGTCCAGTCTTCCCGGCTGCCGGCAAGACGGGCGGGAAGCGGCAGCGTATATTCCGCCTTTTTCAGGTTTTCCGAGTTGTCAAAACGGATTTCCGGCTTCATGTATTGTGCGCTGTCAACGGCGGTTATGAAGTACCCGTCGGGAATCAGAAGATGCAGCAGTCCTTCCGTTTTTTGCTTTTCGTTGACGCCGCTCTGAACGGTGATCAGCCGGATTTTGAAGTCGTCCTTGGTCTGCCATTTGCCGATTCCGCGGTTGCCGGTCAGCGGATTGTCGTAAAAAATGTCATAAAACAGGATTTTTTTTAATTCCAGTCGGGAAAAGATGTGGCCGAGCTCCTCAAAGTCTTTCATTTTTCCCGTTTTTGCGCCTTCGCTGGCAAATTTGGCCCGATAGGCCTTGATCTCGCGCGGATTTTGACTGTAAGAAATGATTTTTTTGAAGTCCTGCACCACAACCGTGCCGTCGGCGTCGATATAGTCAAAATCGGGAGAACTGAGGTCATATTCGCTGTCGTCGGCAACAAGCGGCGGCTCTTCCGGCGTAATCAGGGCTTGTTTGTATTTGTCGATCAGCCCCGAGATATAGCGGTAAACTTTCATTCCGCCGCGCAGATACTGCTGATAGTCGTAAACTTCCTGCGGCGTAAATTCGGGATGGTGCCGGGCAATGTCTTCGTGAATGTCACCGTCGATCAGTTCGCCGGGGTATTTTTGTTCGAAGTATTTTGCGGAATCAAGAAAACGGGTGACGGTTTCCTCCAGGCTGACCGGCCGGCTCTGCGGCTTTTCCTCAAGGTTCAAAATGACCGTGGGCTTTTCTTCCGCCGCCGCTGGGAAGCGGAGCAGAAGAAGCGTCAGCAATACCGTTACTTTAAAAAATTTTTTCATTGTTCCCGTTTATTTGGCAGTTTAAAAATACCCCGATCCATGTTATTATATATACCATGATTTAACAAATAGTAATGGTGCGGGTGAAAATGGTCAACAATTATCTTACCGGCAAATGTCTGGTTTCCATGCCGCATATAGATGACGACGTTTTCTCGCGTTCGGTGGTCTATATCTGCATGCACAATCAGGAAGGCGCCATGGGCTTTATGGTGAACAAGCAGCTGAAAGAGTTTTATTTTTCCGACCTCATCAGCCAGTTTAACATCGGCTGCACGGCGCCGGTTGAGCCGATCGTCCTTCATCAGGGCGGTCCGCTGGAACGGATCCGCGGTTTTGTCCTGCACAGTCTGGACTATCGCGGAGAGGGAACTTTGCCGATCGACGACAAATTTGCCGTTTCTTCCTCCGTCAACGTGTTGAACGACATCGCTTTCGGCAAAGGACCGCGCTATAACCTGATAGCGCTCGGCTACAGCAGCTGGAGCCCGCGGCAGCTGGAACAGGAAATCATTTACAACAACTGGCTGGTGGTGGAACCGTCACCGGACCTGCTGTTTAAGACCAAAGACGAGGAAAAGTGGCAGCGGGCGGTGGACGAGCTGGGCTTTGACGTCAACCGCGTCAGCCTGCATACCGGCCGTGCCTGAAAGAGCGTTGCCGCCGCTTGTGCGTGACATCCGTATAAAATGTCGAAAGCCCCGTGGCAAACGGGGCTTTTTTGATGAAAACGAAACGCTTAAATTTTTTCGTCCGGATCACGCAGGACATAGCCGCGCCCCCAGACGGTTTCGATGTAGTTTTTGCCGCCCGAGGCCTTTTCCAGCTTTTTGCGCAGTTTGCAGATAAACACGTCGATGATTTTCAGTTCCGGTTCGTCGATGCCGCCGTAAAGATGGTTTAAGAACTGGTCTTTGTTGAGCGTCGAACCCTTGCGCAGGGAAAGCAGCTCCATAATGCCGTACTCTTTGCCGGTCAGGTGCAGGGTTTCCCCGTTGACGCTGACGGTCTGGGTATCGAGGTTGACTTCGACGTCGCCGGTGCGGATGACGGAGTTGGCATGCCCCTTGGAACGACGGACAACAGCCTGAATCCTGGCCAGCAGTTCGGCCCGGTCAAACGGCTTGGTCAGGTAATCGTCGGCGCCGTAACCCAGCCCTTTGACTTTTTTGTCAGGTTCGGTCAGGCCGGACAAAATCAGCACCGGCGTTTCGATTTTGGCCGAACGCAGGCGTTTGAGCACTTCGTATCCGTTCATGTCGGGCAGCATCAGGTCGAGAATGATGATGTCATAGTCATAAAGCTTGCCGATTTCCAGTCCGTCTTCGCCCAAATCCGTCGTATCTATGATCATTCCTTCTTTTTTCAGCATGGTTTCAATGCTTTGAGAAACCGCATAGTCGTCTTCAACCAATAAAACACGCATTTCGAGCCTCCTTGCCGCTAAAATTCTCTTTTGTCTGTCATCATATATGACAAAATTATAAATGTTAACTTTTTTTCGGAAATGTTAACATTTATTAACAGGATTTTTTTATTTGCCGGCGCATCTGCAGATTTGTCTTGATGAAACGGCGCCGATTGTGCTTATATAATGGTTGTGTTTCAATTTGTTTTCAAGGAGGATCAAATGTCTTTTGAATTACCCGCACTGCCTTATGCCATGGATGCGCTGGAACCCTATATTTCGGCAAAGACGATGGAGTTTCATTACGGCAAGCACCATAAGGCCTATGTTGACAATTTAAATAACCTGATCAAAGACACCCTGTATGCGTCCATGGATCTTGACGACATCATCCGTTCGACCGTCGGCAAGCCGGAGGCCGCGGGCATTTTCAACAATGCGGCACAGGCCTGGAACCATGCCTTTTTCTGGAAATCCATGCGCAAAAACGGCGGCGGCGAACCGGGCGCGGAGCTGAAGGCCAAAATCGAACGCGATTTCGGATCGGTGGAAAAGTTCAAAGAGGAATTTAAGGCGGCGGCCGTTTCCCAGTTCGGCAGCGGCTGGGCCTGGCTGATTGAGGACAACGGTATGCTCCGGGTGGTCAAGACCTCCAATGCCGATACCCCGGTTGCCCATGGTTTTACGCCGATTCTGACCATTGACGTATGGGAACATGCCTATTATCTCGACTACCAGAATCAGCGCGCCGCTTTTGTCGATGCTTATTTGAACCACCTGATCAACTGGTAGTGTCTGTTGTTGACTTTTTTGTCCAATCGTGATATGTTGACAAACAGGATAATATAAGGAGCACCGTAAAATGAGAGCGGGCGAAAGCAGAACCGTCATCAAAAGAATGCAGGAGTTTATGGATAACCTCGACCGGCATGTTTTAAACCAAAAAGTGTTAGGAAACGTCAAAGTGAAGCATCTGGCCGCGGCTTTTCTGGCCTATAAAGCTCTGCAAGGTATGGGGAAAGTTGAAAATGCCGAAACCGCCGGGCAGATTTATGCCGGCGGGCTGCAGGCAATTGCCTCAATGGGCGGCGCTTTCGGCATGATAGGCGAAAAGCATTTCGACGGTCCGGAGAACAGTGATCGCACGGCGTTGAATACGATGATCGTTTCCGCGACTCATTTTATGGTGGCACAGGCAGAAAACGGCGAAAAGCTGTACGATAAGGACGGCCGCTATACGGGGACGGTGGTCAACCGTTATGACCGTGACGGAAAAATCATTGATTCCGTGCCGGTTTATCAAGTGAAAGAGGCGGCAAAGTCGCAAATGCGCAAAGTGGCGAAGAATGTGCAGAACATGTTCATGAACGCCAAAAAGCAGAACGGATAGGCGGAGACGGCCGGTGAGCGAATACGTAACCGAAAAAAAGTTTGTGGTGGCAGAAGGCGACGGCGGCGAACTTTATATTTTTCTCACCGCCAAAAAAGACAATCCCGCTGCGCCGCAAATCATTTATGACGGCAAAGACCATGCCGTTTTTCTGCGTAACCGCGAACAAAAGATCATTTTGGATTATATCCATCCCGATATTCGCGACAAGCTGAAAAAGGCCAAAGAAGTGGTAATGGTAGAAACGCTGCTCGGCGACAATATCAAGGACAGTTATTTTGCCGATATGAAAATTGTTGATCATATTCCCGTTGACTGGAGCCTGATCGGTCTCAGCACCTGGGAGAAGGCGCTGGCCGGCAAACAGTCATAGCCGGAAGACGTCAAAATTCGGAACGTGGCAGAGGATCTTTCGCTTTTTTATAAAAATTAAGACCGGTTGCAGGTGCAGTCGGTCTTTTATGTTGGTTATTCTTGTGTCCAATTGCCGATATATCTTTTGTCGGTTTCAATTCCTTTTTTCCGGGAAGGCGCTCTTTCGCTTTTGGGCAAGCCAAAATGGCGCAGATGGGGCATATTTTGCTGTCCAGATCGCTGAAACAAATCGGTACGTCTGTGTATTCTTCATTTAAGACAATGATATTGCAGAGTTTTTTCATTTGATTTGTACGTCTGCAACTTTTGTCGTGCTTTTGGTCGTGAAACGGTTTTGTTTTCCGGTTTTTTCGGCATTGCTTTTTATTTTGGCGATAAAAACCGTCGCGTTTGAATACGAAATAAAAATGCTCGCTAAACTATGATACATAAACAAAATAATGAAGTTTTTTCATATTTTTTTTATTTTGGTTGATAATAAAATTTTATCAATTCTGTTTATTGTATATCCGAGGCATATTTGCAACCTAAAATTAAGAGTAATCGGGGCTTGTGCTGATTTGTGGCGAAAAAGTGCTTGCATATTTTGTGAATTTGAGGTAATAGACTGACATGACGTTATGGTCCCATCGTCTAGTGGCCTAGGACATCGCCCTCTCACGGCGGTAACACGAGTTCGAATCTCGTTGGGATCACCACTATAAAAAAGCCTCCGTAAAGGAGGTTTTTTTATAGTGGTAAAGAGCCCGAGAGAGATTTGAACTCGTGGGGACGAGTTCGACTACAAGCGAAAGGTGTAGCGGGCAAAATGGTTTTGCAAAGTTGGCAAAATGGTTTTGCATAGCTTTTAAAGTCTAGCTTTTGTCTAAGTTTTAAAAGGCGGGTTTTGTCGGAAGGCCTTTGAATCCGCCGCTTTCATAGCCTCGTTTTAAGAGGTTTTTAAATGGTTTTAACCTCATCTTAAATTTAAAATAAAGGGGCATTTAACGCCCCTTTATATAAGCTTTATATATATTATAAAGTATCAAAATTAATATTGCCGATTAACAACTCATTGGCTTTTTTGCCTGGGTGGGTGCCGACAGTGTAAGTCGTTTGCACCTCTTTTATATAAAAAGCCTTAAATATCTGCCGAATCTCCGGCACGTCATTGATGGACAGGATAAACCGGCCTTTAATCCCTTTCAACAGTCTGGCCAGCTCGTCAAAATCAGCCTTGCTAAATATACCTTTACCGTAGTCGTTTTCGCAGTTCCAATATGGCGGGTCAAGGTAAAATAACGTGTCCGGACGGTCATAACGAGTTATAAAATCCTGATACGGCAGGCATTCAATATAAACACCGGCCAAACGTTTGTGCAGCATGTGAATTTGTGGAATGATACGCTCGGAATCAAAGCGCGTTCGCTCAAGTGCAACCCCGAAAACCTGACTAAATGTCTTACCGCCGAATGCATTTTTCTGAATATATAAGTAACGCACCGCCCGTTCCAGCTCCGTTAAAAGCAGCGGCGGGGTGGCAAGCATCCGCTTAAACTCGGCACGGCTGCAAATCTTAAATTTCAACATGTCGGCCAGATAATCAGGGAATTTTTCAACCATGCGAAACATATTGATTATTTCGCTGTTGATGTCATTGATTGCCTCGCACTTTGGTTTTTGCGTTCTTCTAAAAAACACGCCGCCCATTCCTAAAAAAGGCTCTGCATAAATGCTGTGCGGTATCTGTTCAATAATAGGGACAATGGTTTTTGCCAACAACCTTTTGCCGCCCAGATAAGGGGCAATCGGATTTATCGGCTTAACTGATTCAAAATTAATAATATTTTGTGTTGACTCTGTTCTCATTTTGTTCTACTTCCTTTCTGCATTTAAATTTAAGTGTTAAAGAGCAGGAAGCCAGCCCGCGCGGGGCTTTCTCTGACAGAATCCGTATTTCTGCCGGCGGGGCGTTGGCGCGCCCCGTCCTTTATTCATAATAATTACTGACAAAAGGTCGGGAGTTGGCGGACTTTATAAAGTCTGTTAAGCCATTCATTCATGACGGCTCGGTCTTCTGCGGTCAGCTTGCGATAAACACCGGCAACCGGCTTTCCTCCAACCGGCCAGGCGATGCAATCCGCTTTACAAACGGCCGGCGTTGAGCAGCCGAACAACGGCATCGTCATTAAGGCTAGGCTTGGCCAGAAGATTATTCGCGCAATTTTTCTCATCTTTGATAACCTCTTGTTGCTTTACGACATGTTCAAAATTGGCCTGTTTTTTTCCTGATTGATAAGCAAAAAACCAGCTGCAACCGAGCAATCCGGCTATTAATAAATACAAAGCGGCGCTTTTCATTGAACTTCCGCCTCGTCCGGATACATGGTTTTAATTTGCGCACGCAGCCGGTCGATTTTCTCTTCAATGGCTTTTAATTCCTCTGCCGGATAGCCTTTACGCGTCTTATAGGCGAGTTCGGCTTCCATACCGTCAGTTATAGCGAGATAGGCCTGCCGCCGCTGTTCTTCGGCCGGAATCGCAGGTTCATCTTCCGGTTCGGGGACGATTTCCTGCCAACTCTGATAGATTTTGTTATCTCGGACTTCATAAACTGCCGAGTAGTTTTTGCCGTCGGCCGGGTATTCCGCTAAAACAAACGGCAGATAGCCGTCGGCCTCCAACAACTCCGGTGCGGCAAAATAGTTGATAATTCCTCTGGTGTTGTCATTAATCGGCGGAAACTCAATTGTCGTTTCATCAATAAATTTTGCGTGTGTATGCTGCATTTCTACTCCTCACTTATAAATGTTAACCTCAAAAAGCCCTGATTACCGGCTTTTGTCGTACTGCCTCCGGCACCGAATTTGACGTTGTCAACAACATAGACCGATGCGCCGCCGGCATTTTCAGCCCCGGGCGCGTTTGTCCAGCCGCTGGCGACGTTGCCGTTTTTCTTTAACACCGTCTTTTTGACTGTACCAGTAAAGCTGCTGACGGTTCCGCCGGCATTTTTTGTTGAACCGTAGGTACTTTTGCCACCGGTAACTTGAAAATTGACAGCAGAGCCGCTGCTGCTCTTAAAATAAGCGTTGCCGCCATTGCCACCGCATGTCCAGAAGCCGGAGCCGGCTGTCTTTCCCGGAACACTGTAATTATATTTGCCAGCGGGGAGAATAACTTCCACGACAACTGCCGCGGCCGATCCGCCGCCCGCCCAGACATTTTCATCCTGCCAACCGGATCCAGCTGCGCCGGCGGCCTCAAGCTCCAGTTTGAACCGGCCATCGGCCAAAATTTCAATGCTGCCGGAAACGGCAGAGGTTGAACTTGGTCTAATATCCAGCAATTTTTGATTAGGATTATAAGGGCAAACTTCTCTTTTGCCGCTCATCGGCCAGAAAGCTGCTTTAATCGTCATGGCAGCCTCCTTAATAATTTGTCTAAATAATAAAAAGCCTTAAATAATAAGCTGTTTAAATACCTTTTAAATTTCAGCCAACGGCTTACCCCCCCCCGATTTTTGTCTAATTCGGCGAGAGTGACGGACATGTCATCCATCGTCAGCCCTAAATAGACCAGCTTCATATAACCAGTGTAAAATTCTTGCCCGTAGTTTGTTCCGGGGATAGGTTGAAAAGTTGAGTTTTGTTGCCCGTTGTTCTGAATTTGCGGATCAACAATTCTTGCCCAGGTTACGCTGTTAACGATGAGAGTTCCGGGGCTGCCGCCGCCGACATAGTCTGTTGCGCCGGTTGCACCGCCGGCTTCGATAAAGTCGCCGAACAAAGTCGGTCGCCGAAGGTCTCCGGAGTTTTTAGGAACATACGCCCCGACCTGAATGTCAATTACCACATCGTCAAAAATTTCAATAATTCCTTTGAAACCGGCTCCAGAAGCGCCGTCAATACCGCCCCAGCCGTAATAGGCCGAATTGCTGCCACCGCCGGCCATCGTCAATTCAAAATAGCCTTTTTTTATTTGCGAGCGCTGATTGATATTTGCCGTTCCACCTTTTTCCGGCAACGGCCGCAAATCCAAAACGACATGATTAAGCGGGTAGGAATCGACTTCCTTGCCACCGCCCAAAGGCCAAAAAGCTGCTTTAATAGACATTGAAATCGCTCCCCAAGCTGGCTTTCCAGCTTGTACCTTTGTTTTCTGTTCTCAAAACAAGCCAATAATCGCGGGTTTTGTTCATGGTCGGCGCTTTGCCGCCGTCCCATTCCACGCCGGGGTTGAATGAAATTGCGGAAACGGTTTTCATGTTCAAATGAAGTTCAAGCGTGACGTGGGTTCCATCCGGCACACTGGCAATCGCCGAATTGTCAAAAGTGAACGTTGTCGCCGCGGTGATAGACTTTCGGAGGATTGTCCGCGTAATCTGCGGCCGAATGACATTGTCGGCCATATCTTCCGCTTTTGATAAAGAAATCAGATAGGCCTGCGCCAGTTGGCTATTTAAAATCTGTAAGCTGTCATGCAGGTTAAGGGCAATTTTGCCGCCGTCAAATTTTAAACCGCCGGCAACTACCGCTTTCAGGACGCCGGCGGCAATCGTCAGACCGTCGCCGACGGAACCGAACAAACCGTTTTGCGCGATTTTCAAAATGGCGTCGCCCAGCTGGTCGTTTCGGTCTTCCGGCGTGTAACCCGCTTTTTTAATTGCGTTTATGATTTCCTGCTCGACGCTGTTAAAAAAATCGGCTTTGGGAATGGATCCTTTAATATCGTGGTCTTTATCGGCGTTGATGTAAACGTTATCACTGCCGGGGTTGTAAGGTTCTGACTTTTTCATGCTTTTTCTCTCTTATCATTAAAGTGGAAAATTGTGTGGCTTTGATTAAGCTTGTTGACAATCCGTTCCATGTTTTCGACGGCCTCATCGGAATCTGCTTCTTTTATAATAATCGTCCAATAATAAACGATATCCTCTTCGCCCAGCTCGTCTTCGCCGCCGCATTCGGACAAGCCGACCATAAACGGCGCATATTCTTCGATTTCAACCGTGCAGCCTTGCATTTTGCAAATGTCTATATAAAAAGGTTTATCTTGCCGCCCTTTGGCCGCCTTGGCATTCAGTGCTGCCAGCCTGTCTTCATAGCTGCCTTCCGGTTCCAGGCCGTAAAGTTCTTCCCAGTCTTCCAGACAGTCAAAGGTGGTGCGGATGTCAGCCTCTTCGATTAAGCCGGAAATTTTATCATCAGCCTTGGCATAGGCTTTGCTTTCGACCGTCGCCAATACATCGGAAACGCTATTTTCTTTAGGCTCCCAGATTTTGCCGCGCGGTCGCAGGCTGATTAAGGCCTGTTTATAGCGTTTTTCTTTTTCGCTCAGCTCCATGTGACGTCTCCCAGCATGGCGATTTCGCCGGCCGCGCACTGAATATTTTCCGTTGGTGATACGAGCTTATAGTCAACCAGATTAATGGTTGACAGAATGGCCGAGTGAATGCGCGAAACCAGAACCAGCCCGCCGGGTTCGGCGTTGGCGTCAAAACTTTGCTGCAGCGACTGGATAATGGCTTCTTTCATTTCCGGCGTATCCGGATCCAGATTGGCAATTTCAATGTCAATGGCTTTGGCGGCCGGCGCCAGAACAAAGATGCGCTTGACGGTTACCGGGCGCTTGCTGTCAATATGTTCTTTGACTTTTCGAAGAAGTTCTTCATCGGGAAAGCCGGTCGGGGTCATAATCCGGACAGTAACCGTACCGGCGCCCATGGTATGCGGATATACCCAGGCGCGATTTACGCCTTCAACCTCCAGCGCCCATTTTTTATAGTCTGAGTCCGCACCGCCCATATACAGGTTGCGCATATATTCGACATAGCGGCTCAGAAGGTCTTTGTCGGTTTCAGCATCGGCGCCGGCACCGATCAGCTCAACCGTTGCCGTCGGGCTGATTCCTTCCAAAGCATTAACAAAGGTCAAGATTGTCCCGGCTTCGCAGTTTCCGGCCGCTCCGGCCTTGGTTGCCACGACCTTAATGCTTTGTTCGGTTTCGCTTAAAGTTACGGTTTCCAAAACGGCATATTGCCAACCGTCTTCGCGATTGAGCAATTCTCCGGCGGCAATACTGTTGCCGACCGTGCCGGTGACTTTGATTGTACCGGTGGATTTGGAGGCTTGTTTGGGGTAAAGGCCGATTCCGGAACAATGGCGGCGCAAATATTCGCCTTCAGACGTCGTCGGAATTATTTGTTTTGACATATATTTAACAAATCCGTACAGAGCATTAAGCGCATAGCCGTTTGTTCGAGCATAGGCTTTTTGCACTGAAAGCGGCATTTTCGTAGATCCGTTAGGAATTTTTGAAAGTTCCGCAGCCAGATTCTTTTCAAAGTTTTCAATTAACTCTTGTAAAGTAGGTAACTGGTAAGGCATTGTTAAAATCCTTCAAACTGTAAAGGTTCGTCATCGGTAAAGGTTAAAATAAAGCTCAGCTGGTCATTGCTGCGCATGACGGTTATTTCCGGTTCGGATATAATGCCGGCGTCAACGGCAACTTTCAGGCTGGCTTTTATCTTTTCCTTAAAATCCACCAAGGTGTCGTCGCTCAGCTTTTCCCGGTCAAAGACCCAGAGGCCGGAACCCCAGACAATATTTTCTTTGCGGCCGTTGACGCTGGTTTTAATCGCATCGCCCCACCAGCCGCGGTTTTCCTGTATGTATTCCGGCAATTCGTCCGGCTCGACGTAGCCGTCGGTAAACAGGCAGATTAAAATCAGTTGAAGCTTCGGGTTTGTAATCTCAAAAATATCAATTTTGCTGACGTCGATTGTTTTCATCCGGCCGTCACCTCCGTTGAACCTGCGGTTATGGTTCCTTTATGTGTATTTGGGTCGACTTCTACCGCATCGCCCAGGCGGGCCACCGGTTGACCGCCGCCGGCAAGGTTGACTTTGCCATTGACAGTCGTTGTTTGGGCGTCAACCGTGGCAGTTTTGGCCTTAACTGAAACGCTGTCCGCTTCGGCGGTCAGGGTGTTGGTTTTGACATTAACGGCAGTCGTTCCGCTGATATTGAGGGTTTGCGCTGTCTGATTCATGGTTGCCGGGGCTTTGAAGTCGATAACGCCGCCGTTCTTGAAGTGCAGAAGATTGCCGCTGTCGTCATACATGGCGACTTCGCCGTCGTTCAGCTCCTTAAAGCGCAGCTCGCGGTTGCCGATGTTTAAGACCACGTTGTTGAATTTATTGCCGTTGACGTTGAAAATCAGCGTTTCCGATTTCTTTTTCGGTTTGGCCGTAAAGCCGTAAGGCTCCAGAAAAGCGACGTCGTTCAGAATTTCGCCGGCTACCGTTTTAACCTGACAATGCTGGGTTTGGCCTTTTTCAACCAGATTAACCATGCCGAAGCGAATCAGTCCGGCCAGCTGCTCTTGTTGTTCGCTGCTGCTTTGTCTGATTAATTCAACCAATTCATTAATAACTTTTTCCAGCTCTGTCATGCCATTTTCTCCAAATTAAGCTCCGCCCGGCAGCCGTTTTGGCCGGAAGTCAGGTCAACGTCGGTAATTAAAAAGCTGTCGTTTAATTCAATCCAGGGGTCTTTGATTTTTAGGGCCGAATTAAGCTGGTAGAGTTTGTCGTCGGTTGTGCGGAATGACGAACCGGTAACTTTCAAATCGTAACAGTCATATTCAAGCTCCGAAATGGCGGCATTTAAGCGGCTTTGACTGGCAATGTCCACGGTTTGATGATACTGTCGGCCGCTGCCCTGGGACTTTCCGGACACCGGGCTGCTGATAATGTTGTCCAGGCTGTAAGCGTCCGCCAGCGGCAACTGGCTGTGCAGGGTAACGGTCTCAAAGGCCTTGTAAACATTGTCGTTTTTATAAATATCAATGATGTTTTCGCCGGTAATCAGCGCCGAAGCGGTGTATTTGTCCCGGCATTTGTCCGTCATGACCAACCGGCCAGTATCGTCGGAATAAATCAACGTATCCGACAATCTGGCCAGCCGGTTGATAACCTTTTCGATTTTGTCGGTGGCCGAGACGACAAACGCCGGCAAAACAACGTCGTTGGCGCTTTGATTGACAAACTCTACCGGGTAGCCGGAAACCAGCTGGCTGACGATGTCAGCAGCCTTTTGTCTGGTAAAATAAAAGCCTTTGCCGACGGAAGCCTTGACCATTCGTCCTGCATAAGTGTTGACTTTGACGGAAAGGGACGGCTTTTTGTTCATATATCCGCAGTCAACCGCCGCCACATAGCCGGTCAAGGCCAGTTCGTCGTCGATTAAAACCGTGACGTCCATATCCTTTTTTAATGCCTGTTTAATGGTGCTTAAATCTTTATAGTCTTTGTCATAAGCAGCAAAAAACGCGCAGTTGGCCAGCTGATAAACCGATTTGACAATACGGTTAAAGCTGAAATTGCTGATGCCTAAATTCGGGGTACGAAGCTCAATCTTATACATCTAGCACCTCCAAATCTACGCCGGCCGGCATAAACAGGGCATTGGCAACGCCGTTGCGGGTCTGGATATCGTCCGCCCGGGCTTCCAGATTGTCGGAACCATACAGGCGGTGTGCAATCACACAGGCCGGAAAGCTCTTGTTGTAGCTTTTAACCGTTGTGTTGACGACATGCTTTTGTTTAATCAGCCCGACGCCGATGTTTAGAATGTTGTTAATCTGGGTCTGAATTTCCCGGTTGTCGGTGGCAATGGCGACGGTCAACGTCGTATCTATTAAGGTTTCGATCGTCTCAAGCAAGTCTGCCGCATTCTTATATTCTTTATGATAAACGGCTTCATCAATCGCCTCAATGATTGCCTCTTGGTTTATCAGCTCTTCCGAAGCCTTGCCGTTTTGGTAAATCTGGTCGGAAGCCTCGGCCGAAACGTCCGGTTTTTTGACGTCGGACTTAATGCCGGCCATGCTGATATAAGTGTCAAAATAGTCTTTGTCGGTCAACTCGCCAAACAAATCGCGCAGTTTGGCATAACTCAGAATTGCCGCACCGATGCCGCCGGCACTGGCCGCCAAAATGTCCAGACTGCCGCTGATCGGGTTGGTAATCTGGCCGATCAGGTTATTGGCCGACAGCTTTGATATTTTGTTGGTTATACTGACAAGGTTGTCATAACTTTGCAGTTTGACAAATCCGGGAAAACCTTCAAAAGTAAACTTCTCGTCAAACTCGGCCAAAAAGCTTTTTTCCGCTTCGGCCGTTGCCTTGGCAAACTTTTCATCGTCGAGTTCCTGCAGCTCAATAATTTTTAGAGAAAGGCTGTCGCTGTCAATTTTCTTGAAACTGAAATCAAGATCGTATTTGTCGTCAGTCTCTTCGGACTTGCTGATGTGCCAGCCTTCTTCAATTTTAACCTGAGCGCTGCGGCCGTCAGGCATAACCAGCAGGCCCTGGCGTCTTTCAAGGGCTTTTTCGAGTTTTATTCTGGTTTCTTCAACTTTTTTACCGTAAATATAGCCTTCGACATGAAAATCCATGTTGTCCAGTTTGCCGTCCTGGCTGTCCGAATCTGTTCCCAGAAAGTCAGCTTCCGCCGGCTTGTTGTTGCGGCCGTAGGTAAACGTTTTAACATTAAATTCTACATTGCGGAATTTATAAAGCATAACTGCGGCCTCCCAGACTCATGTCAATGCGGGTCATGTTGTTTTCCGGGCTGTTGTCTTCAACCTTTCGCAGGGTTACGTCGGCACCGGGAGAGTTGATGTCGAGATGAATTTTTGTGTCGCTCTGTGATTTTAAGACATTCAAAGCACGCTCGCTTTCCAAGGCTTTGGCGTTTTCCTCCGGCATACGGTCAAACCATCCGCCGATTTTTTCACCCAGATAATTGCCGATATAAGCTCCGGCGACCATACCGAGCGGCCCGCCGATGGTGCCGATTAAGCCGCCGGCAATGCTGCCGAGGCTTCCGCCCAGCTGCGAACCGTTTTGCGCCTGTGTCAATTCATAGGCAGAATAAGCCATGCCGGCAACGCCAAGCGCCTTGCCACCGTATTTTAAGGCCTTGCCGCCATATTGAACAGCTTTTGCCAATCCGCGGTGACGTGCCAAAAAACGTCCTACTTTGCCAAACTTGCCGGACTTTCCGCCGCCGAACATATCCATTCCGTCAGCCAGACCGGCGGCACCCAACGCGCCGCCGTTGACAACATAAACCGGAACCGGCCGGCCGTTTGCCGCTAAAGCGCCCAAAGCTGAAGAAGTGCCGCCTTTTTTCCCCATGCCGAAAAAATCCATAACGCCGAGAACGCCGTGCCGGGCTTTATTGGCAACGGCCAAAGCGCCGACCGTCACGGCAATTTTTCCGGCCGTTTGCAGCCATTTGTCCAGCTGCTCCGGCTGGATACGGTTTAAGGCATCGGCCAGTTTTTGGATCGGTTCGGCCAAATTGCGGTTGGCAAAGCCGGACCAGGCGGTTTTCAGGGAGGTTAAAGAACTGTCAAGCGTTCCGGCCACCCGTGCGGAATCGGCCAACAAACCTTTGCTTTCCTGGCTGATGTTGACAAAACTGTCAACCGTTTCAAAAGTGCCGGTCTGTTTATATTCGATGATCATCGCATTGAGCGCGCGGATACCTTCAGCATCAATAACCCGGCCGATTTTTGAAACGTCACCCTTTGTCAGTTTAATTAAGTCTTTGGCAATCTCAACTGCCGACCGCATACGTTTGGGGTCTTCCGGATCTATTAGCTGAATACCGGCTTTTTGCAGCATTGAGCGTTTTTCAACCGCATTCAGATTGCGGATAAAGGCTTCCAATGCTGTTGCTGCTTGTTCCGGCGAACCGGTAGCTTTGCGGGCCATCTGTAACATAGCCCCCATTTCTGCGGCAGCTTTAACGCCGGTTCGGCCCATTTGGCCATAGGCGGCGGTTACGCGTTCGCCTTGGGTTGCAAGGTCTCGCAATTCAAATGCGCCGGCCTTGCCCTGGTTAACCAGCATGCCCAAGGTGGCAATCATTTGATTGGCGTCTTTAATATCGAACTTCTCGAACAAATCGGCTGCCATTGCACCAACGTCGTTGCCGGCAGCGCCGGTGGCGGAAATGGTATAAGCCAGGTTTTTCAGATTATCCTGGGCAAATTCAAGATTGCCGGTTTTGCTGACAATTTTTTCAACGGCCGAAAGAAGTTCGTCCGGATTGATGTTTATGTCCCGCAGCTGCGAAATGCGGTAAATTTCATTATTAAGGTCGTTGACTTGTTTTTGGCTGATTTCCGCCTGAATACCCAAACGAGTTAGGCGTAGTTCCAGATTGGCAGCGTTTTTAATTGCATAGGCAGTTGTTGCCCCCGTTATTATTGCCGCATAACGATCGGACAGGTGCCCGGATAATGTGTCAACCGCTGTTAAAGACTTTGAAAACATCATCATACTGCGGCTGCCGGTCTGTCCCATGCGGGACAGCCGGTTAGCGAGCTGCTGGCTTTTACCGAACAGATTGCCGGTTAAATCCAGTCTAAACGATGCTTTTAAGTCTTTTACCATTTATATTTGTCTTTCAATTTGTTCAATCGCCCGAAATAGCGGATTATTCGGGAAAACGGCATATTGAAGATGTCGCTTTCCGGGAAATGCAGGACTCGAGCCGCTACCAACACCAGATCCAGCGTGTCATTATAGCGGCTGATTATCTCGCCCCAGGGCGTCCAGGTTGGACTTCTCCCGCATTTCAATGTATTTTTCGGCCAAAAAGTCAAAATCGGCCGCCGAAAGCTTATTAAATTCCGCAGGACTCAGCGGCATCTTGAGACTGCCTAGCTTGGTAATGATAAGGCAGAGCATACTTCTGACGATTTTATCGGTCGGACACATCAGCATCGGACCTTCCGGCGTCAGGAAGACTTCCCGGCTACGCTCGTTTGCTTCAATAATGTCGCCGGCCGTGATGTCCCGTATTTCCACTTCTTTGTGAACCTCGGAACCGATTTTTAAACCATCGGGTAAAGTAAAACTTAGTGTCATATTTAAGCTCCTGTTACAACTTCGTTGGCTTTTTTATAGCCGAATTGAACTTCAAAGCCGCCGGTGACGACTTCCGGTTCTCCTTCCAGCCAGGCATGCGCGGCCGTATAGGTCTGCCCGGTATCGGTATCCCATACGACGGTTACGTCATCCATAGCCTTGATTTTTTCAATCGACATGCCCGGGATAAGGTGGATTTTGCCTTTAACCCAACCGCCTTTGGTCTGAGTGGTAAAGCCTTGACCGTTATCAATGGCGGTTCGGACTTTTCCGTTCAGCGAATAGCTGATTTCGAACATGTCAAAGCTTTCGCCATCGGCTTTCAGCGTTCCTTCGCCATATTTCATGTTAGGATTAGTCATTTAACCTCCTTTATTGAAGAAATTGCAGTTTGCCGGCAACAATGCGCAGGTTGTTCATGATATTGGGTTGCAGCAGCTGATTTAAGCGTTCGGTGTCATTGCTGTCGCGCAGCGTGAGAATGCTATTCTTAAAGCTGCTGATGTCCTCAACCAAACCGGCTGCCAGCCAGTCTTCGGCCAGCGCGATGATTTCGCCGGTCAAAACTTTCGGCGTAACCACTTTCTGGCCGGGCTGGACTTCGTAATCGTCATCCGCCAGTTTGTAACGCTGGAATTTCTGCTGGATGCGCTCTTTCCAGGAATAACGCAGATAAATGACGGTCTGGGTGGTGGTCATGTCAAAATAGCTGTTGTCTGCAGCGCCCGCGCTGTTTTTGCGGTAAGTGGTCGCTTCGCGCTCAATCGCGGTGTTGCCGCTGGCATTGACAATAACCGTGGCAATGCCGGCCTCCAGCAGCATATTGCGTTCTTCTGCCCGCAGCTCTTCTTTGGCCGGCAGGTCTCCGACCAGTTCCAGACCGGCAATCTGCCGCGCCGGGTCTTTCTGAAATTCGATAGCCGAAACGGCAGCGTAAGCGCTCGCGCGTTCTTCCGGCATATTCGGGCTTTTATAGTCCATCATGATGCTGAAGCACTGATTGTTAACGTTTTCAACTTTGGTCAACATCTCGTTTAAAGTGCCTTTAAACACCATGTAAACAGAGCTTTCGTTGTTGACCATAGCTCCGAAACGGCGCGTACTTTCCTCTTTCAGCAGCCGGATATTGGCAGCATCGACATAGGAACTGGCGATTGTCGGCGCATAAAAATCGCCGAGAGCGGCAATCGTATCGGCCAGGCTGGCATTGCCGGCGCCTTTGGTCGACTGGGTAATGGTCAGCTCCAGACCTGGGGCGGTCGTTTCGCCGTCATAATAGTTTAAGCTGACATCAATAAAATTGCCGGCTTCGCCTTTATGCTTGGCAGTCAGGTTGATTTCCGTGTCTTTCTCGGAAACGGCGGCAGCGGTAACCGGCAGCATGACATTGGCGTTGATTTTGGCAATCAGCGCGCTGGTAATGTCGGCGGCGGTGTCGTCCTCGTTGATTGTCAGCTGAACTTCTCGGCCGCCGATCATCAAATTCAGCATACCGGCCTGTACTTTGGTTGCGGTAATTGCCAAATGATAAACGGCTGCGGTGCCTTCCGTCTGTTCAACGGCTATAATATAAAGTTTGCTTTGCGTGTTGTTCTTAAACCATGCCGTGGCCATGCGATGCAGTTCCGAACCAAGGCCTGCCAGTGGAATGACCTGATCGGCGCTGGTAATCAGTCCGGAAACTTTATTGTATTCCAGCAAACCTTCCAGTTTCTGGCCGATCAGCAACCCGGCGGACGGCTTGCCCGACAAGCCCTGATTGGCCAGGCTGTTGTCGATTTCGCAATAAGTCCCGGGGACTCGGGTCTGCGTAATTTCGTTAAAATCAAATTGAGCCATCTTATTTTCCTTTTTTTGTGGTTTTGGGGTCTTCTGCCGGAGCTGGAGCTGCCGGGGCTTTGGCGACAGGAGTAATAATTACCTCGTTGTCGCGTTGACGGCGGCGCCAGTAGATATTGTCTTCTACGGCTTCGCCCTGGGCGGAAAGAACGGTCATGTCGGGTTTGTAGACCTTCAGCCCGTCTTTTGCCGGTTTTACAAAAATTTTCATGGGTTACTCCTTGTTAACATTAAATGAAATTTCATTTTCAGTCTGTCCGATTGTCCATGTGCCTTTGACACGCAGAAAATCGTCCAGCTTTGAATAGGGTTTGCCGGAAACCGGCTGGGTATAAAGTGTTTTGAAGCGCAGCCCGAACATGGTCGTATAATATTTTTCGAGCCGGGCGTTGATAATCGGCTTGGCTTCAATGAAAGAAAAAGGTTCAATCGGCAGTCCTAAGTCCTGTTCAATCAGTAATCTTTTAATATCGTTAATCAGCTGATACGCGCCGGCGTGATTAAGGGAACCCTCACGGGCGGCGTTTTCCGATTTGTTGTTGCGGACGTAGACAATCAGCGAAAAATAAGCGTTGACGTCTTTGCGGCTGCCGGCGGCTGCCTCTTCGCCGCTGTAAGCAACCCAGACTGCCGGGCTGCGGGTTTTTAAGAGATGCGGAATGTCGTCATCACCTTCGCCGGAATAAGAAGCGATAACCGGGATTTTATAACCTAAAACACCGCTGTTTACGGCCTTTTGCAAGCGGTCGATAATCGCCTTTTCAATGGTTAAAATCGGATTTTCAAAACTCATGACAACGCTCCGTTAAGAAAATTTTCAACTCCCCGGCAAATATCGTCTTCGTCGCGCTTGGACAAACCCAGATATGGACGGGCCGTAATTGTAACGGCTTTTTTGCTGGCCCAGCGTCCGCCAATGTTAAACTTTAAGAAGTTTTTAACTTTGGCTTTGATGGTGCCGCCGTATTGATGAATGGCCGCGTAAACCATTGCCGAACCGACTTCGGCATAATCTTTGGTAGCCTGACCGATAATGCTGCCGCAAAGATAACCATGCAAAGTCAGAATCCTGCCGCCGCGCAGATTGGGCTTCCACTTTTTACCAGCAGGATCGTGTTCTTCTTCAAAACGCTGAACCGTGCTGCTTTCCAAAACGCCGGCAATATTGTCGTTAAGCTCTTCACGGGCTTTGTCATCTAAGCCTTTGAGGTTTTCAATATGCTTGTCCAGCTCTTCAAATTTTGCTCTGACGCCCATTTCAAAAACCTTTCAACTGATTTTGCGAAAAATGGCGGGCGGCGCTGCCGGAAAAAATAACGTCGCCCGCTTGTTCGGGGTTTTGTCCTGTTTCGGGGTCGCCCAGGGTAACGACGCCTTTGGCGATATCCTTCAAAAAAGTCAGGTTTCGTTCGTATGTTTTTTCAAGTTCTTCGGGAATGACCTCCTTATACATAAAGTACCGGGCCATATCGCAGCAGATCCGTTTCAAGGCTGCCGGTACGGTGGACAAAGGCAGGGCATATTTAACCGCAACGTAGGAATTGATAAGCTCTTCGGCGTCGGCCAGCGCCGTTTCAACAACCGTATCGTCAATGACTTCGTCTTCATTGCCGGCCAAAGCGACAACTTCCCGCTCGCCGAAACGCTTAATCAAATCATCTTTTGTTGCATACATGCCCTGTTTTCCTTATTCTTGGGATTTTGATTCCTGTGGTTTTGCCATTTCGGCAATAGCCTGGTCTTTCAGCTCGCCGGAAACCTTAAAGCCGACTTTGGCGCTTAAATTGGCAACATTGACTTTTTCTTTTGCTGTTTCCAGCTCGGAAATTGCCACCTTTACCTTGTCAAGCGCATCTTCCGGAATGGCCGGCGGCTGGTTGCCGCCTTCCATTCCTTTGACTTCCACCACTTTGACAATCAGCCCTTTGCCGCTTTCGGCCATAATCTGTCCCAGCTGTTCAGGTGTGAATTCACTGACCGAATGCAGGGTTTCTTTGTCGCTGTGCGCAATTCCGCCGCGGCGGAATCCGTTAACCTTTGCCTTAATCAGCAGTGATTTGCCGCCCATTTTGAATTCGTCTTCTGTTTTTTCCATTTTCTGCTCCGGTTAGTCGCTCAAAAACGGGCACATAACGACTTTAACCAGATTTTTAATCGGGTTGGATTCGCCGTTAGCCAACCGGTCTGAGGTAATGAGCTCGTTTGCTTTAATGAAATTGGTTGGAGAAACCAGCAAAATCGTCGGTTTGATAGCCAGCGCTTTGCCATTGTCGGCTTTTAAGGCACACATGTTCTGATATACCTTTGTGAAATTAGCCTGTGTCAGCTCTTCTTTGGAACAGGCAGCCATCTGCCACAGGGCATAGCCGGCGTTAACACGAGCGTCTACACCGTATAAATATTTGCCTTCTTTAAAGACAATTTCTGATTTGCTGTCGGTGATTGCCTGGAAACGGTAATCTTTTCTTTTTTGAAAGACGATCGGTTTTACCGGACGTGAAGCGTCAATCAAATACCAGGCCGGTTTACTGCCGGTGTAAAAATTTGAAACAGACTTTTTTTCTTTACCGACCGGGTGATCGGTATCAAAGAAATACTGACCGTCATAACATTTATTATCCGTTCCTTTTTCCAAAAGGCCGAAAACCAGCTCGTCCGGGTGAACTTTGGCGTCATAACCAAGGTTTTGAACCAGCGGCGTATAAACACCGAGGTTATCGTCCTCAATGTCATCCTCGCTTACGCCGACTGTGTTTTCAAATTTTTTGTTTCGAATCGTGTAACCATGAGTTTCGAGATTCTGAATAACACGATCGCCGATCCATTCCCGGAACTTTGTCGTCATTCCCAGCCAGGCATAGGTATTTTCAGCGGCTGTCGACGGGACGTCCATGGCTATTTCTTTATACTGGCTCGGAGCTTCGGCAAACGCCTTATTAAAAATCACGTTAAACGAGGTTTTAATTCCGTTAAGCGTTGCGGAGTTAATAATCATTGAACTTTCTCCTGTTAAAATTTGACCCAAACACCGCCGTCGGCTACGGCAAAGACCGTCCCGGCTTTGGATTTTGAAGTTCCGGTTTTACATACAGTGGTGGAATTGCTGATATAGCAGTCTGCCCCCACATCAGCGTCGCTTAAGCTGTCGCTGCTGTCATTCTGGTAAAGGAAAACGCCCTTTCGGAAAAGCACGACGCCGTTTTCTACCTTTTCAACTCTGCCGATAGCTTTCAATCCTGCTGCGGCTTTTGCGGCAACGGCAACGCCGGTGGCATCAATACAGCCAATTTCTCCGATGTAAATTTCTTCTTCACTTTTCAACGGAAAAGCGACATTGCGTCCGTCTCTTTCTTCTGCATTAAATTCAGGCATTAGTTTTTCTCCTCTTTACGGGCAGCCTTAAATTCGTCTTCAGACAAGCCCATTTGTTTGCAAACGGCCAGTTCTTCGCCGGTCAGACTGCCAACGGTCGCCGGCGGCGTACCGGTCGGAGCATCCGATTTGTTCAGGGACAACTGCGGCATTTTGGCAATAAAGTCGTTAAATGCTGCTTCTCCCAGGCTTTTATGAATAGCCAGGGCATTGTCTTTCAAAGCCGGAATCAGCTTGCCGTCGGCAATAGCCTGGCTTACGGCTGCTTCTGCCTTGTTGGCAGCAATCAGCTCTTTAAGTTTGCAGACTTCCTGGCTCAAATTTGCGTATTTGGTTGCGTCGACGCTTTCCGCCTTCTGTTTGTTGATGGCGGCAACGATAGATGTTTCATCAGCTGCGGCACCCAAAACGTCGGCGATTTTATTCAAAGAAACCTGTCCGCCGGCTGTTTTCAGCTGGGTAACGGCATCAATGACATCTTGTTCGCTGGCAGTTTCGGCCAAACCTAACAGCTGAATGAGTTTTGCAAGTAAATCCACTTGTTTGTCCTCCTCATTGTTAAGGTTAGATTTATTGAACGCTTGAAGTTCAAGGTTCGGGTAATTTGTCAGACCGGCGCAGGTCAAAGCGATAACGTTGCCTTGTTTGTCATGTGTGAAAACCGGTGACAAATAGCGGTATTCCCTGTCGGCAACGGCCTTTTCGGCGCGTTTCGTCCATTCGACTTTACCCCACAGCCCGTCTTTGCCCTTGTTGATGAGCTGCTTAATCCAGGCAGCCGCCGGAGCCGGTGCGCCGTTCTTGTCAGCAAAAAGGGTCTGATGTTCGTAGTCGATGACCAAATCCAGCTTGTCGGAATTGGAAGCGGGATTGTACCATTTCAGGGTGTTGGCAATGACGGCAGCCACGTCAAACATAGAGAATTTGCGGCCGTCGCGGCCTTTGATTTTGCCATAGGGGAGCAGCTGGACTTCCTCCGGGACGGAATTGTCCGGATTAAGTTCCAGCTGCAGGGAATTGATGGATATGTCAAAATGTGTATCGGTCATGCTGTCAACATAGGCCGATACGTACTATTTAAATAGACGGACAGGTGTCCGCGTTGATTTTATTTCGGGATTGATTTAAACAAAACCTACTAGGTTTTGTTATATGCGCGTGTACTTTTATTTTATACGTCAATTTTAAACGGGTTTTAAACGGTTTGTGGTTTGCCTTTTTAGACTTCATGTAACTTTATCCGAAAAAAACGTTTTCGATAAAAACAAGGGGATTTTTCGCGTTTTTCATTTTTCTTCCAAAAAAGTTGGTTCCGTTTCGGGAAGTTTGAAGATACGATTATTTTTTTCGGGCAGTATATCACAAAAAAAGGTGTCTATGTCTTGTTCTAAAAAAACTGCAACGTACCATAGCAGCGAGGCCGGTATTTTTTCGGCGCCTCGTTCAAATCTGTTTAAAAGCGGCTCGGATATTCTAAGTTTATCAGCAAACGCCTGCCTGCTTAAACAGGCTTTTGCCCGTATCAGAGCAATACGGCGTCCTAAATAAATATCAATCGGGTTGGGAAGAGTCAAAAGATTTGCTGGCTGAATGTTTTCTTGAGAGCTGTTGTCTTGCATGAATGAAACTCCTTAAATTTCTCCACCTTTCAACTCCCAAAGGTGGAGGAGTTTGATCTACTGCGAGACAGTAACAACTTATTTGTCACATAGTAACTTATTCGTTGTACTCCTCCGTCATCAGACGTATGAAGCAACAACGATTTTTCTACATAACTCATTGTTATATTATTCTCGCGGAAGGAAAATTCCGGTAGAATACATAATAATATCCGACAGCTGAGTTAAACCGTCGGATATTACTATAAAAGAAAAGGACTAAGAATCAATTAAAAAATTGTTTGATTTTGGACTTGTTTGCTTATATAATAAAAGTAACGGATATGTAAAACACGGTGAATCTCCCGGCCGTAGGACATTCTTTGAATGGCTCGCGTGTAGATGGAAGGGAGCTCTACTGCATATCCGTTAATTTATTTTAAACGATTTCCTTTGCCGAGCAGTCGTTTTATGTCTCGTTCTTTGACCAGATGATAGGTTAAGACAAAGATTTCATTTTTGTTTCTGGTGACCTTTACGGCCAGCCAATAACTTTTATCGGCGATTTTTTTAACGGAAACAACGGTTTTTTCCGTATCTTGAACCAAAATATCGTAATCTTGCAAAACTTTATTAATCTGCAGATAATCATCCAGTTGCAAATCCGGGTGGTGTTTCTGGTTTTTCAATAAGGTTTCATCAGACAGGCAGCAGACAACGGTTTCCGCTTTTAAGGCCTGTTTAATCCGGTCATCCACGACGCCCACTGCAAAATACCCCTGAGGATTTTTATAAAAATCAGCAAAATCATCGCTGCGCACAAGGCTGTTAATTGCAGTACGAGCGATGTCCGGATTAATTTTTTTAAGTTTTTCTGCCACTTGTTCACGCGCTTTTACCCTTAAATTGGCAATTCCGACATTGTAATCAAAGCCCGGAGCAATACCGACCGGAATGCGCTTGACCTCCCCGGTGGCTTTATTTTCCCAGTTTTGATAAGCGATTTCCGGTGATGAGGAAACACTCCAGCCGTTACGTCCAAGTTCTTCCCGGCTTAGCTGCTGCACGCTGCAGCGGCAATGCCAGCCGTTCGGCGGATAATGTGTCTGCCAAAAGGGATGATCAACCGGCAAAACCAAACCGTGCCACTGCCGGTGTGCCGCTCTGGTCTTTTCATCCAAAACGCAAACATAACGCAAATACGGCCGGGATTTTTTGCGCCGCTGGATCCGTTCCCATCTGCCGGCCGCGTAAGAGGTGCGAAGATTGGTGTCGTAAATGGTGCGCAGCCGGCGCGGCGAACCGAGCTGAACGCCGTCTTCCGCCTTTCCCCACCAGCCTTTTTCCTGCAAAACCGGCGTCAGTCTGTCCTGAAAAGTCTTCAGCGTGCTGCCGTCGGCAATGGCTTTGACAACTTCATCGTAAACATCATTAATAATGTCGGCATAAGTTGAACGGGCAACGGTAAAGAATCGGGCGTGTTCGCCATGCCAAAGGTCTGTCCAACGGTTGGTAGGCTTCAGCTTTTTGCGCTGCAGAAACGCCAGAACTTCTTTGGGAATAAAGTTATTCGCCATCGCCGCCCCCGATTAAGCGGGCTGCCATAGAGTTTTTAGCCAGGCTTTCCGCCAGTTCGTCGGGAGAAACGTCCAGCTTGACCAGTTCCGATTTCAGGTCTTCCAGGCTTTTGCCCTCTTTCAATAGTCCGGCAATCAGTTCTTCAATCTTCTTTTTGACCGGTTCGACTTTCGGCTGCCAGTCTTTTAACTCGTCATCGCCCAGGTCGTCAATAAAGTCGTTGACCGGCTGTTTAACTGCGGCTGAAGATTTGTTTAACGCCTGGTTAAACGCCGGAAGCTGGGAAAATCCGTTAATTTGTCCGAAAACGTCGTCTTCGTCTTCCGGAGCGTTTAACCCGAGTTTAGCCCGCATTTGCTTTGCCGAAACGGTAAAGCCATACGGCAGCAACCGGGCAACGCTTTCGGTTAACTTGGAAGTATCTTCTGTCTCCGGATTGCCGATATGCAGCTTCGGATAAGCCTTTTGCGGCCCGAAATTCAGCTCAATCATTGGCCGGATCAGGTCACGGTTTAAGACGGCAGCCAGCTGGCGAGCGTCGGAATTGGCAATATCCATCCGCACTTCGTTATGTTCCCGGCTGACTGCATGTCCGCCGGAAATGGCGTCGGTGGTTGTAGTTTGGCCCAGAACAATCTTGGAAATGGCCTGATCGTAATAAGCGGCATGGTCTTTGAAAGCTGCGCCGCCGGCGCTGGTTTCGTTCTTGATGAAGTCAATCATCATGTCCTGGGGAACGACGGCAGCCGCGTCAGCACCGAGGTTGAGAACCGCTTTTAACAGATTGCGTTTGTCTTTCTCCGTCGCATTTTTGCCGTATTTGCCGACCCGGAGCGGGTGGCCGTAGACTTCCAAAAACGAAACCCAGTTTTTAAGCGAAAAGTTTTTGAACAGATACGCCCAGGCAACGCCGCGAATCAGCCCGCCGCGGATATCCAGTCCGGATTTGGCTTTGATTGTCGTATAGATATATTTAAAAGGCGCCAGTTCCTTATAGCCGCCTTCCACTTTCAACAAAGGTTTTGACAAGTCGTTTTGTTGAAAAGCAATCCAACGCGGGTCAACCCAGTTCAGGGATTTTGGCATCCACTGGCTGCTTGAGGTTTCCCAAACAATTTCGGTAACCGAAAAACCTTTGCCCACCGCGTCCAGCATATCAAAAATTTCGCTTTCCAACGTATCGCGAGTTAAAAAGTTTTTAACAAAATCGGTCTGAGCGGTTGCCGCCGGCGTGTCATCGGCCGGTTCAACCGAGATGTCCAGCTGCGCGACGGTACGCTTGCGGGCGTTTAAGACGGTTTGATATTGGAGGTCTTTTTCTTCGATTTCTTCGGCAAGTTCCATTAACTCTAAAATATCGCCTTCGCCGGATTCTCTTAAAATCCGGGCCAGTTTTACCGGTGTCAGGTTAGTGCTGGGGGTGGAACTCAGCTGGTCGCGGACGCCGATTATCGGGGTGCTGGCCTCAGCAGAAGTCAACAACATCTTATTTAAATAGCTTTTAATAACGTTAAACATCAGTAGGTTCCTTCGGCAAATTTAAAATTGTTTTCTTCATCATCGTCAGCTAAATCTTTGGCCGTCATGCAGCCTTCGTAAACAGGAATGCCTTCCTTGCTCATGGCATAGATACCCAAGACAAAAGCAATGCAGCTGTCACCGTGCCGCTTGTTGCCGTGTTCGTCTTTTGTCCTGATCTCGGCGACCGTCGGCACGCCTTTAACCAGCTTCACAACCTTAAAATCGTTCAAAATATTGGCGTTTCGCGGCAAACTGACCCGCTTTTCTTCAAAATAGGCCTTGGCGCGCGGCATATTCTGGCTGTACCATTGCGTCGTCAGCATAACCTCTTCAACCGCGGCGGCGCCGTATTTTTGGCAGGCAACTTCCGCCAGATAGGAACCGTTGCCGCGGGCGTCATAGGCGGAGAAGCGGAAAAGCGGCAGGTGGGCCGTGATATAGTCGGCAATCTGCCATTGCTGTTCGTGCGGCATGTTGCGGATTTCCAGGACAAACGCCGTTTTGAGATTTAAGCCGGCATCTTCCTGCAAAACCGCGCAAACCGACAGGTCACCGGAACGGCCGAAGTCATAACCGAAGCCTGAAGCCAAATTCGGGTTCATTTTTTCAATAACCGGCTGAAGATTGTCTTTTATCCAGCCATTAATAAAATCAATCCGTTCAGATGACGGCGCGGCGGTAAATTCAGGTTTAACCGCTAATTCTAAAACCGGAATGTCCGGCTGCATACATTGTTCAACGATTAAGCGGCTGAAATAGTTTCCGGATCCGTTGGCCGGAATACAGTCCAGCTCTTCCGCCGCGCTGTCGCCGTAAAATTTGTAAATGTCGGCTTTCCATTGGTCTTCGGCTGCCTGGCTCCACTCTTTGCCTTGTTTCTGGCAAATCCGCTTGTAAAGTCCCTGGCGCAACGCGTCGTCAAAAGTGCAGCGCAGCAGCTTGTAGGGGCTTTTGCCGGCCCGGATGTCTTTTATCAGGTCGTTGAAAGGATTGTCTTCGCCGTTGTGGGTCGAGATGATTAACACCTGTCCGCCCCAGATAAGCAGCGCGAAAGCCGCTTTTAACACCTCTTTTAAATCGTCATGGAAAGCGGCCTCGTCGATAATGACAAAGCCCTGCTTACCGCGCAGCGCCCGGGCAACCGACGGCAGCGCGACAACCTCTTTGCCGTTGGCAAAGGTAACTCGGAAAGCCTTGATGTCTTTGTCCGGATTGTCCGGATCTTTGAAAACGTATTCCTCGGCTTCGGAACAGGCTTCGCCGATTTTTTTCGCCCATTCGCCGACATACTGGATAAATTCGCGGGCCATCTCATAATCATAGCCCATATAATAAGTATTTTGTGCATTTTCAGCCGGTGATGATACGAATACAGCAACTGCTGCCGCCGCCCAGGAATAACCGGTTCGGCGAGACTTTTCAACGACGGTAACCGGTGAGGTCAAAGCCGTTGTGCTTAAAAGCTGTTGATAATATAAAAAAACTTTGTCCGCCTGAAATTCTTCCATTTTTAGACTATCCCGAAAATTTCACGCTTAATAAAGTCAAGGTTTTCTGCCGAAATGCCTTTTTTCTTGCCGGCCTTTTCAACGGCTTGCGCTGCTTTCTCGGCAAATTCTTTGCGCAGTTGAATAACGTTTTCAACATTTTGCTTGGAAGCCTGAACCAGTTTTTGCAGACTGGAAGCCATGAAAAAAGCGTCTTTGCTGTCCATAGTGATAGTTTCGCCCTCATTATTAACCATCATTTTAAGGATTAACGAGTGCATCAGCTCAATATTGACCTGACTGACCTTGTTTTCGCTCTCGTCGCCGAAGTTCTTTGCCAGCGCCTCGGCCACGATCCGCGACTGGCGAATTGACTTCGAAACCTCCTCCAGCTGCTTGCAATGCCGCCCCAGCGCCGAACGCGACACGTCAACGTCCAGCTCTTTGAGCTTTTCTAAAATCTCATCAATGGTTTTGCCGGCTTGGCGCAGCTGGCCGATTTTTTCGCGAATGGCAGCGGGAAGGCGGTCGATGCTTGAGTTTCTGGCCATTATAGCCTCCTTATTCAGGTCTGGGCTTTTTGACGCCCGGCACGGTTGCCCGGCCGCGGGCGACGTCTTCGCCGCGGGCAGTCAGGCGCGCAACTGTAACCCGGCCGTCAAGCGGTTTTTCGACCGTAATCAGCCCCAGTTCCGCCAAGAAGGCAAAATCCGCCCAGATAACCTCACGGCTGACACCGTGGCCGATTTCCCCCAAAGCTGTCTGCATAACGCTGTCGTTCAGGCTGTAGTCGTTGTCTTCTGCCAAAAAACGAAGCTCCGCAAGGCGGCGGTCTTCTGTCATGAAATCACGATAAGCCATTGTTATTTATCCTTACTCATTAAATAGTCCTGCTGGCGATCAAGAATTTTTTCAACACGCTGCAAAATTGCCTTTTGCTCATTTTGAACGCCTGCCATGTGTTCTATTGTCATCTGCATTTTATGGAAGTCTTTAAGCCCGGGCATATCGGCAACTTTCTGTTCGATTCTGTCGACACGGACAGAAACAGCTTTGACATCTTCTTTGGTTGCAAAACGTTTTTTTAGGCTCCACCATATCCACCCGCAAAAACCGCTTAAAATCCAAATCAGAAAATTTGAGTTGCTTTGTACAAAATCAACGATTGCCACGCTCTGCCTCCTCCTGACAATCAACACACAATTTCACGCCTGGCACGGCTTTGCGGCGTTCCTGCGGAATGACCGCACCGCAGATTGCGCATTTATGCCGGCTTCTCAAGGCGCGATGCCGCTGTTTGCGGCATTCGTCCAGAGCAGCGCTGTTAAATGCGGCTATTTCAGCAGTTGCCAAATCCACAACATCAACCACGTTATTTTCCTTTTAATGCGGTATAAACACCAAACAAGCTGCCGATGGCGGCGCCGATTGAGGCCAGATTGTCGGTAATGACCGACTGTGTGTCGGCAGAAATATCAATACCGCAGAAGCTCAAGATGCCGCAGACAACGGCAACAACGGAACCGATGACCGTCTTGTTCTTCCAGAAAGGGGTTTCGGTTTGGTTTTCAGGCATAACATCCTCCTTGGTTAAGTTAATAAGTAAATAAAGCTGCTTTTAGGTCGGTATAATCAGAACGGCGGTCTAAATGAATAAAGGTTTTGGCAATGCCGATACTCCAGCCCAGCTTGAGGGCTGTACTTAAAAGTTTTCGGTCATATTCGGCGCCTCGGCGTACAACATCAACGGCGCAGGTTCCGGGGACTTTCCACTTGATATTTTCGGTCAGATGAAAAGAACCGGCATTGCCGCCCTCCCGCCGGTTGTGTTCGCTGCAGCGGCAGCAGGAACTTAAAGTCATCGGCAGACCGAACTCAAGGCGCAGTTCTTTTAATTTATCCGCAAAACCTGGAGCAAGTTTCAAAATGCCGCAATGGCGGCAGGCCAGTTCGTTGTCGGTAAAAAGAATTTTGCCTTGAGCTGTTTCAATCATGTTGTCCTCTGTTCTGTTATAAAGCCCGGTATGCGCTTATCTTAACCAAACAGCAGAACAAACGACAGCGGACAGGTGTCCGCATTGTCTTTAATATGTATTTAATGATAATTAAATACATACCTTTACTCTCAGAGTCATTTCTGATATAAAGAAAAAAACTTTTAGGAAAAAACAATGTTCAAAGCTTTATTTCTGCTTGCTTTGGCCGCTTTCTTCTTTATTTTGGGCGGCTTTGGCGAAAATGTTCCCGACAAACCGTTTCCGATTATTTATAACAGTACGGCGGATGAAGAAAAATCTTCGGATTATGACCCCGACAAATTTAAAACACCGTTTAACCTGTTGCGACAGGCTTGTCCGAAACTGTTTTTACAAGCCGGGGACGATGTTAAAAGCGCCACGGCTCACTCATCCCCGGCCATGCCGTATATGACGGAACAGAAAGGCTGGGACAAAATGATTGAAGTTAAAATTGTGCTTAAAGACCGGTTAAATACCATTTCAAAAAGCTATAACGCTAACGGTCATACTTTATATTATTATATCGGCCGGGGCGGCGTCTTTACCGATAAGCGCTTGGCGCAGCAGCTCTGCGGCTGGACGGTATCGGGAAACGGCGCTTCTATGTTTAAGAAAGTTGATGGAATGTAAAAAAAGGCCGTTCAAACGGCCTTTTTTGTGAAAAACTCCTGAATTGTCAGACGCGGAACACTTAATAAAGAATTAACCGGTTCATACGGAAGAACTTCAACATGCTTTAATGTGGGGTTGAACAAAACAAATACTTTCTCTGTTTTGATGCCGTGATGAAAAAAATTCGGTAACTTTTACTTTCAGCATAATCAAAAAGTTTTTCGATTTCCTGTTTAGTTGTGTCAGCTTCGTCCAGAATGACAATAAAAGCATTCTTTTTAATTTCTGTGATTAATTCTGTGTTCATCAAAACATTTCCTTTCTAAAAATTCTGCCTTCTTGCCTTTGTTGAACTCCGACAACGGCCGAAAATATCCCATAACCCGCGTCCAAATCTCACATGGCTGACGCTCGGCATCGGATAATTCCGTCACCGGAATTTGCCCTGCGGGCATCTGTTCATCTTTCCAATTATTCATCATCATCCTCTCATTTATACTTGTAATAATCATTGATTGAAAAGTAGGTAATAATGCTGCCGCAAAAATAATGCAGCCAGCCATAAAGAAGCCAACTGTTATATTCTCGTAAAAAGAAAGAAAATATCCCGGTAAATAAAACAACAAGTATGTATTTCATAATCAGTGCTCCGCAATAATCATATATTCCAGCCGGTCAATATCGCCAGTTCGGCGATAGTCCCAGTTAATTTGGTCTTTATTCATAACCGCCTTCATCATTGCTTCGGCTTCATCCATAGCCTCGATTTCTATTTCACCCCTGATTCGGGAGTGTTCCACGGCTTTGACTTGAATTACAAATCGTTTTTTCATTTTCTTTCCTTTCTTGTTCTTCAATATATGAAATGAGTGGTAAGTCTAAATAATTCTTTTCTTTGACCCGCCGAACCGTCCGTTCGTGAATATCCAATTCCGCGGCAATGGTGTTGCTGGACAATCCCTGTTCGAGCATTTTGGCAGCCAGAACTTTTTTGCGTCCCATTCCCTTAAAATGTCCCATAGGAATTAAAATGTCTCCGGTTCCAAATTCTAAACTTAGTTTTTTTGCCAACGGCATGCCGATAATGTGTACTAACTGGCATTTTTCCGTCGGTTTTTTGGGAATGCTGATTTTGGTTCCGCCGCGCTCTTTAACCAGTTGCAGGGTGGCTGCTGTCCCGATAACGTTTTCAATATCAGCCAGGATTCCGGTAAAATTACTCATGGCAGCTCCTTTTGCTTTCTTCGCGGGCTATCCATTTCTTCAGACACTCGATAATCCGTTGCGCCCAGCTTTCTTCCAAAAATTGAGCCGAACTGCGTTTGCCTTTCGTCATCCGACTGACCCATTTGTCCAGTTCAACCAGATTTGTCGATTTAACGACGCCCATATCCTGAAGCTGCCCCCATAATGCGTAGATTTTTTGTAAATCAAAGCGACCGGTTGGAACTTTGCGGTAGCGTTTGATATTTTTATTTTGTTTCCAGCCTTTTTCTTCAAACGTTTTGACAACCTTTTCTAATTGCCTGTCGGTGCACTTGGCCGCGCTGTCTTTGCCGGTTGTTTGCAAAATGATACTGCGGTAGGTGTCATCGTCCAATCCCAGCTGTTTCTTGGCTAAGTGAATTTTGGCCAGGTTGGTATTACGCTGATTTTTCATTAAACCTCTCCGAAATGCCAACGCTCCAAAACTCCGGAGGCAAAACTTCTCCGGCAAAAATTCGTTCTGCCGGGATAATCTGGGTTAAAATTTCCAATGCCTCAGCTTCATTTTTCAAATTACGGATTCCGAATTTTGCAAAAACACCGTCGCAAACAGGCTCGGCCGGGCCGGTCAGGTGCAGCTTTTTATCCTGCCAGGCTACCGGTACGCCGTCCGGGAAATCGGCAACGGCAATAAAACGGTTACCAAGCAGCTTTTGAAAAGATGCGACTTTATCCTGTGATAAAAAGCCGATAATACTTGCATTTGTCATTTTATAATCCTTTCAACCTGGCTCATCAGTACAGGGTGGTTAATCTCCTGTAGACGGCGGATAACAGCCTCGGACTGAAATCCGCCGTTTCGCCTGTGTTGACCTTTTTATTTGGAGTTAGGCGGCGAAAGGTTACAAATCGGCAGCAATGTCCAGCGGAATGGCTTTATACACCTCAGTATCGCCAACACGCTCATAAACTCTGATATAGCTTTTGGAGTAGGCGACATTCATACTGTCTATAATGGCCTGTTTTGCCCGTAACCATTTTTCATCATTAATATTATAATGTAATAGACTGTATATCTTTGAGAATGATAAGTTTCCTTGTTTGTCAGTTTCAAAGGCGTAATTAACCAGGCTGACCAGCTTTGGATCGGCACCTTGGCCCCACTCAAGAATGCATTCCTTAAACAGGGCTTCGGCGGACTTGGCGGCTTCGTTAAAAACGATGCGGTCGGCAAAAGAACGCATGACTTTATATTTGCCGTCAAAGCTGTAAAGCGTCAGATTGCCTTTTTTGCCGCCCAGCTTGGCCTGATATTTTTCGGCAACGATTTCCTCAAGTTCGGAAATGTCCTGCATAGATTTAACCTTACAGTCTTTCAGCACTTCATGGCTTTTCTTAAAGCGCTCAACAATGATTTTGACCGTCTGGTCGCGCAGCTGGTCTTGCGGCTTGACCATGGATTTGGGAATTAGCCGGCCTTTGGCATCTTGCATATAGTCGTTTTCGTTAATTTCATTCATGTTTCTCTCCTATATATCCAAAGCACGGCGGTAGGTTTCGAGCAAGGTTTCCTGTTCGTCCCGGTCGGCGGCGTTCATTTTGCGCAGCTTAATGATTGTCCGCATAATTTTGACATCAAAGCCGGCGCCTTTCGCTTCAGCAAAGATGTCGCGAATGTCGGAAGAAAGCGCTTTTTGCTCCTCTTCCAGACGTTCGATGCGCTCAATCAAGCTTCTTAATCTGTCAACGGCCAAGCCGCCGACTTCTGTATCTGACATTGTTTTTCTCCTATGCTGTTTCTTGAAAATCTTCATAAATCGGGTGTTCCGGGGTTCTTTGAACAAGAGTTGTCTGTTCAAGCGTCTTCAGGCTGTCGGTCAGACATTGCAAATTGACTTTGACGCAATCCAAAACATGCGAAAGTTGTTCCGCTTTATGCTGAAGGTCTCTGATAGAATTGGTTAAATTCTGGGCATCCTGTGATAACATTATTGTTCTCCTTGTCTTTTATTAAAATTACAATTACGGCAGGCTCTAAAAAGTCTGATTTTGTTAGGGTTTCCTGAGCCACAAAAAGGCCGGGACTGATTTTCCAGACATTCTCGAATGAGAATTGTTCCGAAAACCGGGCATTCATGGCTGCCGTTCATAAGATTGGCACGAACGGCAGCTTCAACATTCTCAATCGTGCCGGGATAAATGTTTTTTAATACCTGGCTGATAGCGGCAGACGATTTGCCGATTTTCTGGGCTATTTTATTTTGCGAGCTTTTGTCTGCCTCTGATGCCAAAACTTCGATCCAGTCCGGCATATTTTCGCCCCAATGTTGTTTTGCGGTTTCTATTGCAGACATATCAAGCCTCCTCACTTGTCCAGACAACTTTGTCAAGGTTAGGGTCATAGACCTGTCGAATTCGCTGAATTTGTGGCGCTTGAATGCCCTTGTTCATAGCGAGATTAAGATGATATGTCTTTTCCTGGTTTCTTTTGGTTAAGTATCCGGCTTTTTTCAGGCAATTAAGATAATGGTCGGTCGCGGTAAGAGACACCGGATCATTGTCCTGCGATGCCGTCGCAACAACGTCTTTTAACGTGAACGTCTTTAGGATACGAACTGCGCGCCATATCCGCGATTGATGTGTGTCCTCAATCAATTTGCCGCTTTTGCTGACAACCGGAGCTGTGGCGCCCATATCTTTTATTAAAGTATAGACATTGGTTCTTAAACAGCCCTTATCTTTTTGATAAACGGCTTCCTTGCTCAATATCTGCGCCTTTTCTAAGACGGTCAGATAAGAGAATATGGTTCTGTTTATTACTTTTGTCCGGTCTTCAATATCCCTAACGGTGAAAGTTTTTAGTTCGCGGATAACTTTCCAAATCAATTTACGATTTTTGGGTGCAACGCTGACTGGTTTTCTTCCTGTATTAAGCATTATGATAACCTCCGGATTGCAGGGGCTTCCCCTTTGATTAATTCACGTTTTCCCCAACTGATCAGGTCAACGGTATTTTTTCCCTCCGACAAAACGGTATCCTGAATTTTGTTGAGATTTACGACAATACGACGGACACGCCCTTCAGATATTTTCCAAACTTTTTCCAGCAGGTCATCGCCGATTTTTACCTTGTCACAATAAAGCGTCCGGAGTTTTACGGCATCTTCCATACTGGCCGGCAGAGCAGCAATCCAGTCTAAGATACGGTTATGAAAACGTTCTTCCCGGGACAGCTTGGACGGCAGCATTTCTTCGCCGATTAAGATAATCGGCGCTTCCGAATTATCGTAAATGTCACGGGTTAAAGCCATTAGGCCTTTACAATCGACGCAATAGTCAAATTCATCAATGATCAACGGTTTGCCGGAACAGGAAAGTTCTTCACAAACCTGATCAAACATTTCAGCCGTTGTTCTTTTTGCGGGAATGCCCATTTCATCAAGAATCGCCTGCAGCATGGTTTTTCTTGTCCAAATAGCTTTGGCCGATACAAAATAGGCCTTTAGGTTAGCTGCAGCATAGCTGGACGCCATTGTCTTTCCATATCCGCTCGGGCCGTGAACAACGACAAGGCCGGGCAGGTATTCGGGACGGTTCATTGCCTTTTTTATCGCTAATAATATGATTGCTACATTTTGAAGAGCAGCAATATTATTGACTCTTTGCGTAAGTTCTTGCATTATTACAATCCTCTATAATTAATACGGTTATAGTGTCAGGAGGGTCTATTGGCGTAGCACTCCTGAATTTTGCGGCTGTTCGTAAGCTGCAACTTGCGAACAGCTTTTTTTACATGGCTCCCAGTCCCATTTCCTCTAATGTTTCTTGTGTATGGAACTCGGAGGATTCCTTGTAATTGGCATAAAAATTTCTTTCATCGGTCGTTAAACGGTCTCCTTTTAAGAAACGCTCGTTTAATTCTTTCCAGTGTTTATATTTTTCTCTGGCCAGAATAGTTGCCGGCATACTGATGACATTGTCATTTTGGGCTTTTTCGACCTTTGCAATAATGGCTTGTTCCTCAACCGTTAAATCTCGACCTGTCGGCAGTTCCTGGCGGGCTTTTAATATGTTTTCCGCCTCTTTTAAGAATTGAGATTCATAAGAAACCTCAGGTTTGGGGAAAGCCAAAATATCAGGGTTGTTTTCAATTTTTTGATTAACGATTTCCTGAGCCAGATTTTTGACCATATATTTTTTGCTGTAATCCTTGACAATTTTCTTGCTTTCCGAGATTAAACGTTTCTGCAGGTGCTTTTTAGCTGTTGCAACTTCAGCCCTTGAAATTCCGGCGCGTTCGTAACAGAAAGCCTCGCAGATAAATTTACCTTCCAAGGTAAAAACGTAAATTTTTCCCCATTCCGATTCGGAATAAAGAACTTTAACCTGCTTTCCGGTGTATAAGGCCAAATCGTGGCTGTCATAATAAGCGTTATCAATGGCAATACCTTTTTTCGTGACGGTTCTTAATCCGTCGCCGCTGGTCGGAGACAGCAGAATATCAAGAGCGCGTTCGTTTCCGATGCGGCGGACTTCTCCGGCATAATTATCAATCATTGACTGCGGTGTTTTGCCATTTAAACCCCGGTGCGGCTCCTGCATGTAATAGTTTTTTACCCAATTATCGCAAAATTCCTGTAACTGTTCCGCAGATAAATACTCTGCTGTCCGGTTTTTGGCTTTGCCCATGATGTGGTCGGCAAAAGACTTACGGGCCTCAATGTTTTTACGATCACTGACATTATGTCCGATATAACCGGGAAGCATTTCTAAAACATCGTGTGAAAAGGTCTTAAATACCCGTTCAATATGCGGTTTTCCTTCAGGCGTAAACGGTTGACAGAATATCTGCTTTATTTCCAGACTCTCAAAAACCCGGCGCATGTGTTTTGACGCGTAGTCAGCGCCATTATCTGTTTTGACCTCTTCCGGGACGCCCCATTCAAGCAGACAGGCGCGTGTTATAGAGGTTACGGCCTGGGAGTTTGAAGAGTTGGAAACAAGAAGTTTTAAACGCCGAGAGTAAACATCAATGACGCCGACAATATTGTGACGGGAACCATCGTCCAGCATTATGTCGGTCGGCGTACTATCAAATTCCCAACGCTGATTAAGGCGGACAATTTTTTCAGACTGGGAACCTGCTGCCGCCTGAAATTTATTGCGCCAGGCGTCTGGATTTTTAATGGCGAGAAGTAAGGATGCGTTTTCACTTTTCCATTTAAGAACCCAGTTTCTGATTGTTTTGTAAGATGGAACATTATCCCAGCCAAATTTTGTGCGTAATGCACGCATAATTAATTTGCTACTGATATCTGGGTTATAATAAATTAACCCTAAAATGAGTTCTTTTAATTCCGGTCTGGCTTCAATTTTGCTTGCACCTTTCCGGTTGCCGTAATTATCCGCCAATCCGGCAAGACCCATTGTCTCGTAGTTTTTTTCCCAGTCAAAAAGAGTCCTGACACTAATTGTGCCGGTAACTGCCCTTACAGAACTGTCTGACAGTATTGTTTTATCATTAAATTGTTTGCAGAACTCTTGTCTGGCTTGCGTATTAGACAAGGTTGACTGCTTTTTGAAAGCTGAAAATTCCTGAACAATCTTTTCTTTTATTTCTGCCTTTTGAATTTGTGCATCATTTAGCTTTAGCAAATTAGCTAAAGATTTTTCTTTTCCTTCCTGTAAGGTTTCATTTTTTATGCTCTGGCTTTTTTGAATCAGTTCGGCTCTGACATTGGATGGAAGATCATCAATATAATATTCTTTTCCTCCGCCTCTTCCTTTTCTGGAACGAAAAGGCCAGTTTTCTTTTTGGGCTTTAAGGTTAATCAACCGTTTGCAGCTAGGAAGAGATGTTAAGTGTAAATTTTCCAGCTCAGTGGCGCTAAAATAATTTTTCATTATTTAGCCTCCTTGTAACGCTCGGGAAAAAGCTCTTCGACGGGAACATTTAACGCTTTGGCTAAAGCGCGTTCGCCGGCGGGAAAGGGCTTAACTAGAGCGGTTCTTATTCCGCCGGCAGAAATGTCGGCGTCTAAGGCGGCTTTAGTGAAGTTTGAACCTCTTTTTATAAGCTCAATTTTTATTTTGTCCTTGTCCCACATTGTAAATCTCTTATTAAATTTTTCTTTAAATTTCCGTTTTTTATGCTACCATTAGCGAAACGATAATTAACATTAGTGCAATATTTTGCACCAGTCAAGAAAAATTTTGCACTTTGGCGCAATTTTTATAGGATGTTGCATGACAATAGGCGAAAGATTGAAAAAAGTCCGGGAAACTCTAGGGTTTTCTCAAGAGGCAATGGCTAAATTTATAAAATGCAGTCCGCGTTCGTGGAAAGGCTATGAGAGTAATTCTAGCGTGCCAGGAGGGGATATTTTAGCAAATCTCGCCAACGCTGGAATTGATACTAATTGGATTTTAAGCGGAAATGTCAGCAAAAGTGAAAATTCGATTGATATATATGATGTAGAATTTTCGGCCGGCTGTGGTTCTTTCATTACGGAAGAAAATATAGTGTCCAGCCTTGTTCTTCCTGAAGATTTTTTTGATATTTACGAAGTTCCCAAAAAATATGCCGTGGGAATAAAAGTTCGTGGCGATTCTATGCAGCCAAAGCTATTTGACCAGGATATTGTTATTTTAGATACAAGTATCAAAGGATTTATTAATGATGATATGTATGCCTTTGAATATGATGGAGGCTGCTTCATTAAAAAACTTCAGTTGACGGGTCGTAAATTAAAAGCTGTTTCATTAAACCCAGAATATGAACCGTGGGTTATTGAACATGAAGAATTGCTTCATGTTGTTGGTAAAGTTAAAGCGGCAATTTGCAAAGTTTAAATTGTCTAAAATTTGTTTAAAAAGAATCCCGGTTAACAATGAACCGGGATTTAAAAACATCCTTTTTAAATCCCAGTTTAATTCATGTGTAAATGTGGCTTAAATTTTTATATTGTTAATTTTGCTTGTTTTTTTGCGTTTTGTGATGCAACAGCATTTTACTTGTTGCAAAAGCATTTTGTATCTCAAAGTTTTTTTGTGATTTAATATAAAGCTGTTCAAATGAGTTATAAATACTGTTTTAAATGGCCTCTAAATGGCTCTCTATAACGTTTTTTTATAAATCTATCCCGATATATCCCGGAAAATCCCGGACAATCCCAGAGTCTCAGTTAGGCAGAACCATGTTTCTCCTTACAAAAGGCGGGCGTAAGAACGCCGGTCGGCCATAGCCGATGAGCGCCGTGGAACAAGCATTGCGAAGCAATGTCGCGGACAATCTCGTTGGGATCACCACTATAAAAAAGCCTCCGTAAAGGAGGTTTTTTTGTAGTGGTAAAGAGCCCGAGAGAGATTTGAACTCGTGGGGACGAGTTCGACTACAAGCGAAAGGCGGGCGTAAGAACGCCGGTCGGCCATAGCCGATGAGCGCCGTGGAACAAGCATTGCGAAGCAATGTCGCGGACAATCTCGTTGGGATCACCACTATAAAAAAGCCTCCGTAAAGGAGGTTTTTTTGTAGTGGTAAAGAGCCCGAGAGAGATTTGAACTCGTGGGGACGAGTTCGACTACAAGCGAAAGGCGGGCGTAAGAACGCCGGTCGGCCATAGCCGATGAGCGCCGTGGAACAAGCATTGCGAAGCAATGTCGCGGACAATCTCGTTGGGATCACCACTACAAGCGGCAGGTATAAAAGCTGCCGTTTTTCTTTTGTAAGTTAAGTGCTTAACAGAGTTTGATATTACAGATTTCAAAATTGAATTTTTGGAAATTTGGATTAATTGTCAATTTAATTTTCTTGATTTTTACTTTGGAGTATTTATACTTGCAATAAAGTTATATAATTATGTTTAACAATTAAAATATTTCTAAGTATGGACAAGTTTTCAGACGTTTTAAATTTGATTTGGGATTTTGTTAATCATCCGATTTGGTTTCCTGCTGCTCTGGCTGTCGTTGGCATTATCTTTTTTGTTGTCATGTTTATTAAAGCTAATCGCATTGTTGACAGGCATCGTGCAGAGGTTCAACAAAAAATTGTCAATGAGGCTTATGGTGACAGTGTTTCCCGTAGATATGGCACTCAACAGCCAACCGAGAAATCAGGTAATAAAAAAATTGTCTCGTAAACCGTCGGTTAAGCGTCATCAATGTAAACGGCAGTCAGAACTGCCGTTTTTTTTATAAAGTAGTCGGTTAAGAAAATTAAAGCAGTTTTTTAGCGCCTCAATATCGACGCAAAACTATTTTTCTGTTAACCTTTGATACAAACATGTTAAATCAGAACCGTGAATTGAGAGGTTTGCCGATCAAAAAATGTGACATTTCAAAAGGAACTGATAACTATTTAAATAAGCTTGAAAAACATATTTGTTCAGCAGTATGCTTATTTCATAAATATTGACCAACAATCTTTCTTTTAGGCAAAATGATAATTTTGATTTCCGGGGCGTCCCATACAGGCAAAACCTTATTAGCCCAAAAGCTGTTAGAAAAATATAAATATCCTGTCTTATCAATAGATTTGCTAAAAATGGGATTGATACGCAGCAACAATACGTCATTAACTCCGGAAGATGATGAAAAGTTAGAAAAATATTTATGGCCGATTGTCAGAGAAATGATAAAAACCGCCATAGAAAACAAACAAAATCTTATTGTTGAAGGCGCCTATATTCCTTTTGATTGGAAAAAAGGTTTTGATGTGCCGTATTTGCGACATATTTTGTTTTATTGTTTGGTTATGACGCGAAACTATATACGAAATCATTTCGCGGATATAAAAAAATATGCCGATATTATTGAAAAACGTTTTGATGATACATGGTTTACAAAAGAAACGGCATTGGAAGAAAATATAAAAAACTTAGAATTATGTAAGCAAAATAATTGTTGTTACATACTGATTGATGATCGTTATGATGTTGATATTGAAATAAACAGGCCTGAAACATTTTCCGTTGTTCCGTAAACCGGCAGATTTGATAAAATGAGTAAAGAGCAGGCATGGTCTGAACTCAATCGAACCGGACTGATATTTAACATATTTGTTAACGGTTTGCTGGAATGTTTGGCAAATGTTTTTTGAGATAATCGGCAAGGATCGTTGAAAAAAGGATGAGGCGTCTGAAAAAGCCAAAGAAATGTTGCAAAAATGAGAGGGGACGCAATAATCGATTCCTGTCAGCGGGGAATATATTTACGTATCATATCGAAAAGCCTTCGCTTCCGGTTTTTGGAGGCAGTCGTTTGGTTGTTTTTATATAAAAGAGTATCCTCGGTTACAGGATGACGTTTGTTTTTCAGGGAGCCGTACTTTTTTTCGGAACGAAAAATCTTTCCTGCCAGGCGCCTTCAAGTTTGAGCAGTTTTACCTTTTTGTCGATTCCTCCTGCATAACCCGTCAAATTTCCGGAACTGCCGACAACTCTGTGACAGGGAACAATAATTGATATTTCGTTGTGTCCGACGGCGCTGCCGACCGCCTGAGCCGACATTTGTGCGAGCCCTCTTTGCAGAGCTATGATTCGGGCGATTTCTCCGTAAGTCATCGTTTTCCCGTAGGGGATGGAATATAAAATTTTCCAAACTTCGTTTTGGAAAGGGCTTCCCGTAAAATGAAGCGGCAATTTAAAGTTTGGTTCTTTCCCGGAAAAATAAATGTCTAACCAGTGTTTTGTATCTCTGAAAACGGGCAAATCTTTCTCTTTGTGTTCCCTGTCTAAATACAGCGCAAAATATTTTTGCCCCATGAACCACAAGCCGGTCAATCCCGTGTCGTCGGCCGCCATCAACATTTCCCCGAGAGGAGATGAATATTTGTTTGTATATTGCATTGCCTGTATCTTTCCGTGAAATTCCTGCATATGTATTTTACAGGAGCGGTGTTTGTTTGCAAGCAATTATTTCGGTTTGTTTCCGAGTGTCGTATTTTGATTCTGAAAGGAAAGGTTAAACGCTTTGGTTTTTGACGTTTCGTCCGTTTGAGGTGCTTTGTTTTTACGGTATTGCGGCCGGTGTATAAACTGAATGCTTTTATTGTTTTGATTGATCTGTTAACATAAGAAGAATTGTTCTTTTTGGCTTTGTTGAGTCCTATGGATAAAATCAATATTTTTCTTTGTTTTTAATTCTGTTAATAATCGTTAAAAATTTTCTTTGCTTTTTATTCTGTTTCGTTTTAAAATTGCTAAAAAAAATTATTACAACTCATGAGATAGTGAGCAATTTATGACAGAAGAAAATTCAAATCCCCAAATGATAGACACGGGCTTGGCCTGTTTCGCGATTATGGCGAATTTCTTTGAAAAACCGATTTCCATTGACCAAATCAGGCATAAATATGACCGGCAGAATTCGCATTTTGAAGAATATGAACTGCTGCAATTGGCAAAAGAATTTTCTTTCAAAGCCCGCTTTGTCGAGACCAAGTGGGAGCGTTTAAACAAGACGGCTCTGCCGGCAATCGCTCAGAGTAAAGACGGTGCTTATTTTATTCTCGGTAGGGTGGCGGATGACAAGGCTTTAATCCAGGATCCGGCCAAAGGCAACCACCCCGAGGTTTTGAACAAAGAAGAATTTATGTGTAGATGGAACGGCAGGCTCTTAATGATGACCTGCCGTGAGTTTATCAACGGTAAAAACCGCAAGTTTGACATTTCATGGTTTATTCCCGCGGTAGTCAAATATCGCAGGCTGTTCGGCGAGGTTATTCTGGCCTCATTCTTTTTACAGCTTTTTGCATTGGTATCACCGCTTTTATTCCAAGTGGTGATTGACAAGGTACTGGTTAACCGAGGTCTTTCAAGTCTTGATGTACTTATGGTGGCTTTAATCTGTATCGGTATTTTTGAAACTTTGCTTGGCGGGTTGCGTACTTATACCTTCTCGCACACCACCACTCGTGTTGATGTGGAGTTAGGCGCGAGTTTGTTTAAGCATCTTATTCGGCTGCCGCTGTCTTATTTCGGTGTGCGGCGGGTCGGCGACACGGTGGCGCGGGTGCATGAGTTGGAGAATATCCGCAATTTTCTGACCGGTTCGACCTTAACCCTGATTATCGATTTCTTTTTTACCATTATCTTTTTTACGGTAATGTTCTTTTATTCCAAGACCTTGACGCTGCTGGTTTTACTCTCCATTCCTTTTTATGTTTTGCTGTCCTTGTTTTTTACCCCGATTTTGCGCTCGCGGATTGATGAGCGGTTTCGCCGCGGGGCAGAAAACCAGTGTTTTCTGGTGGAAGCGGTTTCGGGCGTGGAAACGGTTAAGTCGCTGGCAGTCGAGCCGCAGATGCAGCGTCGTTGGGAGCAGCAGCTGGCGGCTTATGTCGGGTCTTCTTTCAGAGCATCGCATATCAATAACATTGCCGGACAGTTGGTGCAGTTAGTGCAAAAAATCACAATGGCTCTAACTTTGTGGATTGGCGCTTCTCTCGTCATGAAAGGGGAGCTGTCGGTCGGGCAGCTGATTGCCTTTAATATGCTTTCCGGTCGCGTAACGCAGCCGATTTTGCGCTTGGCGCAGTTGTGGCAGAATTTCCAGCAGGCTAAAATCTCTATTGAAAAGCTGTCTGACATTCTTAATAATCCGGCCGAAAATACCGAAACCCTGTCCAAAGGCTCGATGCCGGAGATTAAAGGCGACGTGGAATTTAAGGACATTACTTTCCGCTATGTGCCGAACGGACCGGAGATTTTGAAAAAGATGAACTTTAAAGTCAGGGCCGGGCAGAAAATCGGCTTTGTCGGACCGAGCGGCTCGGGCAAATCGACCGTTACCAAGCTGATTCAGCGTCTGTATATTCCGGAAAGCGGTAAAGTGCTGATTGACGGGATTGACATTTCCACCGTCGATACGGCATGGTTAAGGAGGCAAATCGGCGTCGTTTTGCAGGAGAACTACTTATTTAACAAGAGTGTGCGGGAAAATATCGCTTTAACCAATCCGGCGATTTCGATGGACAGGATTATTGCCGCCGCCAGACTGGCCGGTGCGCACGATTTTATTACCGAACTCCCCCACGGTTATGACACGATTATTGAGGAACGCGGCTCATCGTTATCCGGCGGACAGCGGCAGCGGATTGCGATTGCTCGCGCTTTGGTCAACAATCCGCGGATTTTGATTTTTGACGAGGCGACCTCGGCGCTTGATTATGAATCCGAGCGGATTATTCAGCAGAATATGGCTTCCATCTGTAAAGGGCGCACGGTGTTTATGATTGCGCACCGCTTATCTACCGTGCGGGACTGCGACCGGATTATCACCATTGAAAAGGGCGAAATTACCGAAACCGGCACCCATCAAGAGCTTTTAAAACGCGGCGGTCGTTATGCTTATCTGTGGAACAGCCAGACCGCGCCGATTGTGCCCGCCAACGAGGAGGTTGCGGCATGATGGAACAGCTTAAAAGATATTGGGAAATTGCCAAGCTGGCTCTGCTGCAGGAAAAAGCCGCCAAAGACAGCAAAATCAAAGGCATGAACGAGCATGAAAAAGAGTTTCTGCCGGCAGTCTTGGAAGTTACCGAAATGCCGCCGTCGCACGCCGCGCGGTTGTTGACATACGTCATCATACTGATGTTCACAACGCTGATTTTATGGTCAATCCTGGGCAAAATCGACATTATTGCCACTTCGGCCGGAAAGCTGATGCCGGCCTCAAACATCAAAACCATCCAGACCCTGACCGACAGCGAGATTGAAGAAATCTATGTTCAGGAAGGGCAATATGTCAAAGAGGGGCAAGACCTGATTAAATTTAACCAGACCGAGGTTCTGGCTAACATCAGCCGGGTGGAAAATGAAATGGAAGCCTTGGAAATTTCCGTTGCCCGTTTACAGGCGCTGCTGACAGACAATCCGGAAGAAAATTTTACTTATAATAAAGAAATTGACGAATACTTAATTAAAATGCATACGGATCTGCTTAAAAGCCAGCTGACTGAGAAAGCGGCCAAGATTGAAGTTCTGAACGGGCAGATTACCAAGGCCGAGAAAGAAAAAGACACTATTCAGGCTGACCTGACCCGGATTGAAAAACTGCTGCCGAGTGTTGAAGAACGGATTGAGAAAAAACGGATTTTGGTCGATAAGAAACTTTTGGCGCGGCTGACTTTTCTGGAACAGGAAGAAGAACTGATCAATTTGCAGGAGCAGCGCAACGTACAGGCCAAGAAAATGGCCGAAACCGAGGCGAATATTGAATCGCTCAAAAAAGAACAGCGGCAATATCTGGCGGAATTTGACAAGAATATTATGCAGGAGCTGACCGAAAGCCGCGAGAAACTGGCGTCTTATCAGCAAGAACTGATTAAATATCAGGAAGCATTAAAGCGGACGGTGGTTAAAGCGCCGCTTTCGGGGTATGTCCAGCAGCTGGTTTATCATACCAAGGGCGGCGTGGTCGAAACCGCCAAGCCGATTATGAACCTTGTGCCGGAAGATTATAAACTGGAGGCGGAAGTGCAGATTTTGAACAAAGACATCGGCTTTGTGCGGCCGGAACAGGACGTGGAAATCAAAATCGACAGCTTTCCGTTTACCAAATACGGCACCATCAAAGGCAAAGTCCGCAACATCTCCGGCGATGCGATACAGGACGAAAAGCTCGGGCTGGTGTTTAACGCCCGGCTGACTTTGCTTGACAACAAAATCAAAGCAGACGGGCAAATAATTCAACTAAAGCCCGGTATGAGCGTAACCGCCGAAATCAAAACCGGCAAACGCCGTGTGATTGAATATCTGCTCTCCCCGGTGATGAAATATCTTGATGAGAGTATGCGGGAGAGGTGAGGGCGGTCGTCGGAACAGGGAAAAGCCAAGCCGCATTCCCGGCCGCAAATGCGGAGAGGAATGCGGCTTGTTGACGGATATTGTTTCAGTAATGAACGTAATATCCGTGTCCGCCGTGCGTATAAACGGCGGCACTGTCAGTTGCGCCGTGGTGGCGGACATATGCCGTGTGCCGGTTTCTTTCTATATGGCAGCAGCCGGCGGCAAGCATGGTCAGCAGACAGATCAGGACGGCTTTTTTCAACATTTTCGTTCTCCTTTGGCAGCAGGTTTTGCTTCTCATAACTTTAATACGCCTTTAAACGGCGTTTTTAAAGTCTTTTTCCGGCAAACCGCAGGCCAAATTACCGATATAATCGTCGGTGACAGACAGACTGCCGTTTTCGTCGGTCCGGGAAGATGTTTCCGGGGCAAAAGCGTTCATTGCCTGGATCAGCTGCCGGGCTTCGGCAATGCCGATGCTGCTGCCGTTGGCAAAAAGCAATTCTTCGATTTTTCCGCTGCCGTTATGGTTTTCAATCAAAAGGCCTTGTCCTTCATCATTGTTGACGACAATCTTCAGATCGTTGTTTCCCTCGGTAAACGACAGGTTGTCAAGGGTGATGCCTTCGCCGAACGCAATTTTGTCATTCCCCTGTTTGTCGTAAACGGTATCGAATCCGCCGCCGAGTTTGTAAACGTAAATGTCGTCGCCTTCGCCGCCTTCCAGCCGGTCGTTGCCCAAACCGCCGTCGAGTATGTCACAGCCTTTGCCGGCTTTGATTTCGTCATTACCGTCGCCGGCAAAGATAACGTCGTCAAAATCAGTGGCTTTGAAGCTTTCGTCGCCGTTAGTCTGGGTCAGCGTCAATCCGTTTTCCGCCAGATTGAAACTGCTGCCGTCGGCAAATACCAGCGTTTCGTTCCGGTATCGACTGTTGGCAAAATAATTTTCGATGACAACGCCCTGCGAACGGTCTCCGTTTAGGAAAATGTGCAGATTGTCGTTCTCGTTCATAAAGGTCAGATCGTCAAAAGCAATATTTTCGCCGAAGACGATTTTGTTGTTTGTGCCGTCGGGATCGCTGATACGATCCAGTCCGTCTCCTCTGTTCCAGACGTAAACGTCGTCGCCTTTGCCGCCGTAAAGGACGTCGTTTCCTTTGCCGCCGATGATGATGTCGCTGCCGTCCTCACCGTTGATCTGATCACTGTCGCTGCTGCCGTAAATAACGTCGTCGTTGTCGGTTCCCTCAATTCCTGTGTTGGGGAAAAACTGTTCCAGCACAAAGCCGCCGGCACAGAGGTCTTTGACCGTTCCGTCGGCAAATTCCAGAAAGCGGACGGTTTCCCGCTCACGATCATATTGGTAAAAGAAGTTTTCGATTTTGACGCCTTCGTCTTTTTCGCTTCCGACATAAATGTACAGATAATTGTTGTTGCGGGCAAAATGCAGATCGTCAGAGGCTATGCCTTCGCCGAAACGAAGGGTGTCGGTGCCTTTGCCCGGTTTGATGACGTCCGATCCGTCGCCTTTGTTCCAGACGTAAACATCATCGCCGTTGCCGCCGTCAAGAGTGTCATTACCTCTGCCGCCGGTGAGGAGGTCGTTACCGTCGTTTCCTCTGAGCGTATCATGCCCGCTGCCGCCGATGAGCGTGTCGTTGCCGGCGGTGCCGTCAATGTTTTGCGGAATGCCCTCGCTGCCGAAAACAAGTTCGTCGCGGTCAAGCGTCCGGTTGCTGCCGTCGGCAAATTCAAGTATGTAACTTTGGCCGCTGCCGTAAAAGAAATCACTGAGTTTCATCCCCTGAGAGGTGCTGCCGCCGACAAAAATCAGCAGGCTGTCGCCGTCTTGTTGCCAGCTCAGGTCGTCATAAACGATGCCCGCGCCGAAACGGATGATGTTTTCGCCGTAATCGACGATGGTGTCAAACCCGTCGCCTTTGTTCCAGATGTAAACGTCCCGGCCGTTGCCGCCGTCAAGGTTGTCGTTTCCTTTGCCGCCGCAGAGAATGTCGTCGCCGTCTTTTCCGTGCAGGGAGTCGTCGCCGCCGTTGCCGTACAGAACGTCGTCAAACTGTGTGCCGGATTCGTTGTCGTCTTTGTCCGACTGGCTTAAAAACAGGCCGTCTTCGTCGGGAGAATAAACCGTTCCGTCGGCAAATTCGAGTTTGTATTTGGAAACAAAGTCAACCAGTTCAAGACCTTGGGTCCGGTCGCCGTCGACAAAGATGCTGAGATTGTTGTTGTCCCTTTCGAAAACCAGCTGCTCGAAGGTGATGCCCGCGCCGAAACGGACGGTGTTCACTCCCGCATTGTAATCGATAACGGTGTCAAACCCGTCGCCTTTGTTCCAGACGATGATATCGTTTCCTTCCTCGCCCCACAGCTCGTCGTCGCCCTTGCCGCCGATCAGAGTGTCGTCGCCGTCTTTGCCGTAAATAACGTCGTTTCCGCTGCCGCCGTAAATAACGTCGTCATGATTGGTGCCGCTGCACGAGCCGGATTTGTCGGACTGCGTGAGCGTCAGTCCGCTTTCGGCCAGGTTGACGTTGGTGCCGTCGGCAAATTCCAGCGTATAGTGGATCCCCTGATCTCTGTAATAAAAGTTGATCAGCCGCATCCCCTGAGTGCGGTCGCCGTTGACATAAATGTCCAGATTGTCGCCGTTTTGCCGGAAGATAAGGTCGTCAAAACTTATCTCTTTGCCGAAGCGGATGATGTTGCTGCCGAGATCGTCGTGCAGTTCGTCAAACCCGTCGCCTTTGTTCCAGATGTAAATGTCGTCGCCGGCGGTTCCAAGAAAAGGTTCGTCGCCGTAAAGAATGTCGTCGCCTTTGCCGCCGATGATGATGTCGCTGCCGTCGTTGGCATGGATGGTATCGCTGCCGCCGTTGCCGTAGATGACGTCGTCAAAATCGGTTCCTTCGACCTGTTCGGCCGTATTTTTCTGGGTGAGCGTCAGTCCGCTCTCGGCCAGGTTGAAACTGCTGCCGTCGGCAAACTCCAGTTTCTCGACCATGTATTGTTCTTTCTGGCTGCCGAAAAAATCTCTGATTTTCACGCCTTGCGTGTCGTCTCCGTCAACGGTAATCAGAAGATAGCCGTTTTCATAGGCAAACGTCAGATCGTCAAAGGCAATGCCTTCGCCGAAACGGATGGTGTCGCTGCCGGCATCTTCCCATATCTCGTCCAGTCCGTCGCCTCTGTTCCAGACGTAAACGTCGTCGCCTTCGCCGCCGTGCAAAGTATCATTCCCCCTGCCGCCGATGATGGTATCGTTTCCGTGCCCGGCATTCACGCGATCGTCGCCGCCGCCGGCATGGATAATGTCGTCAAACCCGCCGGCCGTGATTTCTTCCTTTTCGTCCGTCTGCCACAGTTCAAACCCTTTGTCCGAAAGGCGCATTTCGCTGCCGTCGGCAAATTTCAGCGTTTTGCTGATTTGTGACGTTCCGTAGAAAAAATCGCGGATGATAATACCCTGTTTGTCGCTGCCTCCGACCATGATCTGCAAATCATGATCATTGATACAGCGGAATTTGATTTCGTTGGCATAAACTCCTTCACCGAAAATAATGGTGTCGTTGTTCTCTCCGTCGTTGACGGTGTCCAGCCCGTCGCCCGGACTCCAGAAATAAGTGTCGTTGCCGGCTCCGCCGGAGAGGAAATCATCGCCGCGGCCGCCTTCTATCCAGTCGTTGCCGCCGTTGCCGTAGAGAGAGTCGTCTCCGTCATAGCCGAGCAGAATGTCGTCGCCGTCGGTTCCCGAAAGACTGTTGTCCTGCTCATTGCCGTCAATCGTTTCGCCGCCGCCTTCGCCCGGCACGCTGTTCCAATGTTCGGAAACATAGTCGTAGTCCCAGACGGTGCCGTCGGCAAACTCGATCCGGTCAACCACCGTGCTGGTTGTTCCCTGCCGGTCAAAATAGCTCAGAATGCGAACCGAATCTTCTTCGCTGCCGTCGTCGTAGCCGACCGTGATGATCAGGTCGAAGCCCTGCCGTTTCAATTCGACGTTTTGCGTCAAAATCTCTTCGCCGAAACGAATAACGTCCGCCGCCGTTCCGTCCGCGTCGGCATCAATGTTGTCAAGCGTATCATGGCCGAAGCCCTTGTTGAAAAGATAGAGGTCGGCGCCGTTGCCTCCGGCCAGATAATCGTTGCCCGTACCGCCGGTTAAAATATCGTCGCCGTCACCGCCGATAAGATAATCGTTGCCGCTTTCGCCCTGCAAAACGTCGTTGCCGTCCTCGCCGTAAAGGTAGTCGTCGCCTTCGCCGCCCAGCACGGTGTCATTTCTGCCGCCGGCATAGATTTTGTCATTGCCGCCGCGGCCGTTCATGTTTTCTTCCGTATCGGTGCCGTAGATGGTGTCGTTGCCGCTGCTGCCGTCGACGTTATAACCGAAATATTTGCCGAGGTCTTCCGCAAAGCCTTCTTCATACAAAGTTTCCGATGCCTGTTTGAAGGCGGTGACAATTTGTTCGAAATTGTCAAAATAACGCAGCGCCGCCGACAACTCGCCGATCACCAGCCGGCATTGCCCGGCGTCTTCCCGGTACAGATCAGCCAGCAGCGAAACGGCCTGTTTGGCGTCTGCCGACCAAACGCCGCTTTCCGTGTCATACACCAGCAAAATGCCGTTGACATATTTTTTGTAGTTTCCTTCCAGCAGCAGACAGGCTTTCACATAATCCTGCAACAGGTCAAACGCCTGCAAAATGTAAGGCGCCGCGTGTCCGTGCGGATTGGGATCGCGTTCGCCGCTGCACCAGGTGCCGAGAAATTCCCGCCCCAAAAATTCTTCCAGCGCTTCCAGCTTGCGGCTGTCTCCGAGCACGTTGCCGTAAATTCGGCTCGGGTTGCGTCCTTCCGGATCCATGTCATAAACGCCGGCCCAGCGATAGATAATCTCCGGCAGCAGCGCGTTGCGGGCGTCAATGTCCGTTTCTGCCTGGAACTGTTCCACCAACTGTTGCAGTTCGCCGCTTTTATCGAGAGCCATTGCTGTGTGTAGGTCATAAACATTTCCGGTACCGCTGACGTTCGGAAGCGCTTTAATGTCGTCTGTTATTTCGACGGATATGTCATTAACGGTATCTTCCGGGTTAGTGTCAAACCAAACGTCGGTTATGGTTCCGGTTGTTCCGTCGGTTTTGATGAATGTTCCGGTTTGTTTGTGTGCGTTTCCGTTTTCGTCGACGTTTTCCTGGTTGTCATAATCCAGGTTGATTCCGGCGATGCCGGCCTGTTCCAGCGTCAGCAGTTCTCCTTCGTCAACGATGCCGTTTCCATTAGCATCTTTCCAAATTTTGACTTCGTTCCAAGCTTTGTCGTTGTGGTCGAAAATACCGTCGTTGTTGTCATCAAGATCTTTTAACGCTTCAAAGCCGTTGACGGCCTTTTCCCCGGACGAAAGAACGGAATTGTTGCCAAACAATTCCGTTCCGTTATCGATAATTCCGTTTCCGTTGATGTCCCGGACCAAAATTCCGTCATCCTGTCCGACCCATCCGCTGTTTTCTTTGAAGCCGTTTGCGTCGTGGTCAAAATAAACGCCGCCTTCCGCGGTAACCGTTTCCACACCGTCACCGTCCAAATCAACCACCAGCGGCGAACGAACTTCTTCCGCCGTTCCAAAAAATTGTTTAATTTTAGATATAATATCAACAATTCCTTTATCGTAAGAGATATCGTTACTATTAATTGATGGAAGAGTTGTCCCATCTTCAGAAAGAATTTTAAAGTCATTATCATTTAATGTGGACACAAGTAATTGTGTTCCATAATCAACCTCAATATCTACAGAACCCGGAAGCCCATCTGCTTCTAAATAAAGAATAAATGGAGGAAGGGCTGTTGGATTTTTTATTGTGAAATCTATTGGTGTAGTAGCTCCTCCTGCAAGATAATCTTTTATTGTTATTTGTTGTCCTCCATCCCAATATACGATAGTAATTTTGACATTTTTTATATGCTCATTAATTGCTGTGATAGATAATGATACAGGGTAAGAATGTTGAGGATTTGTAAATATGGGAGCAAATAATTTTGCTTGATTTGGGAAAAAACCTCCCAACCGAATTGCTGTTTTGGTCATATTTTTTCTCCTATATGTAAGTTTCGGTAAACAAATAATTTAAGGTAAAATAAATTGGCCCATAGTAAGATTGATAAACAAATATTTCGGTTATGCAATACCCTAAATAAGAGAAGAGAGTAAATGGGGTTCCATAGTAAAAACATGTGATTACTAAACTTATTATAAAATATATAAAAAGGAACTTCTTGGTTTTTATATAAAATGTGTGTCCTATCGTATTTGCTAATTTTAATAAGAAAAAATAACTCCATATAAATAAGCTTAAAGATAAAAGATTTCTGATAAAATAGTATAACTTGATAGTATTTTCATTTCCGATCGGATGATAAGAAAAGATAATTCCTATCAGAAATTGAGGAACAATAAAAATGAAAAATAAATTAAAATAAAATTTTCTTTGAACTAAAGAGGATTTAATTGATATCTTCATAAGGCTGATTCCTATAATGCTTCCACATAAAAGTTTTTATATCTACAAATTTTCCATACCTTATTCCTGTATAGAAACAGCTTGTTAGGTAGGATAGAGGTGTGCAATATTGTACATATGTTAAAATAAAAACGAAAAAGATGTAGTAGAAAAGTAGAAAAAATTTAAGAAACAATTTATGTTGGATAATGTCAATGTATTGATACATTAAATAAAAAGAATAAATAGCATAAGATAAAACAATAAAGTATTTTAAAAATGGAAATAAGATCAAAAAACGTTTTTCCATGCTGGATAAATTTATTGAATTCTCTATATACGGGTAGATATTGACATAGGTAAATATTTCAAATACCCCCATAAGAATATTTCCCAAAAGAAATATAAAGAAAAAAGATTTCCAGAAACCAATTAGCTGATTCATTTGGCGTTGCTCCGTTGGTATACTTATAAGTGTAAGAAAATATGAATTCCACAAATAATAATTGTATATTTTCACTTTAGACGAGAAAAAGCAAGCAAAAAATACAACTGTATTTTTAAATAAGAACTTAAAACAATCAAAAATAGAATTAAAAATTACCGTCGGAATATAAAAACAGGTTTTAGTTGTGGCTGAGACGTATTTTTTCTATTTAAGATAGTGAATATTTGTAAATTCTTATATTAAGCGAAAACAGGATTCGCCGGTTTTATATTTGAATAATTGCCGTTAAAATTTTTGTCCTGCCAAATTTTGACTTCGTTCCAAGCTTTGTCGTTGTGGTCGAAAATACCGTCGTTGTTGTCATCAAGATCTTTTAACGCTTCAAAGCCGTTGACGGCCTTTTCCCCGGACGAAAGAACGGAATTGTTGCCAAACAATTCCGTTCCGTTATCGATAATTCCGTTTCCGTTGATGTCCCGGACCAAAATTCCGTCATCCTGTCCGACCCATCCGCTGTTTTCTTTGAAGCCGTTTGCGTCGTGGTCAAAATAAACGCCGCCTTCCGCGGTAACCGTTTCCACACCGTCACCGTCCAAATCAACCACCAACGGCGAACGCACTTCTTCCGCCGTTTCAAATTGGTCTTTGATTTTAGAAATTGTATCTATAGGAAGTATGTTAGAATCTGCTAAATTAATTTCTTCTGGATTAGATACTATATACATGTCTAAAGTACAATATGCAATAACATGTTGACCTAATGTTGATTTTAGTCGAAAGCTAATATTTGATATACTATCACTTCCTTCGACAGGAATGGATAGTTCTTCATCTCCAAGATAGTATCCTGTTAAAATTTTTTGTTTTCCATCTTCCCAATATATAATTTCATAACTAATAGGGCCGTCAAGACCTAAATCTTGATTAATAAAACGAATAGGAATATTAATTTTACTCTCGTTTATACTGACGATTGCTCCGGTAGAATACCATGGACTCCATCCTCCAATGGGAACTATAATGTCTATTCTTTTCATATTTTTTACCTCCATTCAATATTAAAAAAGTATATTCCAATTTTGTGGCCAATCCATTGTAGTGGAGATATGTTTCCCATGTTGGCAATGAAATATATTGAAATTAAAAAGTATACATATAAAATTACATCAACTATTTTATTTTTATATGAGAACAATTTTAAATACATAAAAATATTAAATGTCACAGATAATGTTAATCGCGAAAATTTTAATAAAAAATATGTTGCCGGTAAAGAAGTTGGTATAAGTAGAGTGATAAGTATTATTCCTATAATGATTTCCCCGGCAAAAAAATAACCTAATCTAGCAACCATAATTTTTCCCTCACTATTACGCAACATAATTTTGTGCGGTTTTTATGCCAATTAAAAAAAATGGAGAATAACTCCCACTGACAAATGTATAAGATAATAAGGAAAGTATGTAAAAGATGAGAAACGATATTTTTATTGTGTTAATGCGGTTTGGATATCTATTTCTTAAGGTTAAATATGTAAATTTATAACAATAAATTACGTAGCTGATATTAAACAAAGTAATAAAGTAAACAGAAATAGAAAAATATTTTGTATAATAAAGAGCTATAAAATTCATCATTAAAAATGTATAATATCCTAAAATACATTGAAATCCTAATAAAGCTATTATTTTCAGTGCATCTGATAGTTTGTTTTCGTAGACGGTATATTTTTTAAAGAGCATAATTATTCCTCATCAAAATGCGTTAAAAGATTATTAGTTGTATAAAAGCATTTCACAAATAATAATTGTATATTTTCACTTTAGACGAGAAAAAGCAAGCGAAAAATACAACTGTATTTTTAAATAAGAACTTAAAACAATCAAAAATAGAATTAAAAATTACCGTCGGAATATAAAAACAGGTTTTAGTTGTGGCTGAGACGTATTTTTTCTATTTAAGATAGTGAATATTTGTAAATTCTTATATTAAGCGAAAACAGGATTCGCCGGTTTTATATTTGAATAATTGCCGTTAAAATTTTTGTCCTGCCAAATTTTGACTTCGTTCCAAGCTTTGTCGTTGTGGTCGAAAATACCGTCGTTGTTGTCATCAAGATCTTTTAACGCTTCAAAGCCGTTGACGGCCTTTTCCCCGGACGAAAGAACGGAATTGTTGCCAAACAATTCCGTTCCGTTATCGATAATTCCGTTTCCGTTGATGTCCCGGACCAAAATTCCGTCATCCTGTCCGACCCATCCGCTGTTTTCTTTGAAGCCGTTTGCGTCGTGGTCAAAATAAACGCCGCCTTCCGCGGTAACCGTTTCCACACCGTCACCGTCCAAATCAACCACCAGCGGCGAACGAACTTCTTCCGCCGTCCCGAACAGGTCTTTGATTTTGCATATTTGTTCTTTTGGAGTTGGTATTAAACACTGCTGTAGCATATCATTAAGATTGATACGGCATTTTTTTTCATCTAAGACCTTTCCACCAGCACTTGTGAAACCTTCTTTAATCAATTCTGAAATAAAATCTTTTAATGTCATAGCTCCATATTTTAAATCTTCCCAGAAATAATCAAGAAGTCCTCCAATTGAAATAGTTCCTAAAACACCAATAATGTAAGGTGAATTTGCCAGTAAAGTTCCTGTTATTAATATTCCAACAGTTGTTTTTGCTACAGGATTAATATCGTTGTTTTGTAAGGTTTCTCGTATTGCTGGAAATAACTCTAACCATCCTCCTAATTTTAAAGTACGTTGAGTGCCTCTTAAAATATCTAGTTTTGTATAAAAATTATTTATGGTATCTTTTCCTGCCTTAGCGAGACCACCTTCTTTAATTACCTTTTCTGCAGCTTGTATATACTGATCAAAGGATTCTACCAATCTTCGTGCTCCTTCTCCTATTAAAGGAAATCCTATGTTATTAAATATTTCTTTTACTTCATTTGCCACAGATTGTTTTTCTAAATCAGATAATTTATGTTCCATAGATTCCTCCTAATATAAAAATTATTTACTAAAAGTGGCGATTTTATATAGTATCAGATAATATGATGATCGCATCATCGTGAAAATCATTACCGGAAAGAGGATAAAGATTAGAGGAGAACTGTTTCTAATAATAATCTTAAACCAATCCTCTGTTATACCTGTATTAAATGGTCCAGAATTATTATTTCCGCAGATGATTAAGTATATCAGAAAAGGAAATATTGATGAAAAGATAAGATAGTTTCTGTAAAGGTGAGAGTTGGGATTATCTTTTTTAAAAGAATAAAAGCTTCTGTACAGAAAATACGTGCAGTTACAATAACTGAGAATTACTCCAATTGTTGTATAAGATAATATATTTAGGCAAACATAAGTATTATAATTAAATTTTTTTAAGCCATTATTGGTAAAAAATATATAAAAATTTTTTATCTCTTCAGAAGGAATATTTGCTCGCGGATCATAGATAACCATTAGCATAGAATAAAAGAAGGCCGAGTAAAGGATTATATTATTTGTGATATTAGAGCGATGATCTAAGCAAAGAATATTATTTCTTTTATATCCATTTCGGAAACAAAAAGTTGCAAGAATAACCGGAAATATATTCCATTTATAACCATAAGATTTCTCGTATAAAATGATCATTAAAAATACCCAGATATAAATCAGTAATCCTATGGATAAAAACGAATAAACGGGATGATGGTCAGTCGGAGTTTCCATGTTGATGAGTTTTTGTTTTAATGGATTATCGTCACTGAGTTGTTCACTCAATTTGTTTTCATAGACGGTATATTTCTTAAAGAGCATAATTATTCCTCATCAAAATGCGTTAAAAGATTATTAGTTGTATA
>ERZ1643251.102-NODE-102-length-153026-cov-259.601362_pt1 | contig 153026 bp, 156 predicted proteins | sample MGYA00579261_ERZ1643251 | MGnify/ENA primary metagenome ERZ1643251 (study PRJEB29033, sample SAMEA4952267) | chicken gut metagenome | biome: Broiler Chicken; feature: Gastrointestinal Tract; material: Caecum | place: Ireland | collected 2018 | study: Broiler... | reverse complement strand
TGGCTGGGGCGGAAGGATTCGAACCTCCGGAATGGCTGGACCAAAACCAGCTGCCTTACCACTTGGCGACGCCCCATTGCGTCTGTGACATTTTTCATTTTATTAACACCACAGCTCAATGTCAAGTACCATATTTATATTTTTCTTCTCTCACGCTAGAATATAAAAATGAACAATATAGCAATAATCGGCGCAGGGCCTTCAGGTGCAATGGCTGCTATCATAGCATCAGAAAATGCCGCAAATCAAATTACATTATTCGATAAATCTTCTCCGCTGCAAACACTTCTCTGCACGGGCGGGGGACGGTGCAATTTGTCTTATGCAGAATTTGACAACAGAGAACTTGCAAAATTTTATCCTAGGGGTGAGAAATTTCTTCTTTCTGTTTTCTCGCAGTTTTCTGTTGAAGATACCGTTGAATTTTTCAAAAACCTGGGTATCGAAACTTATATTCAAGCAGATAACAGAATTTTTCCTGAGTCAAACAAAGCATCAGATATCAGAGATGCTCTTCTAAAGGCGCTCAACAAACCGAATATAAAAACAGAAAAAATATCAATATCGGATGTCGAATATTCAAACAACAAATTCCATCTGACCGAGCAAAACGGCAAAACAATGGAGTTTGACAGTCTTGTAATCTCAACAGGAGGACGAGGAGAAGGGCATAAACTGGCAAAAAAATTATCACACACTATCACCCCTCTAAAACCTGCTCTCTGCTCGCTTGTTATAAAAGAGACCGCTCTAAAAGAGTTGAGCGGGATTACCTTGAAAAATATCAAAGCTGATGTATATTTTGGAGGGAAAAAACAGTTTACGCAGAGCGGTGATTTTTTATTCACACATTTTGGAGTAAGCGGCCCGCTTGTTTATAAGATAAGTTCTTATGCCGCTTTCTTAGATTATTCAGAAATAACACCGCTAACCATAAAACTCAACCTTGTCAACAAAGCTGAAGATGAGTTTGAAAAAATTTTAACTTCAGAGTTTTTGAACAACGGAAAAAAATCTCTTTTGAATGTTATTTCAGAATATATTCCCAAAAAATTAGCAAAAGAAATTCTCGGAACAATCAATGAAGACTGTGAAAAAAAAGTATCCGAGGTTAATAAAGTATCAAGGAAAAAAATTGTATCTGCCATTTGCTGTTTTGAGCTTAATGCAATCAAAACACATCAGGGAGGAGAAGTTGTTACGGCAGGAGGCGTCGATTTGAATGAACTTAATCCCAAAACATTAGAATCAAAAATTATCAAAAATCTCTTTTTCTGCGGAGAAATTTTAAATATTGACGGCTTAACGGGGGGATTTAACCTGCAAAACTGTTGGAGCAGCGGTTTTGTTGCCGGAAACTCACTCAAAAACAGAGTTTAATTATCACTGTCTTTTCTTATTTCCCTAACTAAATCTATTATGATGTGTCTCGCTTTTTCTCCGTTTTTGTCTATTTCTAAAGAGATTTTTTTTCGTAGCGATTCCTTTTCACTGTGAGATATTGAACTATCATGATTTATGTCATAGTTTTCTTTCAGAGCTTGATAAATTTTTTGAGGGTCTTTTTCTGTTTTTCCATCAATTTTTACAACAAGAGGAGAATTTAGAGTTACACCATCAAGGTCAATTCTGCCGCCTGCAGCACCGCCATGGCCTCCGCCTCCAAATAAATTGGCAAGCAATTCAGCATAAATTGTACCTGGTTGTGATCTGAATGAGAGTCTTATACCGTTTTGATCAGATATATTTGATTTTTCATCAATACAGCCCTCTTTTTTATCCTGTATCATCAAAACGGCAATTTTATCATCTTCATATGGAGAACGATATGCTTCTATAAATCTTTTCAGACCATTTTGGTAATCATTTTTGTTTCTTTCATTGAAAATAGGATTTTCTCGTAAAGCACTCATAACTTCAGAGTATTTAAAACTATTTTGGACATCGAGAAGAGTAACTTTCTTATCCGTTCTCATTGCTTCCTGCCAGATGTCATACATTTTGTCATAATCTACTTCAACAAATCCTACGCCTGCATCCGGGGAAACAGACATTCCGCTGAGAGAATATTTTATCATTTTTTCTCTTGGAGATGACCCGATTGCTGCAGAAGCGTTGCTGTCAGATATGTCATAGACTATATGTTCTCTGAGCCATTTTTTATCAACTTTATTTCCGAGTTTAGATATCAACCATTTTGACATACCCTCGGGGAGAAAATTCGGACGTTCCTTAACCGGTTTTTTGATATCATCAGGAGTAAGGTTTGCGCTTCTGATAAAAGAACCGGTATCGGTTGAAGTGCCTGTTATGATACCTGCAACAAATTGTTTTGCATAATCAAGATTATTCTTCAAAACTCCATTGAGTATGCCTGCTCTGTCAGCTACAACGGTAACAAGTTGAGTTGCCGAAGGAACAGCTTCGCAAACGAGAGAAAGATTATCTTTTTCGATTTTTTTCATATCTATGCCTGTTTGCTCCTTAGCCTCATTCCACTCTGATGGGCGATAAGGATGATGGTCAATATAGATAACCTTGCCCGCATTTTCAATATAATCTTTGTATGCAGCACTAAACCTACTTGGAGTCGGTATGTCCATGAGGATTACCAAATCATATTTTTTCGGTGCTTCCCCTTTTGCGACATCAGGGTCAAACAAATTTCTGCTCTTTTTCAGTGCTGCCAGTTCTTTTTCAAAAATTCTTCTTTGCTCATAGTTTTGTTTTGTGTTCTTTTCGGATTTAAGTTTTTTTATGTTTTCTTCAAGTTCGTTTATTTTTTCCTGATTGAATGGTCTTTTCACATTTTCTATACCGGGCATTTTATCCCTGAATAAGCCGGGGATTTTATCATCTACGGAACAATCTACCCTTCTCTCAGGGTAAGCACCTTTGATTGCCGCATGCATCCCCAAAACACATCCGAGGGTATCACCATCAGGCAGACAATGACCTATGAGCAAAATATTTTTATTATTAGGATTGTTTATTTCTTCAACTATTGCATCAATAGCATCTTCAATAGCTTTTGCTGCATGAGTGCCATTTTTTTGAGTTTCTATATCAAAAATTCTCTGCAAAACTTCTTTGGGAGAAGCTTTTGGCTGATAAGGAATTATAACATCTTTTATATCTTTATCATCCGAATTGAGAAGTCTGTCAAAAGTTCTTTCGACTTTTTGTTTCATCTTCTCATCTTTGCCGGTATATAAAAGATTTGCCCGAAGCCCAATAGTTGCCGCCCCTTTTGATGTTCCTGCAACGACATTTGAGAGTTCAAATCTAAAATCATTCGGATGACGTTCAATCATTTTCACAATAAATGGAGTAATATCTTCCGGAACATGCCCTATTTCTCCATATTTTGGGTCATCAAGAATAATCATTTTTGTATTATCAGGTCTTGTTTCTATTCTGTGATTAAGTTTTTGACCGTCTTTCCAGTTGCTCTCAGCAAGTTTGATAACTGATTTATCTTTTGCTCCCGAACCAGCCCCTAAAGAACCTTTTTGATGAAGAGATACGCCTCTGACTCTCATCTGTATCCCGGGGCGTTGAGGGTCTTTCAACTGTCCCGAGAAATTTATTTGTATAACATTTTTATTTCTTATCAGCTGAACAGGCGTGTTTGGAATACTTCGTTCAAAAGAGTCTGTTTTCTCTAAAAACGGATAGTGAGGAGTTTTATTTACGTTTTCTTTGTATAAATTTGTTCTAAAATATGAAGAAAGACCGGCAGAACAGTCTTTAGTATTAATCATGATAAAGCCTCATAATGTCCTTTATTGATTTAAAATGATGAATATTTTTTTTTGATAATAAAAAGTATAATTATTAAGAACTTGTAAAACTCTATAGGTGCAACAGAATGAAAAATATAATTTATTGTGATTTTGACGGTACAATCACCAAAGAAGATACTCTTAGGAAATTTTTTACTTTATTCACAGGCGATAAATGGTTGGAAGCCGAACAATTGTGGATAGAAGGACAAATCAACTCGCAAGAATGTCTTATCTCAGAGTTGAATTTGATAAAAAATATATCCCCAAAAGAGATGGAAGAATTCCTTGAAACTATCGAAATTGATGAGTATTTTTGCGAATTTTATAAGTTTATAAAAAACAGAAACTATGATTTTGTTATTTTAAGTGATGGTTTTGATTTATTCATAGAGAGTGTTTTAAAGAGATATAATTTATCTGATATTCCGTTTTATTCAAATGCTCTAAAACTCAATCATAATAGGCTGTCTGTAAGTTTCCCAAATTCAAATCCAAATTGCCTGCGTTCATCAGGCACATGCAAGTGTTCAAAAATTACCCGACCGGATTTTTATTATATCGGAGATGGCGTATCCGATGTGTGCATTGCAAAAAAAGCTCAAACATTGTTTGCTAAACATAATCTGAAAAAATATTGCGATGAAAACAAAATAGATTATGTGTCGTTTAAATCGTTCAAAGATATTTTGAACTATTTTGCAGACAGAGGAGGCTTTAATGCAAAAGTTGAGGGGATTCGTATCAGATGAAGAAATTCTTACATTAGATGAAAAATACTGTTCGCATGGAGATACTGTCCATTATTCTCAAAATCCGAAAGTATTCAGAGAATGCAGCGGAAATTTTATGTTTGACACTGAAGATATTCCATATCTTGATCTACAGATGTGGTATGCATCATGCAATTTGGGTTATAAAAACAAAAGGGTGTCTGATGCCGTAGTTGAGCAGATTAATACACTCCCTCAAATAGCTTCAAGATTTTTGTATGATTATAAAGTATTATTATCACAAAAGATTGCAGTTGCCTGCGAAAAAAGATTTGAAAAAAAAGGCAGGGTGCATTTTAATGTCGGAGGAGCGCAGGCAGTTGAAGATGCGCTCAAACTTGTCAGAAATTTTACCGGCAAAAATCTTTTGTTTGCATTCATGGGAGGATACCATGGAAGAACAATCGGAGTTTCAGGGGTAACCTCTAGTTTCAGATACAGAGAACACTACGGTCATTTTGGAGATAGGGCTCATTTTGTTCCATATCCTTATTGCTTCAGATGCCATTACGGTAAACAATGCGAAAGCTGTAACTTCTATTGTGTGAAGCAGTTTGAGAAAAACTTTGAGAATGAGTATCATTCTTTTTATGACCGGGCAACAAAAAAATCAGAGTATGTCGCCTTTATCGCAGAACCTGTACAGGGAACCGGCGGATATATTGTTCCTCCGAAAGGGTATTTCAGAGAACTGAAGAGAGTTCTTGATAAATTTGGAATACTTCTTGTTGTTGATGAAATACAAATGGGGTTCTATCGGACCGGTAAACTCTGGTCAATTGAGCATTTTGGAGTAACACCCGATATTATTACATTCGGAAAGTCGCTGACAAACGGGATGAATCCTCTTGGAGGATTATGGGCAAAAGAAGAGATGATAAATCCTCAGATATGGCCCTCGGGGAGAACTCATTCTACTTATTCCTCAAATCCTATAGGTACAAGAGCAGGTTATGAAGTTATGAGTATATTCGAAGAGAAAGAAGAATTTTTTGAGAGAGAAATAAAACGAAAAGGCAAAAAATTTTTGGATGGTCTCAAACAGCTGAAATTAAAATACAAAAAAATAGGCAATGTTGACGGATTAGGACTTGCTCTGAGGATAGAATGCTGTGAGGACGATGGATTCACCCCTAATAAAAAATTATGTGACGAAATTTTGGAAGAAGGCTTGAGAGGACATCTTACATATAAAAATCAACGATGCGGAATTGTTTTGAATAACGGAGGGTATTACAAAAATGTTATAACTCTTGTGCCATCGGTTGTCATATCTGATGAAGAGATAGATATGGCACTAATTTTGCTCGACCAGCTCTTTGCGAGGTTTTCATGATTTTTTCTTCTTTTGATTTTGAGCTGGTGCATGAAAACAGCTCAAACAAAGCTGTTTTGTTATTTCATGGAATGACAGGAACGCCATTTGAGATGAAAAAATATGCGTCTTTCCTGTTCAAAAACGGTTTTGATGTCTACTGCTACTGTTTACCCGGGCATGGAAATCATCCTGTCAGCATATACTGCGTCAGCTGGAAGGATTGGATTGAGTTTTCGAAAGAAAAATTCTCTGAGCATCGAAGTAAATATGATTATTTTTTCCTTGGAGGTTTATGTCTTGGAGCCGTAATTTCTCTGAATTTATGTGAAATATATAACAATATATCAGGAATAATATGTCTGTCCACAACATTGTTTCTTGACGGATGGACTATTCCTAAATACAACTTTCTCATGCCAATCGGATTGTATACGATTTTGCGTTACTACTATACATTTCCTGAAAGAGAACCTTTCGGGATAAAAAATGAGAATTACAGACGGATAATACAAAAGCTTACGTCAAAAAACAATGTTGCGCTTAATCACTATCCGATGAATGCTATATATGAACTTCTGAGGCTGTCAAAATATACAAGAAAATATCTTGATAAAATTACTTCTCCTGTATTGTTAATTCACTCAAAACACGATGATCTGACAAGTATAAAAAGTGCAGAACTTGTATTTAACAGAATATCATCAAGAAAGAAAAAGATGGTTATACTCAAAAACAGTTATCACCTCATCATTCATGATAACGAGAGAGAAAATGTCTTCAAAGAGTCAGTGGAATTTTTGAACAACTGTATTCATAAAAAAGTAGAGGCACTTCTGTGAATACAGTCTTATCAGGATTAGCATTGATAAATCTTGTGTTGATTGTAGTGTTCATCATTGCTACCAACTTCATTAACACTCAAAAACAGCCAAAGTTAATGGCGTGGTATTCCGTTTTGCTTGCAGTTTTGTTTCTAATATATTTCACAGCCATATTGACAGCTGCCGCAGTTGCCTTATTAAAAAAAGAATATATTATATTGAGTCTTGTTTTATTTATTGCCATCCCGTTTATTATAGGCAAATATGTTTCTTATGAAAAACTTTCCTTCTATTCAAATTTGCAACTGTTTGCATTATTTCTGAGTTTGTTTCTTGCACTTTTTTTCATAAATATTTGAAGTTTGACTTTGTTTTCCAAATAGCCTAAAATTAGCCTGTTATGGAGAGTTCTGAAAATAAAAAGTGTTATGTCTGCGGCAGCTGCGAAATAGAAAACACAGGATATTCTCTGAGAGATGATGAATCAATCAAAGTACTCAGATGCAAGAGATGTTCCTTAGTGTTTCTTTCGTCTTTTGAGCATATAAACAAAGATTTTTACAAAGACGGAAAAATGCACTCAGGAAATTTTGACCATAAGAAGTGGTTAGAATCATCTTACAATGATGACAGACGACGTCTTATGATGTTGAAAAAAACTATTAAAGGGAAAAAAATTCTTGATTTTGGCTGCGGTGCAGGCGGTTTTTTGATGATGGCTGAAGATTATGTATCAAGGGTTGCAGGAATTGAAAAGCAAGAATCAATGAGAACATTTTTCTCAGAAAATAATATTGAAGTCTTCGATAATTCGGATGAAATACAGGACAAATTTGATGTAATAACAATGTTCCATGTACTGGAACACCTGCCTGATCCGAAATCCGTCATAAAAGAACTTCTTGAGAAACTCGAAGATGACGGCTGTTTAATAATTGAAGTGCCTAATGAGGATGATGCTCTTTTGAGTCTTTATGGATGCAAAAAGTTTGCAGATTTCACGCACTGGAGCTGTCATTTGTATTCTTTTAACCAAAAAACTCTAAAAAGACTACTTGAAAATACAGGTGCAAAAATTAACTACATTAAACCCGTTCAAAGATACGGTATTGCTAACCACTTATACTGGCTGATAAGAGGAGAAAAAGGCGGGCATAATGTTTGGAAAAAGCTGGATAATCCTATTCTAAACTTTTTCTACAAAAATTTCCTAAAGCTTATATCAAAAACAGATACTCTCGTTGTTAGTATATCTAAGAAAGCCTAATTTACTTTTGAAGGAGCAATAAAACCTATAGGATTCTTATTCGAAGATTTTTTTTGCTGTTTTAGAGCCTCAAGGGCAAATTCAAAATCTTCCGGTTCAATAGTCAGCTCTTCGATATCAGAATAGTCAAAAGTTCCGTTTTCCATCTTATCAAAAATACCGTTTCTTAAATAAGCATTTGTCTGTGCATCTTCAACAACAGCTGCAATATCAGCGCCGTTTACTCCCGTATCATACAGTTCTTTTGCGAAGAAATCTCTGTCAAAGTCATCTGAGAGTTTCTTATCTTTTGAATGTATGTCAAAAATCATTCTGCATCCTTCTAAATCAGGATTAGGGACAGAAATCGTTTTTCCGAAACGTCCTGAACGAACAAGAGCCTCATCCAACAGCTCATCTTTGTTTGTTGCACCGATAACAAAAATATTATCTCCATTTTTTTCAAGGTCGCTCATCAGGGTGAGAAGCTGATTTACGACTTTATCATCATGACGGGAGGTTGTTGAGCCTTCTCTTTGTTTTGCAACGGCATCTATTTCATCAATAAAAATAATACTCGGCTGATTTTCTTTTGCAGAAGCAAACAAGACTCTCCAGTTTTCTTCCGATTCTCCGACCCATTTTGATTCCATCTCAAGCCCGTTAAGTTTAATAAAACTGGCGCCGGATTCATTTGCAACTGCCTCGGCAAGAAGTGATTTTCCTGTTCCTGGTCCGCCCACAAGCATAACTCCATGGTTCATAACTTTGAATGCTTTCGGATATTTAAGCGGGTATATTACTGATTTTTTGATTTCATCTATAGCCTTATCCTGACCTCCGACATCAGCAAAAGTAATTTTTTTAACTTCTTTTTTTTCTTCTTCGGTTCCGGTTGCAATACTCTCGATATGCTTTTTGTTCAAACCCATGACAGTTTCATTATCCATATCCGAAAAATCAAAAACTCTCACTCCTGTTTCATCAATATTATTTTTATTCACATCAAGACCATAATTAATTGAGAAAGGCTCTCCTGAAGCACCGGATTTAAAACTCGAATTCTCATAGATAAATCTTGTTTCCCCTTTATTTATAAAAAAGTTTTTATCATCAACCTCTCCAAAAATCGGTTCCTTTGAAAGATTTCTGATATAGGGTATATCTCCATGCTGCAAACCTATTGCAAAAGAACCGCTTAGATTATCATCCTCGACAAAATAAATCTTTGATATCAATTCAGGAAAAGTTGACAGGGAATCAAGCAAATTTGATTTTGCTTCATCAAGACTTTTCCCGGCAAGAACAATCTCGTTGGGGGCAAGAATTGATGATGCGGTGCTGAGTTTTTCATCAAGCGGCATATCTTTTATGCTGCCCTGCGATTTTTGTCTGAAAGTTATCGGAGAAGACTTGATAAGAAGGCTGTTATAGTTGGTATCAAGCAGAGAAAGTGTTTTATATTCAGTTTTTTCAAGAGCTGTATTAGACGTATTCCTTTGTTGAAACCTGGTATAAGCTGAAGTATTTTTCATGGAAAAATTTTGTATCGGGGTAATATTCAATTCAAATCTCCTCAAGTCATAAAAACATAAAAACATAATACTACAAATGTAGAATTTTCTTAAATTTTTTTTACAAAATTTTAATATATTTTTTTCAATGATTTTAGGGTAATATATAAATGTACTTATCACTTTTTATAAGGAGATTAAGATGTATCAGGTTTATGCACAGGAAAAAGACGCTTTTTCAAAAAATTTGGTCGGAGAATTTGATGATATAGACGAAGCTATTGATGCAGCAGAAGAAGCAATCAAAAATCTAAAAAACGGCAAATATACTGTTGAAAAACTAGGCGGACATGTAAACATCTACGGAGAACCGGAGTCAATAGTTGTCGCTGAAAACTAAAACTTTAGATAAAAAAGATACTCCATATGAGTATCTTTTTTTTAGTAAGAATTTTGATAAATGATATGTCTATAATAATATTATTTTAGGATAGTATTATTGTTTATTAGTCATGAAAGGGATATTTGATGGAAGATGTTGTCTATTTGATAGAGAAAAGTACCAAACAGGTCTTATCTGATAAAATAAACAGGCTGACTTTAATAATACTTATTTGTTTTGGAATATTATTGTTTCACCTCTTAAAACTCAGAGAAGAAGTCAAAGCAATCTCAAATCACCAGAAAGAAACCGAACAAAAAGTAGATTTCAGATATTTCAACACAACAAGATCTCTTCAGGATATTTTTGATGTTGAAATAGAAACAAAACAAGGTCGTGTGATAAACAGCACAAAAACTAATCGTTGAGCATTTCCTTCAATTTTGAGAGCTGTTTTTCGCTGAGTCCAAGTGTATTTAACTTATTTTTTTTCGGATTTATTTCGCCTTCATCAAACAACAACCAGTCAACAGAGAGATCAAAATGTTCTTTTAGTTTATATAACTCCTCTGCTCTGGGGAATTTGCTGTGCAAACACAAATCACAGAGCCTTGATTGAGATATGTCAAGAATTTTCGAAAATTCTTCATCTGTCATTTTGTTGGCTGTCTGAATTTTTTGGAGTCGTCTTCCCCAGTTTTTCATGGGTTTTACTTTTTCTTGAGAAACAGAAAACATCAAAGTATTTGCATTTTGAAACATATTTCCTTTTGAACTTATCAGCCAGTTGATGTTTACGTTGAATTTTTTATTCAATAAAACAGCCAGTTCAATTGAAGGTGTCCTCTCAAGACGTTCATAAGCTCCGAGGGTTCTTGGCGGAACCTCCAGTTTTTCCGCAAATTCTTCAACCGTAAAATTCAAATATTTTCTGAGTTTTCGAAGATTTTCATTAAACATTTTTTACTCTAATTTAAACTAACTTATAATAATTTACACAAAAGGGTTGATATTTCTTTCACGATTGTGTAATATATAATTAACGGGTAAATTAAAAAAGAATTCACTTTTATATGTTGAGAATAAATTCAAGAAGCACTTTTCTTAAAATATAGGTAAATTTATCTGAATAAATTTACTATCTTATTCCCTATGCCTATTTTAGGGGATAAAAGATATATTTACAAGACAACAATAAGTTGAAATAGGTACAAATATACTATTTTAATTTGTTGTATAGCCCGTGTGGATGTTTTTTTATCAAGATATGGAAGGGAGTTCAATGAAAGGAAATTTGCTTATTGTACAAAGAGAGGATAGAAACATGGCTAATAACACAGTAAAAAACAGTATCAAAGAGGTAGCAATGAAGACTAAAGGCTGGAGCATTTACAAGCTCGCTCAGGAACTTGACCTTCCTCAACAGACTGTATACAGTTGGGCGTGGAATAAAACACAACCAAATTACAAAAATCTTTTGAGGATATGTCATCTGCTAGAGTGTTCAATGGAAGACATTTTTGAGGAAGCTATCAGAAAGAAAAAATTTCTGCACTAAAGTTTTGAAAAATATTGCACACTTTTATAAACTCTCGGTCCGGGACGGTTTATGATATCTCTTTCTTCATCGGATAATATTATTATCTCTGAATGAGGGAACAGCTGTCCAAGACGTCTTGTATCGTCGAAAAAATTTACGACCACAATATCAGGAGAGGATTTCACAGCAAACTCTTCTGATATTGTCGGATAATATGCGTTCAGATTAGACGTAACAGAAACCTGTCCTGATTTTTGTATTATATCGGTTATAAAACTCTTTTTCCCTATAGAAATCATGGGATTTACCTGAACGAGATAGAGTATTTTCTTCGGAGAATTCGTTTTGGACTCAGATATTTGCTTTTTTATACCAGATATAAGTTTTTCTGACCGTTGAGTTTTATTTGAGAGCCTGGCTATATATTCTATGTTTTTGTATACATCATCGATTGTGTCAAATTTGAAGAAAATCGGTTTTATTTGTGAATATTTGAAGCTTGCAAGGAGATATTGCGTTGACTCCATCGAAAAGACATAATCCGGTTTTAATCTTATTATTTTTTCTCTGTCGACAAAAAAGGTATTTCCTATCTTTGTTTTTAGGGATGCTTCCTTAGGATAATTACATTCGGTTGATACGCCTACCAGATTATCCTGAGCACCGAGAGCATAAACTATCTCTGTTATCGACGGTGTTAGACTGACATAAGTCGTCTTCTCCGCATAAGCGTATGAGCAGAAAAAAAATACGCCGAAAAACAAACAGATTATTTTACTTATCAACCCGAACATAAACCCTTTCACCATCATCTGTTATTCTAAAGTTTATCCCGTAGATATTTTTTAGCATATCTTTGGTAAAAAACCCCTCTTTTGATTTGCAAAAAATTTTATGTTCTTTTGTTATACCGATAAAATAATCCCCGTAAGACTCGGCAAGATTCAAATCATGGAGGATTACAACAGCCGTAATTTCTTTCTGCTCCGTAAGTTTCTTTATCATATCAAGGATTTTTATCTGGTTTATCAAATCCATATTGGAGGTAGGCTCATCAAGGAAAAAAACTTCTGCTCCGGATAAAAGTCCAATTGCTATATTTGTTTTTTGCAGCTCTCCTGCACTCAATTTTTCCATCGACAAATTTTTGATATGACTCAATCCGAGTTTGTTGATAATATCATCAAGCCTGTTTTTTTCTTCCTTTGTCAAAAACCATTTGACCATACTGTCTTTGAAAAAAACTGATGAAATATATTCCTCAACATCAAGCCCTTTTGGATAACTGATTTTTTGAGGTAAATAAAAAATCTTTTTTGATATCAGACCGAATTCTGAAACCTTATCAGGCTTGAGAATGCCCGTAAGAATTTTCAGAATGGTAGTTTTTCCTGCTCCGTTCGGACCGAGGATTACATTAATCTTATGTTCACGAAGAGAGAGTTCAACATCTTCAAAGAAGATATTATCTCCAAATGTCAGATACAAATTTTTTATATCAATCATTGAGAATATCTCCTTTCTTCGTCAAAAAGAAAACAAAAACAGGAGCTCCGATAAATGCCACAACAAGCCCGAGAGGTATCTGCATCGGATAAATCAATGTTCTTGATAAAAAATCCGCAAACAAAATAAGCGATGCGCCAAGAAATATGTTCACAAAAAACAAATATCTGAAATCCTGCCCGACAATCATCTTCGAGATTAGAGGAGCTATAATCCCGATAAAACCTAAAATTCCTGCGGCTAAAACACTCAATGATGTCAAAAGCGCCGAGGAGATAATGAAGAATATAGAATACATATTTTTATGTTTCACAGAAGAAAAAACCATCCCCTCATCAAGCCTCAAAAAATTCAATTTTGGAATGAGAAACGCCGAAAAAAGCAATATAACAAAAAATATCAACAAAAGATGCTTATCTGATACAAGATTATTCTCTGTCAAATTTCCTGAGAGAATATACAGCATGGAATAAGACTTCTCTGAATTCATGAGTATAATCATTGATATCAGTGCGCTTACAAAGATGTTTATGGATAAGCCGACAAGAATCAACTTGGTAATCGAAAACTTGCGAAACCCCGCAAAAGATATAACAAGCAAAGAAGAAACCATCGCTCCTAAAAAACCGAAGAAAGAATAATTCGCACTGTTAAAAAACAATACGGACAAAACAATCCCGAGCCCGGCACCTGATGATATACCGGTAATATATGGTTCTGCAAGAGGATTTTTTGATACGGTCTGCAAAAAAAGACCGGCAAGAGCAAGACACACTCCTGCAACTATTGCCTTAATTGCCCTCGGATAACGAATAAGCTCGAGAATAACAGCATCCTCAGAACGGTCATTAAGCTGAAAAGATTTCAAAAAAAGGTCAACTCCAAATCCGTCATGACCGGCAAAGACTGAAAGATAAAAACATCCCAGAAACAAAAATAAAAGAATAACAATAGAAAATATTTTATTTTTTCTCATCCCTAACCCCGTTATTCAGCTATTCCATTATATCATAACGAATCTTTTCCCGTATTCACTTTCATAAAAATTCCTGTCATAAAATGTATCCCAGGCTGGTAATAATTTTTATACATGGATATTTTATGGTCAAGCAGATTATACATCTGCGCTTTGAGATAAACATGAACATTCTTTATGCTGAATAGTCTGATTATTGTGCCGAGAGAAACATTTGTATACCCTCCGACTCTGTCATTGCCTGAATAAACCCTGTCAGATGATGTTTCTACTCTGGCATAAGCACTGAACCGTTCTTTTGGTGTGTAAACAACAGTAGCATTCAATCTGTTTTTCGGAACGCCTACAAGCTGATATCCGGTATTTGCATCCTCAGAATCAGTATATGTATAGTTTAATATTGTCTTAAACTTCAAATTCGGCTGCCATTTTATACTGGCTTCATACCCTCTGATTTTTGCCTCATCAACATTCATATAAGTTCCTATCCATGTAACAGGATCACTCTGCCAGCCGATATAATCCTTATAAGAATTTGAGAAATATCCGAAATCAACACTCAATTTTTTGTTGAAAAATGTTTGCTCAACTCCGACATCCCATCCGTTGAGTTTTTCTGCCTTCAAATCAGGATTTGGATCCATCATGCCTGATAAACGCCCGAACATCTGGTATAACGTAGGAGTGTTGATGCTCTGTCCCCATGATGACCTGAATTTCGTATAATCACCTTCCATTTTGTACGCAGGAAGTATCAAAGCAGCAGACCCGTTCGGACTGACATAAGTTCCGAACTGCGAATGATGGGTAAGTCTTGCCCCACCACGAAGAAACAATCTGTCTTTGATATTGATTACATCATTCACAAAGACGTCATTCTGAAGCGTATCTCCGCTGAATCCGTTATATGACGGCCAGTAAGGGTCAAGAGAGTAATCAGATACCGAGTTGAAAAAGTTCGACTCAAGATTGTACCCAAAAGACAGAGTGTTCCAATCTTTATAGTGAAGATTGTGCTGTGAAATAAAACTCAATCTTGTGCTTCTGAATTTATCGCTGCCTATTCCGGTATCATAACCATCAGGTCTTTGATAAAAATTATTGACGGTGCTGAACACCCCGAAACGTGTAGAGGAATCATACCAGTCATTTGGCTTATAGTTGAATACCGTTGTATTAAATACATCAACATTTCTGCTGTAATCATTCGGATCCTGAAGAATATAATCTCCAAAACCGTTAATTCCTACATTTTTTCTTGAATTTGAAAATCTCAAAATATCACGTATCTCAGCCTTACCTTCAAGAAGTCTTTTCCCTACGTTAGCTGTAACACTCAAAGAGTTATAATCATCGTTTTTTATTTTCTCTCCTTCATTAATTCTGAGTCCTCCGTCAGTCTTTAGCCAGTTTACACCGAGATAAAAGTCCTTGTCCTCATCTCCTCCCATTACAGCAAAACGTTCTTTGAAAGTTCCGAGATTGCCCATGCCTGATTCTATTTCAATTGAAGGTTTTCCATACCCTCTTCTTGTACTCATGCTGACCAATCCGCCAGAGGCATTCACCCCTCCGATATTCCCCTGAGGTCCTTTGATTACCTCAATGCGTTCTATATCATCACTCAGATAGTTGTTGAGATAAAATTTGTTATCAACGGGACTATCGGCTCTGATTCCGTCAATTGTTACTCTGACTCTGTCTGTTCCTCTGATACGAAAAGATGTAATATCTCCCGTCGAGCCTGATGTTTGTATAGTTACGCTTCCAAGCTGGTTAAGTATTTCTGTGAGCATAGGAGAACCCTGCTCTTTTATATCTTCAAGCGTAACAACATCTATGTTTGCACTTGCACTTTCTTTTGATTCAACAATATTATCAAGAGAGTAAATCTGTTTTTCGCCGACCTGACCAAAAAGCCTTGTTGTCTCTTCCTCTGATTTCTTGTTCTCAAGGTCTTCAACACCGGAAGCAAATTGAGATAACGTACATACAAAGACCAGGGAAGAAAGGAATAATCTTTTAATCATCATAAACCTCGTGCTCGCGAATTGTTCCAACGGCAAGTATTCTGACTTTACAGCTGCGGCACAGTACCTGAGTTTCACAGGATTTCCTTACCATGTGTATGATGATATCATATGAATATTATTTTGTATAAAAGTTTACATTTAATTATAATTTTTTATAGTTTATCAACTATCGCCTCTGCTATCAAAAGAGCTGAATTTTGATTTTGACCAGTTATAAGATTTCCGTCAACTTCCACATGTTCACTCCATGGAGTTTCTTCTTCAAACTCAGCTCCAAGTTCTTCTATACGGCTTTGAAGGAGAAAAGGCATAAATTCATCCATTTTTACAATTTTTTCTTCTCTGTTCGTAAAAGATGTTACTCTCTTTCCCTTCAAAATAGACTCACCGTTTTCTTTCTTTGCCGATAAAAGAGCACATGGTCCATGGCAGACAGCTGCAACAACTTTGTTTTCTCTATAAAAATATTCGACAACTTCTCTGACCATATCATTTTGAGGAAGGTCAAACATAGGTCCATGACCACCAGGAAAATATACAACATCAAACTCGGTATAATTTACTGTACTAAGACGAACGGTATTATCGAGAAATTTTTTTGTCTTATCCCACTCTTCAGGATTTGAACATGAATAACTTTTTTCATCAACGGGAGATACCCCGCCAAGAGGACTTGCAACGGTTATGTCATACCCCGTATCTCGAAAAACAAGATATGGAACGGCAAATTCTTCCAGCCAAACACCTGTTGATATTTCTTCGTTTACCTTCGAGGTATTTGTTGTTATTATCAATATGCTTTTATCCGACATAAAAAACTCCTTATCCATATCATTACTGTTTTTAAGATAAATAAAAACAAAAAATTTTTCATCGCCATATAGGGTATTTCAAAAATTTTTATGTATAATAGTTGAACGATAGAGGAATTTAGAATATGAATAAACATGAAATATCAAATAAAATTGAATCTCTCAAAGAAGAACTAAAATACGGAGCGGGAGAAGAAACTGATTTTTATGAATTAGGAAGGCTATATGAGCTTCAATTCGGAGAAAAAGGGAAATATAAAAAAACAAATTCACAAACTATTCTTGACTGCTATAACAAAGCTATAGAGCAAAATCCTTTTTATATACCTGCTGTTCAAAAAAAGGCGGAATTTTTGTGCAGCAACGGCTCACTTTCTGAAAAAACCGTATCTGAAATAAAAAACGAAATAGAAAACATCCTGAAAGTTTATCCTGCAAATGCTGATATGCAGGTTCTTCTCGGGCAAATAAAACTCTTTATTCTAAAAGATGAACATGGCGGACTGGAAAATATAAAAAAAGCTGCCGAGCTTGATAAAAAATACGAAGAACTTTTGAACGCAGCAGAAAAAATGGATATCAACAAACTTAATAATGATATATTTTTCCTAAAGAAAGACAATAAACAAAAAAATAATATTCTATGCAAACTTCTGATAGTACTCTTGATAATATTGTTTTTATTAATCGGATGTTATTTTGTGATGAGTTATACTATTTAGCTCTCTGCCTCATCTGAAAAATTTGCAGTGTCTGCCAGCGATAAAAATGATGCTATCAAACCTACCTGATTTTGATATTCTCTAAGCCTGTCTATAGATTTCCAGACAGAAACTTTGCACCAATTTTTCAATATATCACACCCGGTGAATTTTCCCTGTATAAAAACATTAAGCTGTTTTCCCTCAAAAGAACATGAGATTTTTAAGTCTGAATATTTTTTTGCAATATAAACAAGACGCTGCATAAAATCCTGTGTCAAAAAGTCTTTGACAGATTCAGGATTATCAGAATAAACTATGAATAATCTATTAAACTCAGATGATGCTATTTGAACTTTGTGTAAATTTTTTACTTTATTGTTTTTGATTATTCTTTTATTCTGACTAATCAAAACCTTCCCGTTTATTTCTTTTTGAAAAGAGAACATCATAAATATTCCTTTAGCGGCATTAATATTTGATTTTATGGTTTTGACAAGTCCGCATAACGCATCTGGAATATTCATCAACTCAATAGTTAGCTGTTTGCTCTTTATGAGATAATACGGTTTATATTCAACTTTATTTTTTAGTATTATATCTTCTATTTTGGCATCTATACCATTAGACTTTCCTTTGATGATACTCTTTACTTTATAATCATCAAAATCATCAAACAAACAAAGCGATTTTAGGTATTCTGCAGGTATACGTGAATAATCGGATACGTAAGAACTGTATTCAAAGCTGCCTAAAAAAGACAAAATTTTATTAAACATCAAAGACTTTGCATCAAACTCATAACCGGACATTTTTAATGGGGAAACAATTGTTACGAACATTAAAAGAACTATACCTATAATGCCCAAAACTTCAGGATTTATCACTATATCTGAAGATATCTTGATAATTTTAAAAGACATTAAAAATGCACAAACTACCAGAGGCAAAAATATTATGTACATCAAAATAGCCCAAATAATGCTCATTATTCTCTGAATTTCAAGTTTACGAACTATTTGAGCTGTCTGCTGTCTATAAAAGTGTGCAAATTTTGCAGGAATAAAAGCGCCGGCATTCTTTTGATTATCAATCATTTTTTATATACCCTATAAATCAATTTTCAAAATCTTAACAAAATGAATTATTTTATTTTTATCTTCGATAATCTTTTACGTTAAAAATTTTTATTATTAAGAAAAATTCTTCTTGACTGATAGTAACTATCAAATTGTATTGTAAAATTAAATAAATGGTTTATGGAATAATATAGGAGAACTTTTATATATGAAACGCCGTGATTTTATCATCAACTCAGCTCTGGCAGTAGGAGGCGCAGCACTCCTCTCCGGATGTTCAAAAAAAGAAATCAAAAAAGCACAAAATCAGGTTGTAAGACGTAAATTTGACAACACTGATACCCCGTTGATTGCTCTCGGGTGCATGCGCCTGCCTATGCGCAACGGAAAAATAGATATGGTTGAACTCGACAAAATGGTCGAGTATGCAATGGCACATGGAGCAAATTATTTTGACACCGCTTATATGTACGTCGAAGGTAAATCAGAAAATGCGATAGGAGAAGTTCTCAAAAAATACCCGAGAGAAAGTTTTATACTCGCAGATAAGTGTCCTGCTTATCTAGTAAATAAACCTGAAGATGTCCGCAGACTTTTCGAAGAACAGCTGAAAAAATGTCAGGTTGAATACTTCGACAATTATATGGTTCACAACATCAACCAGAACACTCTTTCAAATTATAGAGATAATGATATGTACGGAGAAATCCTCAAACTGAAAAAAGAAGGAAAAATAAAACACTTGGGATTTTCTTTCCATGGAGATCCTCAAATGCTTAAAGATGTTATAAACGAGCATAAATGGGATTTCTGCCAGCTGCAGCTGAATTATCTCGACTGGGAAGTTGTGAATGCCGATGATTTGTATCAAATAGCAGACGAAGCTGGTGTTCCCGTTATTGTTATGGAACCGCTTCGTGGTGGAGTTTTGTGTAATCTCCCAGAGAAAGCAGTCCAAACACTCAAAGAAAAATGCCCGAATGATACTCAAGCTTCTTTCGGGCTGCGCTGGGTTGCAGGAAAAGAAAGAGTATTTACAATCCTGAGCGGTATGAGTAATCTCCAGCAAGTGAAGGAAAACATAGATACTTTTGTAAACTACCGAGAATTCAGCAAAGAAGAAGAAAAAGTTGCTCATGAAATTGCCCAGATTATTCAATCTCAGGGAGCTATAAGCTGTACTGCCTGCAAATACTGTATGGAGGTTTGTCCTCGAGGCATAAACATCCCTGCTATTTTCGGTCTTTACAACATGTACAAGGGAAGCACCCAGCCAAACAGGTCATTTATGTTTGTTTATAACTACAAAGCACTTAAAGAATCAGAAAAAGCGGACAAATGTATCGACTGTAAATTATGCAACAAAAACTGTCCTCAAAATTTGGATATACCTGAACTTTTGAAAACGGTGGCAAAAGAAGTAAAAGAAGCAGAAAAGGGTATGGCATAATGAAATATGCTTACAAAATCAGACTGTTCATAGCCTCTGTTATTTTTATTCTGGCAATACTTGGTATCTTTGGAATATTTTATCCTCTAAAGATATTTGACATACAGTTCACACCTGTTGTACAAAAAACATTTGCCGACTTTTCAATAATAACAGCCGTTTTATTTGGTGGCATTGTTCTTCTGACATTTATATTCGGAAAATTTTATTGTTCTTTGATTTGTCCTTTTGGAATATTTCAGGAACTCGCTGCATTAATCTTTAGAAAAAAAAATAAGACACAAAAAAACTATCCCGTTAAATACTTTATCGCAGCTGTATGCTTTGGTGTTCTGGCTGGCGGCTGCGCTATTGTAATAAGATATCTCGACCCGTATACACTTTTTGGTTCCGCCATGACTTTATCACTTGCAGGAATAGTCGGTGCAATTATTGTTCTTGCGATAGTCTTCTTCAAAAACAGATTTTTCTGCTCAAATATATGCCCTGTCGGAACGATTCTCGGACTATTATCAAAATATTCGTTGAATAAAATATATCTTCCGAAAGATATCTGTGTATCCTGCGGAAAATGCGCAACAAGCTGTCCGACCGGAAGCATAAATCCGAAAGAGAAAACAGTTGACAATGAAACCTGCATAAAATGTCTCAGATGCCTTGATTCATGCCCGAGACACGGTGTTCAATATGGTATTGAAAAAAAAGAACCTGTCAAATTCAGTCTGAAAAGACGAAGCCTTATTCTTGCATCTTCAGTCGTTGTAATATTTGGAGCAGCTCTAAAAGCAGGTATAGAATTTAAAAATAAAATATCAGAAAAAATTTCTGAAATCATTCTGCCTCCGGGTGGTATTTCTCCCGAAAGGTTTCTGAATAAATGTCTCAACTGCAACCTCTGCGCAGAACACTGCCCTCAAAAAATTATCAAAAAAGCAGATAATAAATTTGGAGCCGTATATATTGATTATTCAAATAGCTTCTGCAAATATGACTGCCATGAATGCTCAAGAGTCTGCCCCTCAGGAGCCATAAAGAGGATAACTCTTGATGAAAAGAAAAAAACAAGAATCGCCATGGCTTATATCAACAATGAATCATGCACAAAATGCGGAATATGCGCCATAGATTGTCCAACAGGAGCCATATCAAAGAAAGACGGCGAATATACGGTTTTGGACGCATCAAAGTGTATCGGCTGCGGAGCCTGCAAAAATGCTTGCAAATTTGATGCAATTGAAATATTTGCAGTAAAAGAACAAAGAGTAATATAATATATTATTATCTTAAGGAGAAAACAAATGTCACTTGGTATAACAGAAATAATACTGATTCTTGTCGTAATAGTTTTGTTGTTCGGAGGAAAACGAATTCCTGAACTTGCAAGAGCTCTCGGCAGAGCATCTTATGAATACAAAAAAGCAAAAGATATCATAAAAACAGAAGCTCAAGGTTTGAAAGATGCAATAGAAGACGCAGGTGAAAAGCCTGAAGAATACAAACCCAAAGATGTCTAAACCATGACAAATCAGGATAATGACGAAAGTTTGATTGCACATCTTGAAGCACTTCGGGAAACTATTTTGAAGTGCTTGCTGGTGCTTGGTTTAGTATTTCCGTTTATGCTCTTTGCCTCACCAAAAGTTTTGGAGTGGCTCACCGGGATAATAATCTCTGACAGTAATATCTCGCTGAACTATTTTTCCCCAGCAGAAGTGTTTCTTATACAGATAAAAACAGCTGCAGTACTTGATTTAGTTGTTTGTTTCCCTTATATAGCAAAGAAAATATGGGACTTTATTCTTCCGGCGCTCTATGAAAATGAGAGAAAATTCATAAAAACAACAGTTCTAACCTCAAGTTTTCTGTTCGTTTTAGGAGTTTTATTCTGCATTTTTTTCATACTTCCTCTGATAATAAAGTTCGGGATGAGCTTTTCTTCATCAAATATTAAAGCCGTATTTGGAATATCAAACATAATTAACCTGTCTTTGTGGATGTCAATATCATTCGGATTAATGTTCCAGCTTCCTCTGATTACATATTCTCTGATAAAATCCGATATAATCCCCTATGACTCAATCAGCGATAAACGTTCATATGTTATTGTCGGAATTCTCATCATTGCAGGAATTTTGACCCCGCCTGATGTAGTAAGCCAAATTCTATTAGCTCTGCCTACTTATATGCTTTTTGAAATCGGTCTTTTCTTCGCCAGAAGAAAATAAATTTTTCTTGACTGATAGTTATTATCAGGTTCTATATTTTTTATTATGACAAATTTATCACTACCGACAAAAATACTGAACGGTTTTGAAAACAGTTCTTCAATAGCAATGTTTGCAAGAGATACTGGAGGATGCCTTATCTCAAAACTTGCACTGTCAAGAAGCAGGGAAGAATCTAGAGAAATAGGATTTGCAGAACTTTCTGAATCGGCTTTATTCTATTTTTCAGCTCCGGCAGCCGCAAAAGCAACGTCAAAAGTTTTCTCAAAAATTTATGATATTCCCAAACAACAACTTTCTTCTCCTGTTACTGAAATAAACAGGAATGATAAAAATCTGCTAAAACGGGTTAAACTTGGAAAATTCGGACAGATAGCTGCAACTTTTAGTTTAATACTTCCTTTAGTTTTCGCTATTGCTCCTATGAGAAATCTTCTGACTTTATCAAAATCGGGAAAAGAAAAATTCACATCGGTTGTCGGACTGCAAAAAGATAAAAGTAAACAACAGAAAAAAGAAGCAAAAGAGAAAGCCGTCGATTTAACAAAAAAGCTTGTTCTGGCAGGTGCAGCAGGATTAAGCGCAACGGCTGTAATTTTAGCATCTGCAAAAAATAAAAATTCCTATAGAAAACTGGAACCTTTTATTGATAAAGTTGTTCATCATCTTGATTTCACAAAAGACGGAGATCTGAAACTCGCACATTACGGTGCGCTCATATACTGTTGATAAAATTTTCAAAACAAAAGTTATCGAAAATAATAAAATTAAATCGTATAAAGATATCTTCAAAATGCCTCTTGAAAAACAAACAAAATATCTAAAGAGCAAAAATTTATCTTACGGATTGACTTTTATCATAAATACAATGGCTATATCTGCTGCAATATCACTGTTAAACAGGATAAAAACAAAACAACAATATCTAAAAGAAGAACATGAAAAAACAAACATAAATGTTCAGCATAAAAAATACTTGACTGATAGTAGCTATCAAATTATAAGATAAAATTATGGATAAGAATGAAAAATACATAGACTTGGAATTTGCCAAATTAGATATAGACAGATTCAAAAGAAGAGGAGCTTCAGAAGCTGTTTTTTGCGAGTGCAAAACAAACGAACAGCTCGAAACTATCTTTACTGCATTTAAAAACAACGACTCAAACATAATCGGTACAAGAGCCAGCGCAGAGCAGTTTGAATTTCTCAAAGTCAAATTCAAAAATCTCGAATACAACGAAGCAGCAAGAGTCATAACTCTTATTCAAAATCCTGTTGAAAAAGTCGGTGAAATTGCAATCTGCACAGGTGGAACTGGAGATGTTCCGGTAGCAGAAGAAGCAAGAGCAGTTGCCGAATTTTTCGGAAGCAACACCAAAAGATATTATGATATAGGAGTTGCTGGCATTCATCGTCTGCTCTCAAACATAGAAGAAATCAAAAAGGCAAATGTCATAATCGCTGTAGCAGGCATGGAGGGAGCTCTTGGAGGAATTATAGCAGGTCTTGTCGATATTCCTGTTATTGCGGTGCCTACATCAATCGGGTATGGAGCTTCTTTCAACGGTTTATCTGCCTTACTGACTATGCTCAACTCTTGCGCTGAGGGGATGACTGTTGTAAATATAGATAACGGATTCAACGCCGGATACAGCGCAAGTCAGATTAACAGAAAAATATCGGGGGCAAAATAAAATGAATTTATACTTCGAATGTGCATCGGGAATAAGCGGAGATATGTCAGTAGCAGCATTGCTTGATTTGGGCTCAGACAGAAAGAAACTTGAAAAAGCTCTGAATTCAATGAACCTTGATGATGAATTTTCTTACAAAATTTCTGATGTTCTCATCAACTCAATCCATGCAACAGATTTTGATGTTACTCTCAAACACCATCACCATCATGAGCATAATCATCACCATGAACACAGAAACCTTGAGGATGTAAATAAAATTATAGATAGAGCAGATATATCAGATGAAGCAAAAATACTTGCAAAAAAAATATTCACAATCGTAGCGGATGCGGAAGCAAAAGTCCACAACAGGGATATTTCAGAAGTCCACTTCCATGAGGTCGGAGCTATTGACTCAATTGTCGATATAGTCAGCTTTGCTGTTCTTTATGATGATTTGAATCCTGAAAAAACTTTCTTTTCGACACTGGCGGAAGGTCGAGGATTTGTCACATGCCAGCATGGAAAACTTCCTGTTCCGGTTCCTGCCGTATGCGAAATTGCATCAAAATATAAACTCCCTCTCAAAATAACTGATAATGACGGAGAAATGGTTACACCTACAGGTGCTGCAATAGCTGCAGCATTATATACGGGAGAAAAACTGCCCGAACAATTTGTCATAGAAAAAACAGGCTATGGAGCAGGCAAGAGGAAATATGAAAATCCTCTTCTTAGAGTTATGGTTATAAGCTAAAATAAAGGAGAATACATATGCATTTAGGAAACGGTATAATTTGTCCCGTAACAGGTATTCCGATGCTGGCAATAGCAGGAGTATCGGCAATCTGGGCATTGAAAAAAGCAAGAAAAGATTTCAAAAGAGAAAACATTCCGCAGGCTGCAGCGTTGACAGCTTTTGTCTTTGCTTTGCAAATGATTAACTTTACAATACCGTCAACAGGATCGAGCGGACATATTATCGGAGCAGTATTACTGGCTGCGCTTCTTGGTCCATATGCTGCATTTCTTGCAATATGCGCAATTCTGACAGTACAGGCTGTGTTCTTTGCTGATGGCGGTTTAATGGCATTGGGATGCAATATATTCAATATGGGTTTTCTTGCCTGCTTTGTCGTATACCCTCTTGTTTATAAGCCTCTTGTCAATAACAAAAAATATGCTCTCGGAGCATTTTTATCTTCAGTAGCAGCACTTCAACTCGGTTCTATTGCCGTTGTTGCAGAAGCATATCTTTCAGGTTCAATAACTTCTAACCTCGCATCGTTTGCAGCTCTTATGCAGGGAATACATCTTGCCATAGGTGCTGCCGAAGGACTGTTTACGGCAGCTGTCGTGTATGCGGTTATGAACACTAAAATTCGCCAAAGCATACTGACATCAGTTTTTGCAATATCATCTCTTGTTATCGGAGCATTCTTAGCACAATATGCTTCTCAAAAACCAGACGGACTCGAATGGTCTTTGCTTAAGATGTCTGATTCTATGGTTATGCAAACTCAGGGCGTTTTGTATTCAGTATCTGAAGCAATACAGGCAAAAACCGCTGTTCTGGAGCAAATACAGCCTATCACCGCAAATATATCAGGTATAATAATTGCGGCAATTCTTATGGCTGCTGTCGGATATATTTTATCTTACAAAACAGTCGAAATATATGAATAATAAATTTCAAAAACTTCAAAATACTATCGAAAATTTGGGAAAGCAAGGCATCTGTCTTGCTTTCTCAGGTGGTATAGACAGTACTCTTCTGCTATATCTCTGCAGAGATAAGAACCTGCATGCGGTAACATTCTCTTCAATATTTCAGCCTGAAGAGGAAACAGCCCTTACAAAACAACTCTGCAAACGCTATAATATCAAACATAAAATTCTTGAACTTAACCCGCTTGATGATGAAAGCATTAAAAATAATCCTAAAGACAGATGTTATCACTGCAAAAAAATGTTCCTTGAGAAAATCAAAGCATACGCAGCAGCAAACAATCTAGAAAATATATTTGATGGAACAAACTATGATGACCTGAAAGAATACAGACCGGGGTTAAAAGCCTTAAAAGAGCTGAATATTATTTCTCCTTTTGCGGAACATAAAATAACCAAGGCAGAAATAAGACTCTACGCAAAAGAATGCGGAATAAATATATTCGACAAACCATCAACTCCATGTCTTGCAACAAGATTTCCTTACGGAACGCTGCTTGAAGCTTCTAAAATAAAACAGGTAAAAACGGGAGAGAATATTCTCAAAAACAACGGTTTTTTGCAGAACAGGCTGCGAATGCATGGAGATATAGCAAGGATAGAAATCGAAAAAGACAAATTCGCAGAATTATTGAAAAACAGCGATAAGATAACTCAAGAACTAAAATCAGCAGGATTTCACTATCTTACTCTTGACCTCGAGGGGTTTCGCTCAGGAAGTATGGACAGATGAAAAGAAGAGAGTTTTTGAAAAATTCTATAATCACAATCAGCGCAATGGCTCTTTTGAGCGGATGCAGCAATAAAATGGTTGATAAATGTAATGGAGGAAATAATATGAGAGTACTATTGATTAACAGCAGTGCGCACAAAAATGGATGCACTTATACCGCACTATCTGAAGTTGCAAAAGTTTTGAATAAAAATGAAATTGATACAGAGATAATCCAGCTTGGTTCAGAACCGATAAGAGACTGCATCGGATGCTATGCTTGCAGAAAAAATAACAGCGGGAGATGTGTATTTGATGATGATATTGTAAATACTTTAATAGAAAAAGCAAAAACAGCAGACGGCTTTGTCTTCGGTTCTCCCGTATATTACGGACACCCTACTGGAAGATTGCTCTCAGTTATGGATAGAGCTTTCTTTGCAGGCGGAGAATATTTCAAATTTAAACCTGCTGCAGCCGTACTCTCTGCAAGAAGAGCCGGAACAACAGCGTCTTTTGACGTTATAAACAAACACTTTACCATAAACAACATGCCTGTTGTTTCATCAAATTACTGGAATATGGTGCATGGTTCAAAAGCAGAAGATGTATATGAAGATAAAGAAGGTATACAGATTATGCAAATTCTTGCCGAGAATATGACATGGTACCTGAGAGCATTTGAAGCTGCAAAAAAAGAAGGCATAAACCATCCTGTTCTGCCTGAAAAAATTGCGACAAACTTTATCAGATAGAGGCAGAATATGCATCAGCTTAAGGAATACGAAAAGTTTTTGTTTATACTTGACGGTACTCTGCATACAATCTTTGAAAGAGAAAAAGAATATCTCTGCTGTAAAGAAGGGTGCTCTCTATGCTGTGAGCAGGGAGAATACCCTATATCCGATCTTGAGTTCGAATATCTTATGTATGGTTTCAAAACTCTTGATGAAGATTTGCAGAAAAAAATAAACAAAACAATCGAAGAGATAAAAAACTCTGATGAACGTCTGCATATATGTCCTTTTCTTGTAAATAAGAAATGTGCTCTATACAAATACAGACCTATCATATGCAGAACTTTCGGAGTCATAAGCGAAAATAAATACGGGAAATTGACAATTCCTTTTTGCAGAAAAGAAGGCTTGAATTATTCAAAAGTCTTTGACTCCGAAAGGAAAATGATATCAAGCGAACTGGTAGCAAAATATAATTATTCAAAAGAACCGACAGCATATAATCTGAATAACGAAAATATTATGAATCTTGACATTGCAAGAGATTTAAATCTCTCTTTCGGAGAAATAAGAAAAATGAAAGACCAACTCTGATAAAAAGACAGGAAAGAATCCTGTCTTTTTGTTTTTTATGCTTCCTGATAAGATGTTGTATGATACAAAACAATTTCACCTGTTTTGAGAGATTGTTTTATATCAATAATCTTCTGATTTGAACTCCCGACCCAGTGCAGGTTGTTATCTTTGAGTTTTTCCTCAAATTCTCCGTCAACAAGGACATCTGCCAGTTCGAGCCCCTTGCAGTCCTTGACATCATCCCATAAGTAGCCTGTATAAATCCATATGGTCTTTTGAGGAAACATCTCCCGACATTTTTTTACAAGTCTGAACACTTCATCTCTGTTGAGAAAATGCAGAGGATCTCCCCCGCTGAAAGTTATCCCCGAAATATAGGGTTTATCCAATGCTTCAAAAAGTTCGTCTTCTGCCTCCTTATCAAAAGGCAACCCGCCTGCCACATCCCAAGTTATCGGGTTTTGACAGTTTTTGCAGTGGTGAGTGCATCCAGCTACCCATAGAACAACCCTAAGCCCGTCACCATTGAGCATATCGTCTTTTGTTATATTATGATAGTTCATCTCTACATACTCACTCTATCTTTGATTTCTTCCATCTTTGCTTCGTTCAAACGTGTATCCCCCTTAACTCTCGAATAAGAAAGATATCCGTTCATACGCTCTATTTTGGTAAGATTAGAGCTGCCGCATTTTGTGCAGACATCCATATTCAACTCCTGATGACCGCAGTCGTCACAATAGGTGAGCGAGAGATTAACTCCTTCATAAAATCCCATATCCATGGCTCTTTTTATCAAGACTTCTATTGCCTCGGTGTTATAAGAAATAGGATATTTTACATACTGAATTTTTCCGCCGTTGAACAAATCCCAGAACCTTTTTTCAAGATTTTGTTTTTCAATCGGCGTAATATTTTCGCTTACATGGCAGTGAAAACTGTTGGAAACATATCCTCTATCAGATACATTCTCAACTATACCGTATTTTTTGCGGAATTGTTTTATCTGCAAACCGCACAAATTCTCAGCAGGAGTACCGTATATCGCATAGAGATAGCCGTCTTCTTTTTTATACTGCTCTATTTTTTCGTTGATATATTTCATTACCTCAAGAGCAAACTCACCGTCTTCTGCGATTGATTTTCCGTTATAAATCTGCTGAAGTTCATTCAATGCGGTAATTCCAAATGAAGCTGTAGTGTATTTCAAAAGCGGCTTAATTTTATCATGAATACCGAGATGACCTCCCAAGAAACCGCCTTCGCAATAAGCAAGAGGATTTACGGATGCTTTCATCTCACCGAGATAATCAAGAGTTCTTCTATGAAGATTTCTTATCATCTCCATATAATAATCAAGCTCTTTGTAGAAATCTTTGCTCTCTCTTTTTGCCTTTGCATAAATCATCGGCAGATGAAGACTAATCGCCCCGACGTTAAATCTCCCGACAAAAACAGGTTTATCATTCTCATCAGCAGGAGTCAAACCGCCTCTTTCAAACCATGGAGATAAGAATGCACGGCATCCCATAGGTGATACAACTCGTTTGTACTTCTTATACATACTCGCAACATAGCCTTCTCCAGATAAAGATAACCAGTCAGGATACATTGATTTTTTCGAGCACTCAACACCTGCTTTGAACAAATCCTCGGAAATTTTTCCCTCTCCATGCAGTTCTTCGTCATATAAGAAAATAATTTTCGGGAATAAAACAGGTTTTTTGCAATCACTTTTGCCCTGTCCGTTCATTCTGACTTTCAACATGGCATGAGTTGCCATCTTTTCAAACTCACCGGTTCCAAGTCCAGCAGTTATGGCAATGAACGGATAATCCCCTCTGCAGGAGGCTACAGAATTAAATTTATATTCCCATCCCTGGAACCCTTGTTCCATATCACGTTGAACATCTTTCAGCGCTTCTTCTCTCGCTTTTTCAAACGGGACACCAAGACATACATATTTTTCGTAATAAACTTTATAAGACTTCTCTGCATATGGAGCAAGAACTTTATCTACTTCGGGCAGCGTAAAACCGCCATATTGCTGTCCTGCCGCTGCCATGGTAACATCTCCGATTACATCAAAAGCAACACGCAGTGTCTTTGGCTCGTTATACCAGAGATTGCCCATTTCAAATCCGCCTTTTAGCACATTTGCAATGTCAAACAAACAGCAGTTCATTGTATCTCTTCTTGCTGACATATCATGAATGTAGATGTATCCGTCACGAATAGCCTGTAGTTCTTCCACATTCAGAAAGAACTTTTTGTACAGCTCTTTATTCAGCTGGTTGAATATCAATGAACGTTTTGTTGAAACAAGAGTCGAATCGGCATTTGAGTTTTCTTTATCACCGATATACATAATCTTTTGACTCTCTTGATAAACTTTATCAAGCATCTGAACAAAGTCTATCTTATAGTTCCTGTAATCTCTATATGACTTTGCTACTTTAGGATTAACATCTTCAAGAACAGATTCTACTATATTATGCATCTGAGAAACATAAATCTCATCACATCCGAGTTCAAGAACTCTTTTGTTAACAAGAGAGCAAATTTTTTCTATATCAGCATCGCTGAATTTTATCAGCATACGTTCGGCTGACTTCTTAACTGCGTTTACAACTTTTTTGACATTATAACTGCCGACCGTGCCGTCTTTTTTGATTACTTTTACAGCATCCAGTTTGGGTGAAGAACTGATTATTACAATATTATTATCTGTTTTAATACCTTTTTCATCCATCTTATATTTTATAAGATTTGTGTTCTCTACCGCATTTGATACAATTTCGGATGAAAAAACTTCAGACAAAGATTTGTCTTTTTTTGACACATTTTCCATAAATACAACCCCCTCTTAGTCACGTAAGTCAATAAATAAAAGAATAAGCATTCCGACTGTAACGGCTGCGGACCAGCGCAGGATTTCCACCTGATCTTTCCTTATTACTCCTCGTCAAAATATTGTATCACATTTTTTATTTAATTCAAAGTTAAGAAATTATTTCATAATAAATTTTAATCATTAAAAATATTCTTGACTGATAGCCGCTCTCAAGAGATAAACTAAAAATATAAGTTCAGATAATAAAAAGGCAGTTATTATGATTAAAAAACTACTGATGTTATTAGTATTGACAACATTTATTACAGGAGGAAATCTTGCTATGTCACAAGAACTTGAACAACCATTCAAAAAAGGCGATATAAATCCATATAACAAATTTTTCACTGGAACAACTTATCTGACAAGACTCAGCGAAAATGATTCCATCTGGAACTCTTCTATTGCAAATGTTACATTTGAACCAAAAGCAAGAACAAACTGGCATAAACATTCAGGCGGGCAAATTCTTCTTGTCACTGCTGGAGAAGGCAGATATCAGGAAAAAGGAAAAGAAATACAAATTCTGAAAAAAGGAGATGTTGTAAGAATTCCTCTTAATGTTGAACACTGGCATGGCGCTGCTCCTGACAGCTGGTTTGCCCATATTTCAATAGAAACTAATATTCCAAACAACGAAACAACCTGGCTTGAACCTGTTTCTGATAAAGAATATAAATAGGAGGATAACATGAGAAAAAATGTCTTAATAATCTCATCCTCTCCGAGAAAAGGAGGAAACTCAGACACTCTGTGTGATGAATTTTCAAGAGGGGCAAAAGAGTCAAATAATCATGTCGAAAAAATTTTCTTGAAAGACAAAACCATAAACTACTGCACAGGATGCGGTCTGTGTGTTGAAAACAACAACACAGGCTGCTCTCAAAATGATGATATGACAGAAGTCCTCGATAAAATAATCAATTCGGATATTATTGTTCTTGCAACTCCAATTTATTTTTATGCAATGAGCGCACAGATGAAAACACTTATAGACAGATGCTGTGCAAGATATACCCAAATAAAGAACAAAGACTTCTATTTCATCTTAACATCAGCTGACACTGAAAAAACATCTCTTGAAAGAGCAGTCGAAAGTTTCAGAGGATTTTTAGACTGCCTTGAAAATGTAAAAGAAAAACACATTATCTACGCTACGGGCGTTTGGAAGATGGGAGATGTCAACAAAACAGATTTTCCTCAGCAGGCATATATCTTAGGGAAATCCGTATAAAAAATAATTTGAATAAAACAAAAATGTCTGTTAGCAAAGACCGTCAAAATTATTCACAAACATGCCCGAGAGCTTTCTCGAGAATATCTTTCACATGATGGTCATCAAGAGCATAATAGACATTTTTTCCTTTTTTTTCAGCACGAACAAGTTTTGCAGTACGAAGAACCTTCAGTTGATGAGAAACGGCTGATTTTGTCATATTCAACAAAACAGCAAGGTCTCCGACACACATCTCGCTTTCTTCTAAAGCCCAGAGAAGTTGTATGCGGGTGCTGTCACCCATAACTTTAAAGAAATCGGACAGCTCATACAAAAGCTTCATCTCAGGCATGTTGGGTTTCACTCTGTTGACTATATCAATATTTATAGCTTCGCAATCACTTCGTTTATTATCCATAAAATATCCCTGCTCCATATTTATACCTACATAATATATGAATAATTGTTCAATTGTCAAATTATGTAAAGATAAAAAATAAAAAGATTGACAATTGAATAGTTGTTCAATTATACTGATAATATAGTTGAACAATTATTCAATTGAGGCGTTATATGTGTAATCATTGTACCGGCAATCATAATCATAAAGATGAGCATAAGAATGAAATTTTAACACTGACGAGAATATCAGCAGCATTTCTTATTCTGCTGTCCGCAATATTTTTAAATATCCCACATGATATCAAAATCTGTTGTTTTTTATTTGCTTATTTAATTGCTGGTTATGATATTTTATACTCCGCTATCAAAAATATTCTCAGAGGAAAAGTTTTTGACGAAAACTTTCTTATGGGTCTGGCTACTCTTGGTGCGCTTGCCATAAAAGAATATCCTGAAGCTGTTATGGTTATGGTATTATACCAGCTCGGAGAATATTTTCAACATCGGGCAGTAAAAAAATCACGCCGCTCAATTCTCGACCTGATGGATATAAGACCTGATTATGCATACAAAGAAGAAAACGGTAAAATCATCAAACACTCTCCTGAAGAAATAAATACAGGAGATATAATCCTTGTTAAAACAGGAGAGAAAATTCCTCTCGACGGAATTGTGACAGAAGGTTCTGCCATCATTGACACAGCAGCACTAACTGGAGAATCCGTGCCCAAAACACTAAAAACAGGAGATACAGCAATAAGCGGATGTATCAACACAAATGGTGTAATAAAAATCAGAGTTACAAAAAAATACGGAGAATCAACCGTATCAAAAATTCTCAAACTTATCGAACATGCAAGTTCAAAAAAATCAAAAACAGAAAATTTTATCACAAGATTTGCAAGATACTATACTCCTGCCGTAGTTGCTGCAGCTGTTATGCTTGCTGTTTTGCCTCCATTGTTTTTACCTGACGCCCAGTTCGGCGTATGGCTTAAAAGAGCACTCACATTCCTTGTCATCTCATGTCCCTGCGCTCTTGTAATATCTATTCCCCTCAGTTTCTTTGGTGGGATAGGAGGTGCATCAAAATGCGGTATCTTGATAAAAGGAAGCAACTACCTCGAAGCCCTCTCAAAACCTGATTCTGTTGTTTTTGATAAGACAGGTACGCTGACAAAAGGCTCTTTCGAGGTTACAAAAATATGCCCTCAAGATGGAATATCCGAAAATCAGCTGATTGAATATGCAGCTTATGCGGAAAACTACTCAAACCACCCTATTGCCATGTCTTTAAAGAAAGCTTACAAAAAAGACATCGACACATCAAAAATCAGCAACATATCAGAATTTGCAGGCAACGGTGTAAAAGCTGATGTTAACGGAGCAGAAATTTTGAGCGGCAATTTGGCTCTTATGAAAAAATTTCAAATTAATCTGTCTGAACAATCTGATGAAGGAACTGTTGTTTACTGTGCAAAAGACAGAAAATATATAGGATATGTTCTTATATCAGATGAAATAAAAGAGGATACTCCTCTTGCAATCAAAGCACTCAAAAAAGTTGTCAGAAATACGGTTATGCTGACAGGTGATTCTGAAACGGCAGCAAAAAAAACAGCAGAAAAATTAGGTATTCAAAGATTTTATTCACAACTGCTTCCTCAGGATAAAGTTGAAAAACTCGAGGATATAATCTCTGAAAAACAAAAAGATAAAAACGTAATATTCATCGGCGACGGAATAAATGATGCACCTGTTCTGACAAGAGCCGATGTAGGAATAGCAATGGGAGCCATGGGGTCTGATGCCGCAATCGAAGCAGCCGATGTTGTTATTATGGATGATAAATTATCAAAAATTTATACGGCCGTAAAAATTGCACAAAAAACAATGCTTATAGTAAAACAAAACATAATATTTGCACTCGGAGTTAAAGCTTTGTTCCTTCTCCTCGGTGCATTCGGATTTATGACTATGTGGGGAGCGGTATTTGCAGATGTCGGTGTTGCACTGCTTGCCGTACTCAATTCTCTTCGCAGCCTTAGAGTAAAAAATATACAAATCTGAAAACCTCTTGTAAAATAAAAAAGAGGTGAAAATATGAATAATAAAATGAAAGCTCTAATCTGGAAAAAAGACGGCTCAATACATCTTATTGAAAAAGATATACCCCAAATTCAACATCCTGATGATGCTATAGTCAAAGTTACTCTATCAAGCATCTGCACTAGCGATTTGCATATAATACACAATGCAGTGCCTCAGGCTATCCCTGAAACGACACTCGGACATGAGTTTGTCGGAGAAGTTATAGAAACAGGCAAAAATGTCAAAAAACTCAAAGCAGGCGACAGAGTTGCCGCAAACTGTGAAACATTTTGCGGGAAATGCTTTTTCTGCAAAAGAGGATATATCAACAACTGCGAACATGGAGGATGGTATCTCGGATGTAAGATTGACGGATGCCAGGCGGAATATGTACGGGTACCTTATGCTGATAACGGACTAAACAAACTTCCTGAAAGCGTATCTTATGAAAATGCTTTATTTGTTGGAGATATATTATCAAGCGGATACTTTGGAGCAGAGTTATGCGAAATCAAAAAAGGAGATACCGTTGCAGTAATCGGTGCCGGGCCTGTAGGTTTATGCGCCATGGCTTGTGCAAGAGTTATGGAAGCTGAAAAAATTGTTGCCCTAGACATTGATGATTCACGTCTTGAAGTTGCGAAAAAAGAATCCCTGTCTGACTTCATAATAAATCCTTCCAAAATAAATGCTGAAGAAGCAATAAAAGACCTGACATCATCAAGAGGAGCCGACTGCGTAATAGAAGCAGCAGGAGGAGAGAATACGTTTGAAACAGCCTGGAAAATCGCAAGACCGAATGCAATAGTCGCACTTGTCGCTATGTATGAAAAAAATCAAATTTTACCTCTTCCGGAGATGTATGGAAAAAATCTCATTTTTAAAACAGGAGGCGTAGATGCTGTTCACTGTGAAAAGCTCATAAAACTCATAGAAGAAGAGAAAATTTCTACAGATTTTCTCATCAGCAAAAAAATACCTCTTGAGAATATAAAACACGCCTATGAACTTTTCGAAAATAAAGCTGATAACTGCCTGAAAATAGCGGTTACATACAACTAACTGATAATGTCATTCATCCGACCGAGTAAAAAGCACTTGAAAAACTTTATACTGTAAATACCTGCTGATAATATTTTAAGCAACGTTAAGAATTTAGACACACAGCCCGATTAGTGTAGAATTAAGTAGAATAGCAATAAATATATCTAAATCGGAGGAGCATTTGGGAATGCATAAATTTTATAAATGGCTGTGTTTGGTTTTTGCCGGCTTTGTTTTTTCGGCAATGAATACACTGAGCGCATCTGCTGAGGTTACTTTACCATCAATAAATATCGGTTTTCAGAGTGCAAACACTCCTGATGAGTTTAGCAAGGGAATACAAATTCTCATTCTGCTGACTATTTTAACTCTCGCACCGAGTATAATCATACTTGCCACATCTTTCACCAGAATAGTAATAGTCCTTTCTCTTACAAGACAGGCAATAGGTACGGCACAATTACCGCCGAATCAGGTTATTGTAGGACTTGCTTTGATTTTGACATTTTTTGTTATGTCACCGACCATCAACAAAATTTATGACACAGCATATAATCCATATATGGAAAACAAAATTACCCAGCAGGAAGCCTTGAAACGAGGCATCGAACCTATGAGAGATTTTATGTTCAAATACACGGATGAAAAAGAACTTGCAATGTTTGTCAAAATGGCAAAAATACAAAAACCGGCAAATAAAGACGATGTTCCTACCTATGTTCTGCTTCCGTCTTTTATTTTGAGCGAGTTAAAAACAGCGTTCAAAATAGGTTTTATGATTTTTATTCCCTTTTTGGTAATAGACATCGTTGTATCAAGTATTCTTGTTTCTATGGGGATGTTATTCCTTCCTCCGACAACAATATCTATGCCATTCAAGATTATTCTATTTGTAATGGTTGACGGCTGGCATCTGATAGCAAAATCGCTTGTCGAGGGATTTCTACGGTAGCTGAAGAAGGATTTTATAATGGAACAAATAGAGTTTATATCAATATTGCAGCAAACAATGATTCTTGTACTGATTCTTGCAACGCCAGTTCTCGCAGTCAGTATGTTTGTCGGTCTGGTTATAAGTATCCTGCAAGCGGTTACGCAAATTCAAGAATCAACAATCACTTTTGTACCCAAAATAATTGCGGGAATTGTTGTTTTGATTGTGACATTCCCCTGGATGCTTCAGGTTTTCACAGATAACGTACAGCAAATATTTGAAAAAATGGCGACAATATAGATGTTTGTAGACATATTACCTTATATAACACCTGTAAAAATTATCATATTCATTCTCGTTGTATCAAGACTAAGCGGGATGTTTATTACTGCACCGCTTTTTTCGACTTTTCCGATACCGATGCAGGTCAAAGCTGGATTGATTGCTCTCATTGCATTTCTAACTTATCCGATAATTGCATCAATAACACCTGAAAACATGATACCAAACAACATGCTTGGTCTTGGCTGGATGGTGAGCCGTGAAATTATGATAGGTGCAATGATTGGATTTTGCATAAATATAATTTTCATAGCAATACAGATGGCGGGACATCTTCTGAGCATGCAGATGGGACTTGCTATATCAAACGTTCTTGACCCTGTTACAAGACATCAGGTGCCTATTATGGGTCAGTTATATTTGTATATGGCAATGATTTTATTCCTCGGTATAAACGGTCATCACTATCTTTTTACAAGTGTATTTGAGAGTTATGTATCACTGCCGATAGGAGGAGAGTTTATTTTCTCAGGTCAGTTGATAGAAGAGGTTATAAGATTTACATCACAGATTTTTGTAATCTCTTTCAACATAATAATGCCTATTTTTGCAGTACTTTTGGTTGCTGATATTCTGCTTGGTTTTATGTCAAAAATGATGCCTACGATGAATATCTTTGTTGTGTCTCTGCCGATAAAAATTTACATCGGATTTGTTCTGATGATTATGTTTACAATAAAGACTTACACTTATCTGTCGAATGTAATAAACGACATGCTCATCCACGTCAGCGCAATATTCACATAAGAGGGGACAATGGCTCAGGAAAGAACGGAAGAAGCTACTCCCCGGAGGCGGGAGAAAGCAAGAGAAAAAGGACAAATATCAAAGAGTACCGATTTAAATTCTGCTCTAATCCTTAGTGCGGCTTTCGGCATATTTTTTGCAATGTCTGCCTTTATGCTGAAAGTGTTTATGCAGATGACCTCGCAAACTCTATCAAACCTGAACCCTGATACAATAAACGCCGAGAATCTCGGCGGAATACTAATCCCTTTCCTGCAGGTACTTATGCAAACGGTTCTGCCTTTTCTGTTGGCTACTTTCGTAGTGGCAATAATAGTTGTAAGGTGGCAGGTAGGTCCGTTATTCTCAGTCAAAGCAATTGCCCCGAAGTTCGAAAAAATTTCCCCCATGAAATTCATGGAAAATTTCAAAAACAACTTTAATATATTCAGCCCCAAAAAACTTGTAGAACTGGCAAAATCTATTCTTAAAATAGCTATTATCGGATGTGTCGGATATATGGTTATCAACGCAAGAAAAGAAGAGCTGCTGCTGCTTTTGGGAGTCCCTATTGAAGCTGCATTTTCAACAATAAGCGCAATCGTCGCACAGATGGTGACGGATATATGTATTGCAATGATTGTTATGGGTATTCTTGATAAGAAATATCAGGACTATGAATATGAAAAATCAATCAAAATGACCAAACAGGAAATCAAAGATGAAAGAAAAGATATCGACGGAAATCCTGAAATTAAATCAAAAATAAAAGCTGCTCAAATGCAATTTCTCAGACAAAAAACTATTGCAGCCGTACCAAAAGCTGATGTTGTCGTAACAAATCCGACACACTTTGCCGTTGCAATCAGATATAATACCCAGATAGCTCCTGCTCCTCAGGTTATAGCGAAAGGTGCCGATTTCATGGCTTTCAAAATCAGAGAAATAGCTAAAAATAACAACATACCAATTGTTGAAAACAAACCTCTAGCAAGAAGCCTGTATAAACTTGTGAAGGTCGATCACATAATTCCTCCGGAATTATATTTAGCAGTGGCAGAAGTCTTGGCTTTTGTATATAATGAAAAGAACAGGGGAATATAGAGCGATATGCAAAAAATTAAACTGGCGGATGTATTAAAAAATAATGATATTGTTCTGGCAATAGGTGTAATACTTATCGTAGCCATGATGGTCATCCCCGTTCCTTCTCCGCTTCTTGATTTCTTGCTCATAATAAACATTTCTCTTTCGGTGATTATTCTTCTTGTCTGTCTATACACAACAGAACCGCTTGAATATTCATCATTTCCGACAATGCTTCTGATTTCAACCCTGTTCAGACTTGCTTTGAATGTAAGCTCTACAAGACTTATACTTTTATACGGAAATGCAGGACAGGTAATCGAAGCCTTCGGCTCTGTAGCAATCGGAGGCAACTACGTTGTCGGTACCGTTGTTTTTGCAATTCTTGTCATAATCAACTTTATGGTTATCACTGGCGGTGCAACAAGAGTCGCTGAAGTTTCGGCAAGATTTACCCTTGATAGTATGCCAGGAAAACAGCTGAGTATAGACTCTGACCTAAACGCAGGTCTTATCACTGAAGAGCAGGCAAAAGCCCGCAGAAAAAAACTTGAAAGAGAAGCTGATTTCTACGGTACCATGGATGGTGCTTCGAAGTTTGTCAAAGGTGATGCAACGGCAGGGATTATAATTACTGTTATAAACATCGTCGGCGGCTTAATTATCGGTATGTGGCAGCAGCATATGGACTTTATGGATGCGCTAGCAACGTTTACAAGATTAACAGTCGGCGACGGTCTTGTCTCTCAGCTTCCTGCGCTTTTGATATCAGCGGCAACAGGTTTGATTGTCAGCAGAGCAGCCGGACAGGATAACTCTCTGAGCGTTGATATCGGAAGAGAGATGTTCTCCGATCCGAGAATATTGTATATTCTCTCAGGATTTTTATTTGTCGTCGGTATAGTCCCCGGGTTTCCGACAATTCCATTCGGAATATGCGCCCTTGTTGTAGGTTATATAGCTTTTTTGAAGGATAAAGAAAAAAAACAGAAAAAACTTCAAGAAGAACAAGATAAAATAAGAAAAGAAAAAGAAGCCCTGAAACCCAAAAATCAACAGAAAAAAGCAAGCAGAGAAAATGTAATGGAGCTGCTAACAGTTGAACCTATGGAAATAGAAATAGGTTACCGTCTTGTACCGCTCCTCGATGTTGAAAAAGGCGGTGATTTGCTTGAAAGAATAGCCCAGATAAGACGACAAACAGCGCTTGATTTAGGGATTATACTTCCGTCAATAAGAGTGCGTGATAACTTACAGCTTGCACCGAATACTTATCAAATCAAGCTCAAGGGTGTGGCTATCGAGTCAGGAGAAGTTTATCCCGAAAAATATCTTGCGATGAACGCAGCAAATATTCCTGAAGAAAACTCTCCGATAAAGGGAATTAAAGCTGTCGAACCTGCTTTTGGACTGCCTGCACTATGGATAGATGAAGCGGATAAAGAAAATGCTGAAATAATAGGATATACAGTTGTCACACCATCAGCGGTAATCTCAACCCATCTGACAGAAGTAATAAAGAAAAATGCAGCGGACATCCTTACAAGAGGGGATGTTCAATCACTCCTTGATAATCTGAAAAAACAAAATGAAGATATGGCAGAAGCTCTAATCAAGGATATCAATATAGCCCAGCTTCAGATTGTTATGCAAAATTTACTGCAGGAAAGAATCTCTGTAAGAGATTTGGAATCAATACTTGAAACACTGAGTACTTATTCAAAAATAAATAACAACACAGATTTTCTGACAGAACAGTGCAGAGCAAAATTATCAAGAAGCATCTGCAAACAAAATTTATCTGACTCAGGTGAGCTGCTTGCAATCACGCTTTCTCCTGATGTTGAAAACACTATCGCATCAGGCATAAGCCATGACGGGCAAAATCTCAGCCTTGATCCGAATTTTACAAGGTCATTAATAGATAACTTAAATCTGGAAATAGAAAAAGCCCTTACATCAACCGGGAATCAGCCCGTAATCCTATGCAGTTCACCTATAAGACTTGCATTCAGAAGATTGATAGAACGCACATATCCTCAAATAAGTGTTATGGCATATACGGAAATTCCTCAAAATATAGCGGCAAAATCAGTCGGAATGGTAAAAGTCGCCCAAAGAATATAAGGAGTTAAAAATGGAAGAAAGACGAAAATATCCGAGAATAAAAATATCACTACCGGTAAAATTGTATATAGATTCAACAAATCAAAATGCAATCAGTACAAATATAAGCGAAGAGGGAATGCAGGTGATGTCGCAGACAGATATCCCCAAAAATTCATCGCTTAATGTTTGTATAAACTGTGATGATGATATAATATTTGATGAATATACAGTGATAGACTCAAAGAAAAATACATCAAATACATTTTTATTATCAGGAAAGTTTAAAAAAAACAAAAATCCTGATAAAATAGCTTTAGTAAAAAAATATCTGGAGAATAGACGGGAATATTTCAAAAAAATCAAGGAGAATAAAAATAAATGCCAGTATCTTTAGCTCTGTTTTTTGGAAGTGTTGCCCTTATAATACTCGGTTTAAATATTATGCTAAAATCAACTTATTTGAATCTTGATGTATTTTTTTACTTTATGAAAGTAGCAGGCGGCGGAGCTGTAGTTTTTGGTATCCTCGGATATTTTATGGGACGCATAATTGAAAACTCAAAAAAAGATAAAATCAATACGCAAGAAAATAAACATACTCTGAAGAATGATGACCTTTTAATAAAAGACCTGCTCGTGTATGATATAGGAATAGAAAAAAAAGAAAAAGAGGCTGAGAAGAAAAGTGCTGACAAAAATTAAAAAAGTTTTTAACAGTTATTTAGGTGAAAAAAAATTCGGAGTGCATTTGGCACTAATTTCATCAATAGGTATAGCAACAATAGTTATATTGTTGTCGCTTTTTTACCTTGATTTAACATCAAAATTGGATCTTTCTCACAAACTTGACAAAGAGTTTCTGAAACGAACTATAACTGATATCGTAATAAACGATAACAACAAACTGATGGCAAAAGGTCAATATCAAAACTTCGAAGACGTCGCCACAAAACTAAAAAATAAAAACCTCGTAGAACAGGTCAGCTTCTTTAAAAAAGATAATCCTAATATAATTTGGTCCACAAACGAAAATCTTATTAAAAATAAAATTACTCTGCAAAAATATATGAAAGCAGCCGGAAATAATGAGAATACTATTCTCGTAAACACTGATACTAATATAATTTTTATCACTTTTCCGAAAACAGGTGATCTTAACATCACAAAATTTTTGAATATAAGCAAATTTGCAGTACTCATAGTGCTGATAATATCGCTTATAACAATAGCTATATTTGCAGAAAAAGTAGTTTCTCCTCTCAAGAATCTTTCTCAGCAGGCTGAATTCATATCAAAAGGAAACTTTGATAACTTCATCCCGAGAACAGGCTACCGTGAAATGAACCAGCTTGTAACATCATTGAATATAATGTCTTATGAATTGAAAAAAATATATATGTCACTCGAAGAAAAAGTAAAACAAAGAACTCAAGAGCTCGATACAAAAAATAAAGAACTCGAAAAAGTCTATACAGAACTTAAAGATACTCAATCAATGATGGTTCACTCAGAAAAAATGAGATCACTCGGAGAAATGGTATCAGGTATTACGCACGAAATAAACAACCCTGTAAACTTTATACACGGAAATCTTGTCCACCTGAAAAATTATTCTCATGATTTGATTGAAATAATCGACAAAATGAAAGAATATACGGAAAAACTTCCTGAGCAGGATAAAGAAGAAATATCTGCCCTGCTTGAAGAACTTGATTATGAATATCTCAAAGAAGACCTTCCGAAACTAATCGGCAGCTGTCAGGAAGGAACAGAAAGAACAAGAAACATTGTTATGGATTTGAAAAACTTCTCAAGAATGGAAGAGATGCTGATTTCAGAAATTAATGTAGAAAAAGAACTCCAGACAGCTCTGAATATTCTCCATAATAAATATAAAAATGTAATTGAAATACATGAAGAATTTTCTCATGTTCCAAACATCGAAGCCTATGGCGGACAATTAAACCAAGTTTTTGTAAACATTCTCGATAACGCAATAGGCGCCATAAAAGAAGTGAAGAAAACAGGTAATATTTATATAAGAACAAAACAAGACGGTCAAAATGTCATCATAGAAATTCAAGATGACGGAAAGGGTATGACCGATGAACAAAAAGAAAAAATCTTTGAGCCCTTCTTCACAACAAAACCTATCGGTTCGGGAACAGGTCTCGGGATGTCTATATCATACAAAGTAATCTCAACTCATAACGGAAAAATAGATGTCAAAAGCAAATTGAACGAAGGAACAACTATCTCGTTGACTCTTCCGATAAAAATGGAAAAGAAACCTGAGAAAAAACAGGCTTAATTCTCTGTAGATAATGGGTATAAGAAAAAATGAGCAAACACCAAACTTACAGTATCTTATTTTTAGATGATGATATAAACAATCTTGATTTATTAAAAAATACTTTCAGTCAAAATTATACGGTATATACAGCACTGAATTATGATGAAGCGTTCTCTCTTCTTGAAGAATATCCGATAAACATCGTAATAACGGATTATAAACTTCCTCATCTCAATGGTGTTGAATTTTTGAAAGAAGTATACGAAAAATATCCGGATACAATAAGAATACTTATAACAACTTATACGGATTCAGCTATTTTGATTGATGCAATCAACTCAGGTAAAATAAACCAGTTTATAAAGAAACCTTATAACCATGAAGAACTCAAACAGATTATAGACTCGCTTGTTACAAAAAATAAATTAAAGATTGACAACATCAATATAATCAACAGCTACAATGAATTGTTTGCAGGCACAATCTCAGCAATCATCGAAGCACTTGATGCAAAAGATTCTTACACACTGGGGCGCAGCAAAAGAGTTACATTCCTTGTCGTTCATCTTCTCAAACAGATGAATCTCTCAGAAATAGAAGGAAGCAAAATATGCCTTGCGGCGCTTTTGCACAACATAGGGATGATTGGCGTACCTGAGAGCATTTTGAACAAAACAACCCCTCTGACTGATGAAGAATACGGGATTATCAAAAATCATGTAAACTACGGTATCTATATTCTCAAAGATATTAAACAACTTGCTCCCGTTTTGGATATTATAAAATACCACCACGAAAAATATGACGGAACAGGATACCCTTATGGCATAAAAGGCGACGAAATTCCTATTGGTTCCATGATTATTGCTATATCAGACACATACGACAGTATAATCTCAAACAGACCATACAAAGAAAAACTAAGCCATGATAAAGCTCTCGAAATTATAAAAGAAATGTCTGGAACTCAATTTAATCCTGCAGTAGTCGATGCATTTCTGCAAATTCCTGCTGATGTTTTTGATAAGCTGAATAACCTCGATGCAGACCCTGACGACCTTTTATAATCAACGATTGTAAATTCTCATATAATTCCAATAAGAACCGAAAACTTTTTTTACATAATTTTGCGTTTCAGGATAAGGAATATTCTCAACAAACTCATCTATATCCTGATTATAATCATTTTTATCTATCCATCTCTGAACAGACCCGTATCCGCCGTTATAAGAAGCAACGGCAAATGCCATATTACCGTTAAATTTATTTTTCAAAAAACTTAAATATGTAGTAGAAAATCTGATATTTGTATCAGGATTTAATAACTCGGCAGGAACAACAGGAGGAAGTTTGTTCCACTTAGCAACATCGTTTGCAGTCCCGGGCAAAATCTGCATAAGACCGTAAGCATTGGCAGAACTGATTGCACTTGGATTAAAATGACTCTCTTCTCTCATCAAAGCAATAACCAAATACGGATCAATCTTATGATATCTTGCAGAATTGTTTATCCTCTCTGCATAATGTATAGGATATCCGAGCAGCCATATAATACTCTTCTTATCAGGTTTTTGAGAAACTTCATCAATATATGTCCTTGCATAAAAACAGGATGAAGCTCCCTGTCCTTTTTTCAACGCAGATAAACTGAGAAAAATTTTATCCTTATCATCAATAAGCAAGATAGTGTCAAAATCGTCAACAACAGCCAATTCAGCAATAAAATTCCCGTATTTTGATTTCAACTCCTGTGCTGTTTGCTTCATTGAGTCAACAAACAGCTCTTCATCTATATTCTCAAAATACGCAGATTTCCACATAAAATCTTTCTTTCCTTCAATCGAGCTTTTTCTGCCAAACGCTCGAAGCGCATAATAACTGTCAGGATAATCAGAAATTACCCTTCGATAAAAACCAACAGCTTCTTTTTTCTTATTCATTTTTTCTTTTATCTTCCCGCACCAGAACAAAACAGCAGGAGAAGCTTTTGTATTCTTATATCTGTCAATATGCAATGATGCAAACTCAAGAGCCTGCACATAATCCCCTTTCTTATACCTGTCAAAAAATAACTTCCATAAAGATTCAGATGCATAATCTCCATAAGGATACTTATCAGCAATTATCTTATATGTTTTCAAAGATGAAATATCAGACTCTCTCAAAGCCCTATTATATAGCGCATAATCATTAGATTTCTTACCAGAAGTTATCTCGGCTAAATGACTCCAACTCATCAACGCAGAACGATTATCAAGACGGACATACAAATTCATCATTTCTTTGAGTTCTTTTTCACTCAAATAAGACGCATAATTAGTTAATCCGTTCTCTATTACGGCAAAAGACTGCATGTTTTCTCCGGCTCCATAAAGAGCCTTCACTTTGTAATACCAGGAATTTCTAGTAGCAGCCGCCGTTAAATAAGGTATTGCCTCTTTATACGAATTAGCATGATATAACGCAGCTCCATAATACAAATTTTCATCCCTTGAAAAAACTGAAGAATATTTTGAAAGTTCTTTTATACACTCACCTGCAAAAATACCTGATGGTGACTCTTTCAAATATTCAAAAAAATACGCCCGTGATTTCTCAGGATTTTTTTCTTTTTCTGCAATTCCCAAATAATAATATGCACCTATCGAATATTTTTCATGAGGATATTTTTTTATTAAAACATCAAACTCTTTCTCTGCCTGCGCATACTTTTTCTGGCGCATATACAATTGCCCCAGACGATATCTCGTAACAGGCACAAGTTTTGATTTGCTGCGCTCTAATAAAAGCTGCCTGTATTTTTTTTCGGCACCTTTTTCATCAGAGAGTTTTTCAAGACACTGCGCCTGATGAAATAATCCGCCTTCATAAGCTGCATAAGCTCCTGAAACAAGTTGGTATGTATCGTACGCCTTCTTATACTCCCCGGTTTTTTCAAAAGACAAAGCTTGAGAATAAAACTCCCTATTCTGCTCCTGAGTGTTAAGAAAATTCAAAAAAGAAAACTTTTTTACAACTCCGGGGGTAATTTGTATAAATACTCCCGCTGCGATTATGAGAATCATAACGCATATGAATATCGTAAAAAAGTTTTTCTTTGTCATAAACTAAATCTCTGAGTTAATCTTTTCTATGAATTCATCAACTCCAAATACACCGATTTGACCTTCTCCGCGTTTTCTTACGGCAACTTTTGAATCTGCAATTTCTTTATCACCCATAACAAGCATATAAGGAACTTTCTTATTCTGGGCTTCTCTGATTTTGTAGTTCATACTCTCACTGCGGTCATCAACTTTCGCCCTGATGTTCTGAGCTTTCAGTTTTTTCAATACTTCATAAGCATAATCAGCATGTCTGTCAGCTATCGGAATAATTGTTACCTGCTCGGGAGCTAACCAGAGAGGGAACGCACCGGCATAATGTTCTATCAAAATACCTACAAATCTTTCAATAGATCCGAGGACAACTCTGTGAATCATTACAGGAGTCTTTAACTGACCGTCTTTATCCTGATATTTAATATCAAAACGCTCAGGCAGATTGAAATCAAGCTGAATTGTTGCACACTGCCAAATACGCCCGATTGCATCTTTCAGTTTAAAATCAATCTTCGGTCCGTAAAATGCACCGTCACCTTCGTTGATATCATATTTCAGACCTCTTTTATCAAGTGCTTCTTTCAATCCTGCTTCTGCTCTTTCCCAGTTTTCGATTGTTCCGGTAAAGTCATCAGGCCTTGTAGAGAGTTCAACTTCATAAGTCATACCGAATTTTTTTAGAATATCATCAACAAAATCAATAATATCATTTATCTCATCAACTAGCTGCTCTGGAGTCAGGAAAATATGAGAATCATCCTGAGTAAATCCTTGAACACGTGTAAGCCCCTGAAGAGCTCCTGAACGTTCTTTTCTGTACACAGTACCCAACTCAGCCAATCTCAAAGGTAAATCTCGATAGCTGTGTCTGTTTGCCTGATAAATCAATATATGAAAAGGACAGTTCATCGGCTTCAAGACAAACTCTTCCTCTTCAGATGTAATAAAGAACATATTGTCCTTGTAGTGAGCCATATGACCTGATATTTCCCACAGTTTTGATTTAGCTATATGAGGAGTATAAACAATATCATAGCCTCTTTTTCTGTGTTCGGAACGCCAGTAATTTTCAAGTTGTTCTCGAACTATACCGAGATTCGGATGCCAGAGAACCAGACCGGCTCCGACTTCTTCTCTTACGCTGAACAAATCAAGCTGTGTACCGAGTTTTCTATGATCCCTTTTCTGGGCTTCCTCAAGCTGGGTAAGGTACTCATCAAGCTCTTTCTGAGAGAAAAATGCAGTTGCATAAATTCTTTGGAGCATTTTATTATGCTCATCTCCTCTCCAGTATGCCCCTGCCACATTCAACAGCTTGAACGCCTTAATCGGCTTTGTGCTCATCAAATGAGGTCCTCTGCAGAAATCATTCCACAAAATATTTCCATCTTTATCTTTTGTATAGTACAGAGTAGGTGATTCGCTCTTATGTTCCTCTATCAACTCTGCTTTATAAATTTCCCCCTGTTCTCTGAATTTTTTGATTTCCGCATCAACATCTTCTATCTTGTGCTGTTCAAAAAACAATTCGTTTTTCAAAATTTCATGCATTTCTTTTTCGATAGCATCAAGATCCTCAGCATTCAGAGTATGACCGTCTATATCAAAGTCATAATAAAAACCATTCTCTATACTCGGTCCGATTGCCAATTTTGCATTAGGAAAAAGATTCTGTACAGCCTGCGCCATAATATGAGCTGTTGAGTGTCTCAAAACGCTCAATGCCTCATTATTTGAAGATGTCAAAATTTCAAGCTTATCTTTATCCTGAAGAGTAGCGGTTAAACCTATTATCTCACCGTTTACCTTAGCTGCAACTGCGTTTTTTGCTAAACCTTGACTGATTTTTTGAGCCACTTCATAGGCCGATGGATTTTTCTCAAATTCTAGGATACTATCATCCGGTAAAATAACCTGCATCTTCTGCTCCTCTTTTTCATAAAATTAACTATATATCCAATAAAAAAATTTTATCACCGACAAAAAATAATGGCAAAATTAAAAATTAAGATTAAAAATTTCGTAATTTTATTTGCACTAAAATATTTAAGCGCTAAAATAAATAATCAACTATTAGTATTTTTAGGGTAAAACAGATGGAAGTTGCAAACAAAATCAATCAAAAGTTCATAGAACAGGCAAAATTTATTGCAAGAGGAACAGAAATTCTCCCCGGAGGTGTCCTTGAACTTGCAAAGAAATTGGAAAAAGCTGAAAAAAATAATAAACCTCTCCGTGTAAAACTCGGACTTGACCCGACTCGTCCTGATTTGCACCTCGGCCACAGCGTTGTAATGAGAAAGCTCAAACAATTTCAGGATGCAGGGCACAAGGTTGTTCTGATTGTTGGCGGTGCAACTGCAATGATAGGTGACCCGTCAGGAAAATCAGAAACAAGACCGAGTCTTTCAAAAGAACAGGTTGAAACAAATGCAAAAACCTATTTTGAGCAGATGAGCAAAATTGTTGATATCGATAAAGCAGAAGTCCATAACAATGCAGACTGGCTCCATCCGATGAAACTTGCCGAACTTTTGAAATTAGCTTCAAATGTTACTGTTGCTCAAATGATGGCTCGTGATGATTTTGCAAAGCGCTATGCCGAAGGAAAACCAATCAGCGTACATGAATTTTTCTATCCGCTTCTGCAGGCATATGACTCTGTTGAAATAGACGCCGATATAGAACTCGGAGGAACGGATCAGAGATTTAATGTCTTAATGGGAAGAGAAATACAGCTCGCTTATGGAAAAGAAGACCCTCAGCTGGTTATGCTGCTTCCTCTGATTGAGGGAACAGACGGATTGGTCAAGATGTCAAAGACTTATCCCGAGCACTGTATAAGCCTGACAGAAGATCCGAATAATATGTATGGCAAACTCATGTCTATCCCTGATAGTTTAATTCTAAAATATTATGAACTTCTTACAGATATTCCGACAGAAAAACTCAATGAAATAAAATCATTGCTCGAAAAAACATCGACAAATCCTAGAGATATAAAAATGCAGCTTGCGTATACAATCACCGAGTTATATAACGGAGCAGATGCAGCAAAAAAAGCTCAGGATAATTTTGTTAATGTTGTTCAAAACAAAGGAATTCCTGATGATATCCCATCTGTAGAAACAGAAGATGGAAAAATGCTTGTTGATGTAATTTTAGACTGCGGCTTTGTAAAAAGCAAAGGCGAAGCCAAAAGGCTCATACAAGGAGGCGGTGTTAAATTAGACGAAACAAAAGTTAGTGATATTATGCAAAAAATTATGTTTTCAACAAAAAATGAGGTAATATTACAAGCAGGGAAAAGAAATTTTGCAAAACTGCTGAAAAAATAAAATTAATACTGGAGATAATGATGAGCACGGAAATAATACAGGAAACAAAAACTGAAAAGCTCACGGGAGCAAAAATATTCTTAGAATGTCTTAGAGAAGAAGGAGTAGATGAAATATTCGGATACCCAGGCGGTGTCATCCTCAATATCTATGATGAATTGTACAACTGTGATTTTATAAAACATTATCTCGTAAGACATGAACAAGCAGCCGTGCATGCTGCGGAAGGCTATGCAAGAGTCACTGGACGCCCCGGAGTTGCTCTGGTAACATCAGGTCCGGGTGCCTGCAATACTATAACTGGTATTGCAAATGCTTATTATGACAGCTATCCGCTTGTTGTATTCACAGGACAGGTCGCATCAAGCCAGATAGGAAACGATGCTTTTCAGGAAGCCGATATTGTCGGGATTACTCGTTCTTGCTGCAAACATAACTATCTGGTCAAAAATGTCAAAGACTTACCACGTGTTATCAAAGAAGCTTTCCATATTGCAACAACAGGAAAACCCGGTCCTGTTGTCGTAGATTTGCCAAAAGATATTTTGACGGCAAAAATGGAATTTCACTATCCTGATAAAATAGACTTACCGGGGTATAATCCAAAATATGACGGTCACCCTATACAATGCAAAAAAGCACTTAAGCTGCTATGTGAAGCTGAAAGGCCCGTAATAATTGCAGGAGGAGGTATCATTCACTCTGATGCAGCTGCTGAAATAACCGAATTATCACAAAAACTCGGTATTCCGACAGCTACAACTCTCATGGGAATAGGTACATTCCCTCAGGATGATGAGTTATCTTTAGGGATGCTTGGAATGCACGGCAATTACTGGGCAAATCATGCAGTAAGCAGCTGTGATGTTCTGTTTGCTGTGGGAACTAGATTTAATGACCGAATCACAGGATGTCTGAAAAGATTTTGCAAAGATGCTCAGATTATCCATGTTGATATAGACCCTTGCTCAATCAGTAAGAATGTTCCTGTAGATATACCTATCGTAGGTGATGCAAAGAATGTTCTTAAAATCATGCTCAAAGAGTTTGAATCAGGCAAATATAACCCTCAAAAAGAATTAAAAGAAGTATGGCTTTCTCAGATAAATGCGTGGAAAGAAAAACGTGCAATGCCGGTTATTCACTCGGATAAGATTAATCCTCAGACAGTTATACAAAAAATTTATGAAAAAACAAAAGACAAAGATGCAATCATCGCAACAGAAGTTGGTCAGCATCAAATGTGGACGGCACAGCTGTATAAATTCAATAAACCGCGCCAACTGATTACATCAGGAGGTCTCGGTACAATGGGATTTGGTTTTCCTGCTGCAATGGGAGCACAAATAGGAAAAAAAGATAAACTCGTCTTCAACATAGCCGGCGATGGCAGCATACAGATGAATATACAAGAACTTATGACCTGTATTGACTATAACATACCTGTTAAAGTAGCCATTATTAACAACGGATATCTCGGTATGGTCAGACAATGGCAGGAAAAACTCTATAACAAACACTATTCTCAAACACACATCACAAGCCCTGATTTTGTAAAACTTGCAGAAGCTTACGGTGCACTTGGTTTGAGAATAACAAAAGAAGAAGAAATTGACGAAGCTCTAGATAAAGCTATTGCCTACAACGGACCTGTCCTGATGGATTTTGTCGTAGAGCCTTTTGAGATGGTTTATCCTTGGGTTCTCGCAGGAAGCCCGCTCAATAAAGTTCTTCTTTCGAATGATAGTCCGATTGCTTAGTTAGGAGTAAACAAAATGCGTCATACTTTATCTATATTAGTAAAAAATGAAGCCGGGGTCTTATCGAGCATATCCGGACTTTTCTCGGGAAGAGGATACAACATAGAAAGTCTTACAGTTGCTCCTACAATAGACAACGCTTTTTCAAGAATAACCATCGTCACAACAGGAGATAATGCAGTAATAGAACAAATTAGCAAGCAGCTTAACAGATTGATTAATACAATCAAAGTGGTCGAGCTTTCAGGCGATGACTGTATCGATAGAGAACTAATCTTGTGTAAAGTTACGGCTAAAGATGAAGACCGTTCAGAAATTCTGCGTATTGCAGAAATTTTCCATGCACAGATAATAGACGTTTCTCCCAAAACTTATACAATAGAGGCAATAGGTGATAACAGACAAATAACCTCTTTGATAGAACTTCTCCGCCCTATTGGCATCAAAGAAATAGTCCGTTCGGGAAAAGTAGCTATATCAAGAGAAAACCAGTTTATCAGCCTTAACCAAAAACTAGGTATAGGGGCGGCAGATAAATAATATTATTCATTAATTTTTATTAATATCATAACAAAAATTTTGTTTCATCTGTTTTGTATAAACAGTTTACTTTAATGTGCGAGTTATAAAGAATATTATGATAAACCTCTTAAACTTCAACCCAATTGCAAAAACTCAAATATTAAACAAAAGTCAATCACAGCAAGCAAACAAAAATCAATACCCGAATCTGAAACCGCTCTCTGCAGATACGATTTCTTTTTCTGCAAGAACATCTTCAAAGCCTATTGTTCCTGCAGAAAATGCTGAAACAAAAAAAACAAAATCAAGAGATGCTAAAAAACTCGTAGATAAGTCAAATATGGGAAGCAGAAACGTAGCAGCAGATATAAGAAAAGAAGCAAAATATTCTTTTGGCTTATTCAAATATAACATCGATTCTCTCCTGACTCCTCTTGTGGTAACTCATGACCGCAAAAATCATCCTATAGACAAAATTGAATACAGAATAAAAAGCGAACGATCCATTATGGAAAAAGCCTGCCAGAAAAATATGAGAACAAAAAAGAGTATAAAAGAAGGCTTAACAGACATAATCGGAGCTCGTGTCATATTGGGAGATGCTTCTGAAGGCGGCGGCAATCAGGTTGTCGACAGACTCATTAAAGGAGTTAAAGAAAATAAAATTAAAATTATTGAAATTGAACACTACAGACCAAACACAAAATATCAATACGCAAGCCAGTCAAAGCTGAACACTCTTGCAAAGGTGTCGAAAGAAAAAGGAGTATGGAATTTCAAAAATACCATGCAAGAAACAGCCTCAGGATACATGGCTATTCATATGCTTATTGAATTAAAAGACGGTTTTGTCGGAGAACTCCAAATTCTCGGAAGAGATGTTGCACGACTCAAAGACATAGAAGATTTGTGCTATAAAGCAATGGACAACAAAAACATTCCTCCAAAATATGCTGATATAGATAAAGTTTTTAAACAAACAGGTTTACGCTCGAGCGGGGATAATGAAAATATCGAATTAAAACAGGCTTTTATGGATTATACAAAAGCAGCCTATATTCATGAACGTGAAAAAGAACCATCAAACAATGAAAACTCTGAATTTCTATATATTCCGGCAGATTCAATTATTCCGAAAGAACTGGATTTCAATGAGCTGGCTATGATGAAAGCCAAAGCAGACAGAGAACACAAAAAACATTAAAATTATTTTACTCCTGCAGACAGCTTCAAATTTGACTCCACACTGTCCACGTACTGTTTTGCAACTCTTGGCGTTCTGCCGTTTTTCAATAAAGCAAAACGTTCTGCGCCTTTGAAGAGTTCTTCTCTTTCAACGGGAAGATTTCTATCTTCAGCTATCTGTCTGACTATTTCCAAATAATTGTCTTTATTCGGGATAGAAAAAGTTATAGTCAAACCGAATCTTTCTGATAACGATATCGTATCATCAATCGTATCAGCACGATGTATCTCATCTCCTTCACGTGAAGAGAAGGTTTCTTTTATCAAATGTCTTCTGTTTGTCGTAACATATATTGCAATATTCGACGGTTGTTTGTTCAAAGACCCCTCTAAAACTGTCTTCATCGCCCCGAAGTTGTAATCATTTTCATTAAAAGTTAAATCATCAATAAAAATAATAAATTTAAGAGGAATTTTCCCGAGTCTTTCCATCAAATCAGGCAAAAGCATTATGTTATCTTTCACAAGCTGAACCATTCTCAAGCCTTTTGAAGAATACTCGTTTAATACAGCCTTAACAGTCGAAGATTTGCCTGTTCCCCTATCTCCATATAATAATACATTGCTATATGGTGCATCTTCTAGAAGACAAAGAGTGTTATGAACAACTTTTTCTCTCTGAGATTCATACAGCTTTAAATCTGATAAACTGATATCATCAAGGTTTGAAACAGGTTTTAACGATTTATCCCCGGTAAATAAAAAGGCTTTGTATTTTGCAAATACTCCGAATGAATTTTTTTCATAAAACTCGGCTATAGAGTTTTTATCACAGCAGATATCAGATATTTTATATTCACAAAAAGTAGAGATGAAAGATTTTTCTTTATCAAAAGATTTTTCAATCTCTTCTTTCAAAACTCTAGAGCTCAAAGAACAAACAGATAATAATATATCCAGATCATGAAATGCGGCATTTTTCAAATTTTCATTCAAATTAGAAAAGCCTTCTTTTGAGCAACTCATCGAAAAAATATTTTCATCATACAAAATCAAATCAAGAATATAATCTGAAAAAGAGATATCTTTTGAATACAGCTTTGAACATAAGTTCGAGTACAAAGAAACGCACTCTTCAAAAAAAGAATTCTCAGGATCATTCAATATATCAAAAATATCAATCAAATTTTGAATTAACTCATCATCAAGCAAATTACGATAAATAACCAAACTTCTCAGTTCATTGTTTATATTCATTTCTAAATACCTCTTTGATTTATAATATTACATCCAACTTTATAAAAAATTCAATCTGATTGTTGACTGACTCGCTATTAAAGTTTACACTATAAGCACAAAGAATAAATAAACGGAAAGTGTTTATAGAAGAGAAATAAAGTTTAAGGAGGCCTTTATTATGGCAAAAATTTATTACGCAAGTGATTGCAACCTCAGTCTTCTCGATGGTAAAACAGTAGCAATAATCGGATACGGCAGTCAGGGACATGCTCATGCTCTCAACCTTCATGACAGCGGAGTTAATGTTATAGTCGGCTTGTACGAAGGCTCAAAATCATGGAAAAAAGCAGAAGAAGCAGGTTTGAAAGTGGCAACCGTTGCTGAAGCATCTAAAGCTGCTGATATCATTATGATATTGCTCCCAGATGAAAAACAGGCTGATGTTTATAAAGAACAAATTGCACCATACTTGAGCGCAGGAAAAACTATCGCTTTTGCTCACGGATTCAATATCCATTTCGCACAAATCGTTCCGCCGAAAGATGTTGATGTAATTATGATTGCGCCAAAAGGCCCCGGACATACGGTTCGTTCTGAATATGTTGCTGGAAAAGGAGTTCCTTGTCTTATTGCAGTTTATCAAAATGCTACAGGAAGAGCTTTTGATATCGGTCTTGCTTATGCAGCAGGAATCGGCGGTGCTCGTGCAGGCGTTCTCGAAACAACTTTCAGAGTTGAAACAGAAACTGACCTCTTTGGAGAACAAGCTGTATTGTGCGGTGGAGTTACCGCTCTGATGCAGGCAGGTTTTGAAACTCTCGTTGAAGCCGGTTATGACCCTGCTAATGCTTATTTTGAATGTATCCATGAAATGAAGCTGATTGTCGACTTGATTTATGAAGGCGGATTCTCAAAAATGAGATACTCCATCTCTGATACTGCCGAATTCGGCGACTATGAAACAGGCAAGAGAATGATTACAGAAGAAACAAAAAAAGAAATGAAAAAAGTTCTTGCAGAAATTCAAGACGGTACATTTGCCGCAAAATGGATTGCAGAAAATAAATCAGGACGTGCTCACTTCAATGCAACAAGAAGATTGAAAGCAGAACACCAGCTTGAACAAGTGGGTAAAGAGCTCAGAAAAATGTATTCCTGGAACGAAGAAAAATAAATCATTTTTCAATAATTTTCACAAAAAGCGTTTGATATTCATATCAGACGCTTTTTTATTTGCTATTTTTCCATAACTTGATTAAAATAACTAATATTGAAAAGCCCATATGGAGTCAAGTATGAATCAAAAAATAGAAATCTATGATACAACACTAAGAGAAGGCTCTCAAGCAGAGGGAATATCTTTCTCGGTAAATGATAAGTTGAAAATTATTTCTATTTTGGATGATATGCAAATTGATTACATAGAAGCAGGCTGGCCGGGGGCAAATCCAAAAGACGTTGAGCTCTTTGAAATTTTAAAAACTCTTCCGCTTAAACATTCAACGATTGCTGCATTTGGCTGCACAAGAAAACCAAATACTCTGCCTCAGGAAGATAAAATTCTAAACGGTTTGCTCGAGGCTGATACAAAAGTTATTACAATCTTTGGAAAAACCTGGGATTTCCATGTAGAACATGCTCTCAACACAACGCTTGAAGAAAATCTCAATATGATTTCTGATAGCATAAAATATCTCAAATCAAAAGGAAAAAGAGTTTTCTTCGATGCCGAACATTTCTTTGACGGGTATAAAAACAATCCTGAATATGCGGTGAAAGCCATTGAAACTGCATATAAATCAGGAGCAGAAAGAATTATTTTTTGTGATACAAACGGCGGCTGCATAAATACAGAAATCTACAAAATTTCTCATGAAATGTGCAAAAAATTTCCTGATGCCAAATTCGGAATCCATACCCACAACGACAGCGATATGGCTGTTGCTAATGCAATAGCAGCCATGAGTGCAGGAGTTTTTCAAATACAGGGAACATTTAACGGATATGGCGAAAGATGCGGAAATGCAAACCTCTGCTCTGTTATCCCGACTATTCAACTCAAAATGGGTATTGACATCATCGGGGATAACATCAAAAAACTTACGCATGCAGCAAAAAAAATAAGCGAAATAGCAAACAAAAACCTCTATGAGCATACGCCTTATGTAGGCAGAAGCTCTTTTTCACACAAAGCAGGCATCCATGCCAGCGGAGTAAGAAAGTTCTCAAGCACCTACGAACATGTTCCTCCTGAAGCTATCGGCAATACAAGAAAAATTCTCGTAAGCGACCAATCAGGGATTGCTACGCTTAGAGAAAAAATCAAAAATCTGAAACTCGGAACTATTGTCCGGGATGAAGATTTGCCCAAAATAATAGAAGAAATCAAAAAAAGAGAATCAGACGGTATGTCTTTTGAAGATGCAGATGCATCATTTGAAATAATGCTGACTGAAGTTCTCGGAACTCGTCCGAAATATTTTGAACTCATGGGATTCAGGGTTATTACGGATACATTCCATGACGCAATGAGCGACATAAACTCGGAAGCATCAATAAAATTAAAAGTCGGAGATGAAATATTCCATACCGTAAGCGAAGGCTCAGGACCTGTCAACGCTCTTGATTATGCCGTAAGAAAAGCTCTTCTGCCGTTATATCCAGAGATAAAAAATTTCAGACTTAAAGACTTCAAAGTAAGAATAATTGACGGTAAAGACGGCACTGCAGCAAAAACAAGAGTCCATATTGAATCTACAAACGGATACAGTGTCTGGGATACGGTCGGAGTCAGCGTGAATATAGTTGAGGCAGCTTATATTTCACTGACAGAGAGCATTACTTTCGGTTTGCTTATGCAGGATGTCCCATCAAGACATAAACAGACAGCCAGCGTCTAAAAAACAAATTTTATATACAACCAAATAAAAAAGCTATTAAAAAATAGCTTTTTTATTATTCAATTCATCCAAAGACAGGATGCTCATGCGTTTGATTTACACCAAAGATACACCGCCCTAAAAAGAGTATTGACAGTCTATGCTTACTCTAACAAGGTTTTAAAAGACAATAGACCACATGGTCTAAACCTTTGTATGCACCCCAAATTCAGTAAATATAAATCCTATAGTCGATGAGAAACTCCTCCGAAAGAAGGTAATATCTAAATGTAAACAACCTAAGAAATACATTGAAAGTATGAAAATAAAAATGGGGGAGTAGTTAATGAGAAGATTAGATCTTAAAGGAGCTGCAAAAGTCGTAGTCGTAGATGACAACTTTGAACATGCTATGGGTATTAAGGAGCTTGTAAATCTTGAAAGTCCATGTAACGTGGTAGGAGTCGCAGCAAACAGTGATGTAGCAATATCACTAATCAAAAAGAACAATCCTGATTTAGTATTGATGGATATCAACATGCCAGATGTAGACGGCATCACAGCAATCCAAAAAATCAGAAAGTTCAACACTGATGTAAAAATCATCGCTCTGACAGGTTATGACGATGCTGACCTTATCTATCGAACAATGAAAGTCGGTGCAAACGGCTACATTCTCAAAACAATGGCTTCATCACAACTTATTTATGCAATAGAAGAAATTCTTAACGGAAAAATTTATCTTCCGACAGTACTTGCGTCAAAATTCTTTGAACACTTCCAGAAAGCTCTGAACGAAGAAAGCGATGCAGGAATAAACGATGAAGATAACCTCTTGAATTACCTGACACAAAGAGAAGAAGAAGTTCTTGAACTATTGACTCATGGAATAACTTACAAAGGCGTAGCAAGCAAACTGTTTATCAGCGAAACAACCGTAAAAACTCACGTCAACAATATATTCCAGAAATTACAGGTAAATGACAGAACTCAAGCTGTTCTCTACGCATTGAACCATGGCATAGGAAACAGAAGAAAAGTAAAAGCAACAGCTTAAGTTCACTGATTACAAAAAATACGGCGGTAAGAGTAAAATGAAGAGACAATTCAAAACATACAAAGGATCTATATCTTCTCTTTTTCTCAACAAAGAGCCGAAAGTGTTTGCGAAACAGACCATCAAAGGTCTGTTTCGTGTGCTGCTTGAAACGACAATGGAACAAAATGAACAATCGGCAGTCCTGTTCAAAAGCACTGAAACAAAAAATTTTTCAGGAGTCCTCAGCAGACTTGAACACAACAAAAATATAGAAACTTTTTCTTACTGCAACAGCTTTCCATTTTCATTTGAAACTGTAGAAATTCAAAACAAAAATCTCGAAAGCGATGAATTTCTCATAATCATCTCGGAACGTTTTTCAATTTGCATATACTGGAAAGAAATTCAAAATAATATAATTGAATTTTATTCCTCTTTAAATGGAGAAGAAATCTTTTCAATAATCGAATATCTCCAAAATCAGAGCAAAAATCAAAAACTCGAAAATATTCTCTCAACTCTGAAGATGGATAGAAGACAAAATAAAAATATAAATGATATCTTCTCAAAATTAATCGAATTGAACGACGAAGTAGAAAAAGAGCTTATGTGTATCGATTTGAAAATAGACAACTCATCAAAAGATAACATGAGCTACTCAACCATCGCTCATGAGCTGAGAACACCTATCAGCATAATAGACTTAAACACAAATCTTTTGAAAAAATATTTTGATAAAAACATCTCTGATACAGAGCTTAAAGAAAAAGCGGAAAACTTCTACACAGCAATTCAAAAATCAATATTTTTGCTGAATGAAATTACAAACAACCTGTCTGCTTTTTCAAAAGACTACAAATTGAATCTTGCAAAAGAAAATATAGATAACGAAATAAACACTGCTATAAATATGCTCTCAGCACAAACAAAAGAAAAACACCTTGAAATAGTCAAAACAAATAATTCAGGCATATCTGAGATAAAACTCGATAAAATGATGTTCACAAGAGCACTCCTGAATCTCATAAAAAATGCAGTAGAAGCATCCAAAGAAAACGGAAAAATTTTTGTAGAAATACTGAAAATTAAGGATTATCTATTAATAAAAATAGAGGATAATGGAATAGGAATAAAAGAAGAAAATCAAAATAAATTATTCACTCCGTTTTTCACAACAAAAAAAACAGGAACAGGAATCGGTCTGTATGAATCACGAAAAATAATACAGTCGCACAACGGAGATTTGAAACTTATTTCAACAGGGGATACAGGGAGTACTTTCGGTATATTTTTACCGATAAATTAAACAACGGGAGGAGGTAATATATGGATTTCTTAACAGATAGAACTATGAATCTGACAGAGTTGGCCATGGACGGTTTGATGGCAAGACAAAAAGTCATCGCTGCCAATATCGCTAATGCAGAAACTCCCGGATATCAACGTAAAGATGTTATCTTTGAAGACCAGCTCGTAAAAATCATGCAGCAGGAAAACCTCAAAGAAAATATTAAAAAAGCAAACTCTTCAGGAATGCCTCTTCAGGTGCAGCACACATTTATCCCTGGAAGCAATCTTGATGTAAATACCAAAACCGTTCAGGCTATTCTTGCAAAAAATTCTTACGAAGATTTCAAACCAATGGCTGTTGACGATTTGAACGAACCGATTACAGGAGATGGAAATAACGTCAACATAGAACAAGAAATGGCGGAATTATCCAAAAATGCCTCAAAATTTATGGTTCTTTCAGAACTTGAAAGCAGAGCATTTACAAAATTATCAGATGTAATAAAGGGAGCACAATAGTATGAGTTTCAGTTCATTTGACATAAGCGCATCAGGTCTTCATGCTCAAAGACTCAGAATGGATACTATCTCGAGCAATATAGCAAACGTTAATACAACAAGAGATGAAAACGGGAATGTTAATCCCTACATCAAAAAAAATGTCGTCTTCAAAGCTGTCTACGACAAAGCAACATCAGGTCCAGACTTCCCATTCGGCGGTGTTCACCCGGAATATAATAAAGAAACAGAATCAATGGGTTTAAAGGGAAGAATATCTTTTGATTCAAGAAATGTATCAAACGGCGTAGAAGTTCAGCAGATAGAAGAAGATAAAGAACCCTACAAAATGATATATGATCCAAGCCACCCTGATGCGGATGAAGAGGGATATGTGAAGATGCCAAACATAAATGCCGTTACGGAAATGGTTAATCTTATGGTGGCATCAAGAGCCTACGAAGCAAACGTAACAGCAGCAGAAGCAGCAAAATCAATGATTAGATCGGCTCTGCAAATCTAGGAGATGAACAATGAATGACTTCAGCTATAATCCAATAGGAAATTATCAAAACATTTTCGACCAAAACCTCAAGGAAGTTAACAATAATACAAAACTTCTCGAAGGAGGCATCGAAAAATTTCAGATAGATCCAAACCTTATCTCAAATGATAAAGAACTTCAAAATGATCTGAACGAACTGAACGGAACAAATCAAACAGATAAAACCTGTGATTCATTTGCGGACGCTCTTAAAAAAAGTCTTGATGAAGTAACGGAACTGGATAAACAGGCAAACGCAGCAAAAGAAACATTTCTCGCAGGCGGAGACATTGATGTCCACACTGTTATGATTGCATCACAAAAGGCAAACCTCAGCTTACAGATGGCTATGCAGGTAAGAAATAAAGCAATTCAAGCTTATAACGAGATATTCAGGATGAGTGTTTGATTAACATTTTTTACATTTTTGAAAGATTATTCATTTATTTGTAGAATTAAACTAGACTGTTTTAGAGGTAAAAACATTGGGGAATTATTTAAAATTACTGCTATATGATATAAAACGTATTTGGACGGGACTTGATTTTACACAAAAAATCATAATCTCTGCTCTTATTGTTATAACTGTTTTCGCAGGCGCATATTTTGCCGGCAAAGCGACAGAACCAAACTGGTCTGTTCTTTACAGCGACTTAAATGAACCTGATGTCGTAGCTATCGTCGAAAACCTCAAAAAAGGCGGTTATCCTTACAAACTCAGCGATGATAAAAAAGCAATCTTTGTCCCTGCTTCAGTTAAAGAAGACCTCAGACTGATGATTGCTGAAAATGACATCATTCAGGACAGCAACCCCGGATTTGAACTCCTTGATAAGATGAACTTCGGAGCTACTGACTTCCACAATAAAATGACCCGTCAAAGAATTTTTCAGGGAGAACTTACAAGAACCATAGAAAGAATCAGCGGAATAAGAAAAGCCCGTGTCCAAATAGCTGAACCTGAACGTTCTGTATTTGAAGACAACGATGAATCTCCATCAGCCTCTGTAATGCTTGTTCTCGAACCGGGTTATAGATTGAAAACACCTCAGGTTACAGCAATTAAAAACCTCGTAGCATACTCTGTTCCGAGATTAAAACCTGAAAAAGTCTTCATAACCGACCAGAACGGAAACAACCTCTCAGAAGATTTGAGCAAAAACTCAACAGACATCGAAAGTTATAAAACAAACTACGAAGAAAAAACAGCAAAGAAAATTACGGAAGTCCTCGAACAAATAGTCGGCAGAGGAAACGTAAACGTACAGGTTTCTGCCGAAATGAACTTTGACTCGGCAAGAGCAACAATAGAAACCTACAAACCAATAAACGAAGATGGGGCAGGTGTTCTTTCTTCTTCTCAAACAGAGCAGGAAATCTATGAGAACGGCGCAAACAGAGTTATCGTCAAAAAAGAAAATGAAAACGGAGAAGAAGAAGTCGTAGAAGATGAAACAACAAAAGACGAAAATAAGAAAACAAAACGTCTGAACTACCAGAAAACAAAAGCATATAACAACTACAATGTTTCAAAAGAAATAAGACAGGTCGTCTATGCCCCGGGTGAAGTAAAAAGACTTACTGTCGGTATCGCCTTGAATAAAGTTCTTACTAGCTCAGAAAAAGAAGAACTCACAAACCTTATCGCATCATCTGGAGGAGTTAACTTCGAAAGAGGGGATGTCATCAACATAACCAGCATGCAGTTCGCCCAAACAGATGCAGAAAATCAGGCAAAATTGCTTGAAGAAGTTCAAAAACAATCAATGACAGACATGATTGTAGGCAAACTCGCACCTATGGCGGTAATTCTTATCCTAGGAATAACAGCACTGGTTATCATTAATAATATGATTAAAAAGCCTCTTGAAGGATACGAAGTTACTACAGGCTCATCACCGAAATCATTCCCTGAAATTGGAGCGGATGAAGATGCAACAGGTCTGCTTGATATAGAAATGCCTCCGTTGATTGAAACAAAACTCGATCCTCAGCTTGAAAAAATGAAAACGGAGCTGAATGATATGATTCTTTCTGATCCTGCTGATGCTGCAAGACTTATATTAACCTTCATCAAAGAATAATAAGGAAATAAAATCAAAATGGCCGCTATAAAACAACTAAACCTTTCAAATATGAATGCTACCCAAAAGGTCGCTGCGCTCTTAATCGTCCTTGGACCTAAAGCCGCAACGGAAATTCTGAAAAATATTCCTGATGAAGACTTGATTGAACAAATTACTCTTGATATTGCAAACCTGAATAAAGTTCCGATGGAAACCCTCGACCAGATACTTGAAGAGTTTTATTCAATCTTTCAGGCAAGCGGATTTATCTCAAGAGGAGGTATTGATTATGCAAAAATCCTCCTCGAAGAAGCTTACGGACCGGATAAAGCAAACAATATTCTTGATAAGCTCGTAACAATCCTCAACAGTACACCGTTTCAATTCTTTAACGACGCTGACGCCCAACAGCTTGCAACATCATTTCAGAACGAAAACCCTCAGCTTATTGCGCTGATTCTTGCCTACCTCAAACCTGAGAAATCGGCAGCAGTTCTCAACTTCTTACCACCTGAGGTTCAAACAGCCGTCGCTTTCAAAATAGCCGAGATGGAATCAACAAACCCTGAGATTATTGCAGATATAGAAAAAATTGTCGAAAATAAATTTTCATCAGTCGTTATACAGGACTTTTCAAAAGCAGGCGGCGTAGAATCTCTTGCAACTATCCTCAACCGTGTAGACCGTGCAACTGAAAAGAAAATTATGGAATCTATAGAAGCAAGAGATAAAGACCTGGTAGAACAAATCAAAGACCTGATGTTCGTATTCGAAGATATAGTAAAACTTGAAGACAGAGCTATTCAGCGTATCCTAAGAGAAGTAGATAACAAAGACCTTGCTATGAGTCTGAAAGGCTCTAATCAGGAAGTTAAAGATAAAATCTTCAAAAATATGTCAGAAAGAGCAAGAACAATGCTTACTGATGATATGGAATATATGGGACCTGTTCGAGCAAAAGACGTTCAGGAATGTCAATCAAAAATTGTCGGCATAATAAGAATGCTCGAATCATCAGGAGAAATTGTTGTTCTCAGATCCGGCGTGGAGGACGAATATATTGAGTAGAATCAAAAGTTCCGATATAAAACTCGGCGACTCATTTGTTTTTGGCAAACAAGAAGAAAAAATAGAAAAAATTGATATAACGGATAAAAACTTTCTTGCTTCACTTTCTGATGAAATGCAGGCAGGCATCCAAAAAATTCTTGATAATGCAAGAAAAGAAGCCTCGCAAATCATAGAAGACGCTAAAACAGAAGCAGAAAAACTGAAGCAAACAGCCTATGTCGAAGCCTCAGAAAAAGGATACAACGAAGGTTTCGAGAGAGGAGAACAAGACGGACTCAATAAGATAAACTCGGAGCTTACTCAAAAAATCCAGCATTTTGAAGAATTTATCAATTTAGTAGTCAGCTCAAAAAATAATATCTACAGGGAAGCTCAGGATGAACTTTTGGAATTTGTTGTAACTATTGCTGAAAAACTCACATGCGGCAAACTGAAGGAAAATAAAAATCTGCTCCTGAACCTCATAGATGAAGCAAGCAGCGAGCTTAAAGAAAAAGAAAACCTCACCATAACAGTCCACCCGTCTATGGCAAAAAATCTATATTCAATTACCGATGAACTCAAAAAAAGAATTCTCAGCCTGAAGAATATTAAAATACTCGAAGATAAAATGCTTGCTGAAGACGGCTTGATAATCGAAACGGAAGAATCGAGAATAGATGCAAGTTTCAAAACAAGAGTGGATGAAATCCTTAAAGCACTAAAGAAAGAAGCTCAAACAACAAGAATAATCCCTGATAATCTGGAAATAATTGAATAAAATGACAACTCTCTGTAATCTGGACAAATTCATAAATACAGTCAAAAATCTTCCCGCAGGAGAAAAAGTAGGAAAGGTTCTCCGCATAATCGGTCTTGTTATAGAAGCTGACGGACCGGAGGCAAGTATAGGAGATTTGTGCTACATATTCAACTCAATGAACGAAAAACCTGTTTTTGCAGAAGTTGTAGGATTTCAGGAAAAGAAAATTCTCCTTATGCCTCTTGGAAGTATGGAAGGTCTGAAACCGGGAGCAATAGTCACAAATACAAAAGAATCAATGAAAATCAAAGTCGGTGATATGCTCCTTGGAAGGGTTCTCGATGGTCTTGGAGAACCGATTGACTCAAAAGGAGATATAAAATCAAATATTTACTACAGTACATCTCAAAAAATATCAAACCCTCTCGTCAGAAAACCTATAGATGAAGTTATAACACTTGGAATCAGGTCGGTTGATGCATTTTCTACAGTAGGGAAAGGACAGAGAATGGGAATATTTGCAGGAAGCGGTGTCGGAAAAAGTACGACTATGGCAATGATGGCCCGCAATACCGATGCTGATGTAAATGTTATAGCGCTCATTGGAGAAAGAGGCAGAGAGGTGAGAGAGTTTATTGAAAAAACTCTCGGAGATGACGGATTGAAACGTTCTGTTGTCGTCGTTGCCACATCAGAACAGCCTTCCCTTGTAAAAATTAAAGCAGCTTTTGTTGCAACAACCATAGCCGAATACTTTAGAGATCAAGGAAAAGACGTTCTTTTTATGCTCGACTCCGTAACCCGTATAGCCATGGCACAAAGAGAAGTAGGTCTTGCTATAGGAGAACCTCCTGCAACAAGAGGCTACACTCCGTCAGTATTTGCACTTATGCCCAAAATTCTTGAAAGAACAGGAACATCAGATAAAGGAACAATTACAGGTCTATACACTGTTCTTGTTGAAGGTGATGACTTCAACGAACCGATATCAGATACAGTCAGAAGCATACTTGATGGTCACATTATGCTATCAAGAGATTTGGCTCATAAAAATCACTATCCGGCTGTTGATGTCCTGCAAAGTATCAGCCGTGTTATGTCAGAAATAGCAACCCCGGAACACAAAAAAGCAGCAGGCGACCTGAGAAATCTCCTCTCTGTGTATAACAAGAACGCTGACCTGATTAACATCGGAGCATATGTAAGAGGAAGTGACAAAAACGTCGATAGAGCAATCAGGCTTATGGATGACATAAATTCTTTCCTGCAACAATCAATTAATGATAAAACAAATTTTGACTCAACAATAAAAAGACTTATGGAGATTTCAGAAAAACAATGATACCTGCATACAATACACCGATAAAAGGCTTAACACTAAATGGAGCACAAATTATTGAAGATGAGTTTACTCTGACCTTCACCTCACAAAAACAAAACTTTGTCCTCGCTCAGGAAATATACTCATCAAAAGACGGTATTATCCCTGAAATCTTAAAAGATAAAATTAGAAAACCGCTTGAAGATGCTTTATCTGCCAAAAACAATAATGCAGATATGCTTAGTTATAAAATTAATGTTGAAAAAATTGATAATAAAGAAAAATTTCTAAACGAACAAACAGAGAGCATATCTCAAATTATCAAAGAAACAAATCTGCCTGTAATAATATCAACTCTTTCTACAACGGAAAATAAACTTGATATTATTATGCATCTTGCCAAAACAATACAACCGCCGCTTATTTTTGCAGGAATAGAAGAATCAAACTACAAGGAAATCATACCGAATCTGATTGATACAAAACATCTCATCATAGCAAGAACACCTATCGATATTAATCTGACAAAAGAACTCAACATTCTAATCAGAGATATGGGATTTTCTCTCGACAGATTGATAATAGACCCTACAGCCGCTGCACTCGGATATGGACTCGACTATGCTTACAGTATCATTGAACGAATCAAATTTGCAGCCCTGAACGGAGATACAACTCTCAATCTCCCGATAATCTCCATGTGCGCAGAAGAAGTTTATAGAGCAAAAGAAACAAAATCAAACGATTTCCCTGAAAACTGGGGACATCTCAAAGACAGAGCTTTGATATGGGAGCTCACAACAGCATCAGCATTTATCTCTGCAGGCGCAAATATAGTTACTCTTGCAAATCCAAAGAGCATAGAATATTTCAACAAAGTTTTCAAGGAGCAATAAGACCATGGCACTAACAGCACTTCAAATATTCAAATACCTCCCAGGAGGACTAAAACAAGAAAATGCAAACTGCAAAAAATGCTCCTGTCCGACCTGTATGGCTTTTGCAATGAAACTTGTCAAAAATCAGGTATCGCCTGATACCTGTCCTTATATTTCGGAAGAAGCAAAATCTTTATTATCAGAATCATTCAAAAAACCTCAGAAAGAAATTCAACTCGGAGTTTCCAATCCGCTAAAAATAGGCGGTGAAAACGTTCTGTTCAGACATGAAAAAAAATTCATCAACCAGACAACAATAGCAATCAGGGTTTCATCCTCAGAAAACTACATGGAAAAATTATGCAAAATCAAAAACTATTCAATCGAACGGGTAGGAGAAACATTTGGAATTTCTGCAATCAACATAGTTGAAGATGACCCTCAAAAATTCGAAAATCTGATAGATGAATCAGCCGCTCTTGATTTTCCGATTATTGCAACACCTAGGACAGAAGAGGGAAGAAAAAAAGTTATAGAAAAACTTAAATTCACAAAATTTCTTCTCGACAGCGAAGAGCAGAATAATAAAGACCAGCCTTTTGTTATAAACGGCAAATCAATATCAGACTTTGAAGAAAAAACAGAACCTCTCTTGAAAGACGGAATAGAAAATATTGTTCTGAATATAGATGAGTCAAACATTCTAAAAGCTGCATCATTACTGACAGAAATCAGATATGAAAGTATCAACAACAAAAAAGAAACCCTCGGATTCCCTACAATGATAAAACTATCTGATGAGTTTGATAAATTCGAGCAGTCAATCCTATCATCAGTATTCCTCTGCAAATACGCAAACATAATAGTTCTTCCTGATATTCATCAGGAGGTGTTATCTTCTCTTTTGACACTAAGACAGAGCATATTCATCGACCCGCAGGTTCCTCTTCAGGTAAAACCGGGGTTGTACGAAATTGCAGACCCGAAAGAAGACTCTCTTGTTTTCGTCACAACAAATTTTGCCCTAACTTATTTTGCTATGAGAAATGAACTTGAGAGCTTAAATCTGCCGTCATATCTGCTTATCACTGATGCTGACGGGATGAGCGTGCTCACAGCCTGGTCTGCATCAAAACTTACCGGAGAAACTATTGCAAAAGCAGTAAACTCAAGCGAACTCGAGAAAAAAATAAATCATAAAAATATTATAATCCCCGGTTTTGTAGATGTTTTAAAAGAAGAAACAGAAGAAGAACTACAGGGGTGGAATGTTATTGTCGGCTGCAACGAAGCATCAGACCTCAGAAAAGTACTGCCATCATTACAAAAGCAGGTAAAATAACCGAAAAGGACCTGAAATAAAATTGTACTAACTAATTATGTTTTTTATACATTTTAAGTTAAAATAGTATATAGGAAGAAATCAAAAATTCATATTGGACAACAGGGGAATTCTGGAATGATAAGAAGAGTTATAATTTTAATATTGGCTTTGGTTGGTTTGCTGCTTTCAGTAAAACTGACACAGGTTTATATAAACGCAAATTTCGTAGTAGGTGCTCCGCCGAGTTTTTGCACAATCAACAATGTCATAAACTGCGATGGAGTTGCGCAATCACCATATTCGATGTTTATAGGCATACCTCTTTCCCTGTGGGGAATTTTCCTTTATTTATTCTTGATTTTTCTGACTTTTATAGACAAAATATCAAACATAAAAATTTTCAATTTTATGAAAGCCTGCAAAAATCCAATGGATTATGTCTTTGATTTTTCTCTGCTTGCTTTCTTTATTTCAATAGGACTCGGAGCTCTTTCATATTTTGTAATCCATAAAATCTGCACTCTATGCTGTGCAACGTATGTAGTCAACGGTTTGATTGCTCTCACTTCAGGATGGGGAAGAAATATTTTTAAATCAGCAAAAACAGGCTTCGAAGACCTCGGAGAATTTCTCAAGGACAATTTCAATAAAAAATTATTTGCTGCAGCTGTTGTCTTTTTTCTGATTTTTGTTCTTTTGATAAACCAATATGAAATATTCAAACCGACAAGACCTGATATACAAAAGGCTGCAACACCGACTATTTTATTAGTAAAAGGAAATACTCTCGGAGATGAGAATGCCAAAGTGGTTATTCATGAATATACCGACTATATGTGCCCGTTCTGCGCTGTATTTAATATCCAGCTCCATGAACTAGTGGCAAATGTTGATAATGTCAAAGTAATCCACCATCACTTTCCTCTGGATAAAGAATGCAACAGACTTTTGACAAACGATTTTCATATCGGTTCATGTATGGCATCAAGATTTGCAATAGCTGCCAAAAAACAGGGGAAATTCTGGGAATATTCATCATTATTATTTGATAACAACGATGAAATATTTACGGAAGACAAACTGATTGAACTAGGGAAACAGGCAGGGCTTAATGTTCATCAGCTCAAACATGACGCTTACTCAAAAGAAGTTGAGGAAGACCTTCAAAAAGATATAGAACAGGCTATCAAAATGGGACTAAATGCTACACCGGTGTTCGAAATTAACGGAAAATTATATCAAGCACTCCCTGAATACAGCCAGCTTGAAGAAATTGTTCTAAAAAACGGAGGTACTCTGAAAAAAGCAGACTATGTCCATACCCATGACTAAAAAACTACTCCTCCACACCTGCTGCGCACCATGCGTCAGCTATTCGATAGAAAAAATTAAAGAAATGGGATATTCTCCTGCTATTTATTTTTTCAACCCGAATATCCACCCGATGGAAGAATATGAAAAACGCAGAGATGAACTCATCGAATTTTCTAAGAAAAAAAATTATGAACTGATTATCGATAACAGCGGATTTGATGACTGGCTCAAAAAAACGGAAGCTTACGCTCTGGAACCTGAACGGGGAGCAAGATGTGCAGTCTGCTTTGATATCAGACTCAGACAAACAGCCAAATTTGCAAAAGAAAACGGCTACCCTTATTTTTCCACATCTCTCACAATCAGCCCGCATAAGTCATATAAAGTTATATCAGAAATAGGCAATAAACTCGCTGAAGAGTTTTTAATATCCTATGTTGATGTTGATTTCAAAAAAAATGACGGATTCAAAAAAAGTCTTGAAATATCAAAAGAATACAACTTGTTCAGGCAAAACTACTGCGGGTGTAAATACTCAATAAGAAAAAGTTAACAATAGATTATCTTTTGAGATATTTTTTGTCGTTTATTATATAATGATGTAAGTTAATTTGTTATATAAAATTTCAAGGAGCATAATTAATCAATGAGAATAGGTATTCCACGAGCATTAAGTTTTTACAACTACTATCCTTTCTGGCATGGTTTCTTCACTAATTTGGGATTTGAAGTTGTTTTGTCAGGAAAAACAACAAAAAGCATAGTATCAGCAGGAAGTGCGCTTGTTGTTACCGAAACTTGTCTGCCTGTAAAAATCTACGTAGGACACGTTCTTGATTTGCTCCAGAATAAAAAAGTAGACGCTATCTACACTCCAAGCATTCAGTCAATTGACTACAAAATTTACAACTGCTCAAAAATCAGAGGTTTGCCTGATCTTATCAGAAATGTCATAAAACAGGATTTTCTGTTGATAGAACCGACTCTTGATAAATCAGATAAAGATAAAACCTTCTATGATTACCTCGAAGAATCCGTTAAAGATTTGGGGGTTACTGATAAAGAAGCTATCAAAAGAGCATCAAAAGTGGGATGGAAAGCTCAAAATAACTTCAATATGATGATTCACTCAGGAGTAAGCTTCGAAAAAGCTTTAAGATATGCTATTGAAGGCAAGGTTGTCATTTTGAAAGAAGAAGAGGAATATCCGATAAACGTCGCCGTAATCGCTCATGGATACAACCTGCATGACGACCATTCAAGTATGAAAATTCTCTCAAAATTAAATAAATTGGGAGTAAAAACATATACAGCCGACAGATTAACTCAGGAAGAGATGAAAGAAGGCTTCAGAAATCTTGAGACGGATATCTACTGGGCAAATGAATATGAAATGACCGGCGCAGCAGGATACTACATGAAAGATGACCACATCGATGGAGTTATCACTGTTACAGCCTTTGGTTGCGGTCCAGACTCAATTATGATTGAAAGAATGACCCGCTTTTCAAAAAAATTCGGAAAACCTCTTCTCAACCTGACAATCGATGAACATACGGGAGAAGCAGGATTTATCACACGTCTTGAAGCATTTACCGATATGTTGTTCAGAAAGAAAAGACTCAATCTCACTCAGTCATTTGATAAAGAATTCAAATCAAAAGACAACAAACAGGAAAAGAAAACAAACAAATACAAAATAGCAATAAATATCTAAAGAAAACAAAAAGCTCTGTTGAACAACAGAGCTTTTTGCTAAGACTTTCTTCTCAAATCATCCAAATACTTTTTTACATCCTGAGATAAATTCACACTCTGAACAGTAAAGTTGTAGAGATTTAAATTTGCAAGCATATCCTGCTCCTGCAGCAAATCTCTTGATGGACGTTGAGCTTCCATATCAGATTTAACATGTTCAAATTCAGATGTAGAACGGGTCAAAAGATTTTTAACAATCTGATCAACACTGCTAACCCCTGGCATTGAATATAAAGCCGCCATCTCTGAAACCGGTATTCCATAAGGTAAAGAATACATCCACTTAAGAGTATCTTTATCCCTCTGCGTTACATTATAAACCCCGAACTGATGAGGAACATACATTATATCATTCTTATATGGACTATGCTGCAGACCGAGCGCATGACCTATCTCATGGACAATCGTGTGCATAACTTCGTTTTGATCCTGATATTTTGCATGCAAAATCCCGTCAGATAAGCCTATCTCAACCTCTGCTGAATAAAGCCTGTTTTGTTTGTCATAATTAAAATAACACATTCCTAAAGCTTTTCTATCAACTCTCTTCCAGCTTATATTAATCTGAGATTCATGCAGAGTATTGACTATTCTGAAAGAAACTTTCCCACCCGTCGCTTTGCTCCACAAATCAAACGCATCCATAACCATCTGTTTATAAGTATAAACATCACTCCCCTTTGCTTTATACCACTGGAAAGGAGCAATATATACAGTCAGCGGCATACAACTGTCAGGCCAACGCATGAGAGTATTATTTTTCAGGCAATAATCTAAATATGTAACATTTTCCATTTTATTAAATTCTTGTCTTACGCTTACGATATGTTTATTCTATTATTATAATAAATAATGCAAAATAAAAAAACCGGAGGAGATAAAAAATGTTTAACATAGCAAAAGTAATGCAACAAGCACAAAAAATGCAAAAACAAATGGAGAATGTTCAGGAAGAATTGAAAAATACGGAAGTATTAGGTTCTTCAGGCGGTTCGCTTGTTGAGGTTAAAGCAAACGCTCAGGGTGCTTTCCTCGGTATAAAAATTAAACCTGAAGCAATCAATCCTGACAATCCTGAATCTGTTGATAGAGAAACAATCGAAACCCTTGAAGACTTAATTTCTTCTGCTATTATAGATGCATCAGAAAAAGCAGCAAAAATATCAAAAGAAAAACTTTCCCCTATCTCAAATCAGATTAATGCAATAACAGGCGGCTTCGGCGGCGGAATTGGAAAGTTTCTCTAGACCATGGAATATACAAAACCACTGGCACAACTAATAGATCAATTCCAAAAACTTCCCGGAATAGGTCCGAAATCAGCGCAGAGAATGGCTTTTTTTATGTTAAAAATGCCTCTTTCTGAAGTTGAAAAATTTGCAACAACTCTGGTCGAGGCAAAAAAACAAATAAAATACTGCCATATCTGCTTCAATATGTCATCTCAAGATCCATGCGAAATTTGTTCGTCACATAAAAGAACAAAAGATACCATCTGTGTCGTTGCAGAAACAAAAGACCTTACGGCAATTGAAAAAACTCATGAGTTTAAAGGAATGTATCATGTGCTGCAGGGACTTATATCACCGATTGATGGAATTACTCCCGAGGATTTGAGAATAAAAGAACTGCTGCAAAGAGTTGCTGATGACGAAGTGAAAGAAGTTATCTTCGCCATTAATCCGTCTGTAGAAGGAGATGCAACAACGCTCTATTTGAGCAAACTCCTCAAACCCTTCGGAGTAAAATTGACAAGAATTGCCTTCGGACTGCCCATGGGCTCTGAACTTGAATATGTCGATGAGCTGACTCTTGCCCGTGCAATGGAAGGAAGAAGAGAAATATGAATTTGAAACATTAAGTTTTTTTTAATTCTTAAGGCTTTTTCTCAATTCTTTAGGTAAAATATTAATATACGATTTCATATTATATGAAAAGAGGGCATAATAATGAAACAAGATAATAATCCGTTTTCTGAAGAAAACCAAAATAAAGAAGAAGAAACTAATCAAAACATAGAAGAAACAAAAACAGATAACACTGATATACAAAAAGAATCATCAAAAACAGAAGAAACAGAAAAGCTGAAAAAAGAATTGGAAGAACTTAACAGCCTTTATATAAGAATGGCTGCCGATTTTGATAACTACAGAAAACGTCAGGCTCAAGAAAGAGAATCTCTCCTCAAATACGGAAAAGAAGACACTCTCAAAAAGCTCCTGCCTCTTCTTGACACATTTGACAGAGCGCAAAAGTGCTTTGATGAAGAAACAGAAATAGCAAAAATTAAAGATTGCGTAGATGTAATCTATAAACAGCTTAATGATACTGTGGATAAAATGGGACTCAAAGTTATAGATACAAAAGACCAGAAATTTGACCCGAATTTCCACGAAGCGGTTATGCAAACACCAACATCAGATTATGAAGAAAATACAATCATAGCAGAACTCCAGAAAGGATACAGACTCGATGATAGAGTGATAAGACCGGCTATGGTTAATGTAGCAACTGAACAATAAAGGTAAAGTAAAAAACAATGTCTGCCAACTATTATGAAATATTAGAAGTAGAGAAAACAGCAACAAAAGAAGAAATAAAATCGGCTTTTAGGAAAAAAGCCATAAAACTTCACCCTGACGTCAACAAAGCACCTGATGCCGAAGAAAAATTCAAAAAACTTGGAAAAGCATATGAAGTTCTGATGGATGACGAAAAAAGAGCTATGTATGACCAATATGGAGAAGAAGGACTTGCAGGAGCAGGTTATGCACAGCAGGGACCTTTTGATTTCGGTTTTGGCGGGCTCGATGAAATATTTGCATCTTTCTTCGGAGATATGGGAGGCTTTTCTTCCCGCAGAGTAGACCCGAATGCACCTCAAAGAGGAAGCGACCTGAGCTACCAGCTTGAAATAGACTTTGAAGAAGCAATCTTCGGAGCAGAAAAAGAAATTCCTCTTGAACACCTCGAGCCATGTAAAGTGTGTTCAGGAAGCGGAGTTGAATCAGGTTATAAAAAAGAAACCTGTACAACCTGCAAAGGAAGCGGTCATATTAAAAAAGTATCACGAACAATTCTCGGAAATATTACTCAAATAGTACCATGCCCGAATTGCAGCGGAACAGGTCAAATGAACCCTCATCCATGCAAAAAATGTAAGGGAAGCGGACAAAGCATGGCAAAGAAAACAATCTCAATAAAAATCCCTCAAGGCATTGACTCAGGTATGAAAATGCGTGTATCACAAGAGGGCGACTGCGGAAAAAACGGCGGTCCTTCAGGAGATTTGTTCGTCTTTATAAGAATTAAACCTCACAAAATATTCCAGAGAAATAATATAAACTTATTCATAAATTACCCTATAAGCCTTGCTCAGGCTGCATTGGGAGATGAAGTAGATATCCCTCTCCCGGGAGATAGAACAACAAAATTGAAAATCCCATCAGGAATTCAGGATGGCGACACTCTGAAAATAAAAGGAGAGGGAGTTCCTTATCTTAACAATCCGTCCCAAAAAGGTGATATTTTTGTTAAAATAAAACTGTTGACTCCCAAGAAAATATCTCAAGAAGAAGAAAAACTATACAGACGACTTCTTGAAATAGAAAAACAGTCAAAAGAAAAACAAAGCGAGTCGCTGCTGAGCAAATTTAAAGAGGCTATAAGTCGTTAGAATATGAAAAAACTCCTGATAAATATCTTTTTAATTCTTTCTATAGTACTCCTGCCGTCTATGGCTTTTGCAACCAAAATACCTGAGGGAGTGCTGAAAGAACTGAAAAAAGATTTCCCAGGAGTAAACGTACGATTTGACGGTTTTATTGAATTACCCGATAAAACACAGTACTTACCAGTATTTCCGATAAATCTCATCAAAAGCAGCGGCCCTGTAAAAATCAAACAAACTATCCCTGCAAACACTCCTCTCAAAAATAAACCGGATATGATTCTTTTTGATAACAACTTCGCTTTGTTGAAAATTATAAAATCTCCAAACGCAAAACCAACAGTAATTGATGACAATAACATGCCTCTTACCGTAAAATTGGGAATCCTCCCTCAGGATTTGCTTGTTCCGGAAAACCTTGTAATCCCTGAGAGCTTGAGAGTTATCCTCGGAGATCTTGTCATTCCAATCAAAGAAAGACCTGATGAGTTCAAAACATTCAACGACTTTGATGAATTCTTCAACATAAATAAAAAACCATCCACAACAAAAACTCCTGCAAAAAAGCTTTCGTCTATTTTTACAAACACAGCACCAGAGGTGAAAGAAAAAGCTTATTACATAACAAATCTTGAAACAAACAGCGTTCATATCGTCAATCCGGAAACAGGTCGTGACCTTTATCAAATTCCCGTAAAATCAATCCCTACTGATATAGTTCAGACACCTGATGAAAGATATCTTCTCGTATCAACTATCGCATCAAATAAATTGTATGTTATAGACCTGCTCCAGAACAGAATGATTAAAGAAATAGAAATAGGTCAATATCCATCTTCAATAGCCATAGATTCGCTGAATAAACTTGCATATGTATCAAACCAAAACTCATCAACAATCAGCGTAATAGACCTTTCTGAGATGGAACTCATAAACACCTATACGGTAACAGGTCGCCCATCAAAGATGATTTTATCCTATGACAGAAAAAAACTCATCTACGCCGATTCTGTATCGGGAAAAGTGTATGAATACATCCTTGATGATACTCTAAAAGATGAAGACAGAAATAACTACATCACTCAAATTTCTTCGCTCTCAAAATTTCTTGAGCAAAATAACCTGCTTTATATAATCAACAGAAACAAAAATCAAATGGATATTTTCAGCATAACAACAAAAAAACCTGTAATATCAATCCCGGTCGGAGAAAAACCTGTTGATATAGTTCTTATAGGCTCTGAAGCATATGTTTTGAATGCAGAATCAGACTCAGTGAGCGTAATAGATATAGCAGCAAATCAAAAAATAAAAGATGTTCCTCTATCATCAGGAGGTTTTCCAAGAAGAATCACAGTCCTCCCTTCTTTGACAAGAGCCTTTATCACAAGCGCAAATATCAAAGAATACATTCTGCTCGATTTACAAAAAGATATTGTCCTCAAAAAATATCCTATAGATATCAGCATAAACAAAGTTATCGTAGCAAAAAAATATAAGTAAACAGGCAAAAATGGACGAAAAAACAGAAATAAAACTGCACGAGCTCGAACAAACACGAAAAGAATTCTGGAATATTGCAAGAGAAAGCGCCGAGTTAATCTACAAATATATTACTGAAAATAACTACAAAAATATATTCGAAATAGGCACCTCAAACGGATATTCAACAATTTGGCTTGCTATGGCGGCAAAACAAACCGGAGGACATATCACCTCTTTTGAATTCTGGGAAAAACGAATTGTTCTAGCAGAAGCAAATCTCGAATACTGTTCGCTGAGAGAATATGTCGACATAATTCAAGGCTCGGCACTTGACTCCCTCAAAAATATTGATAAAACAATCCCTCTTGACTTTGTCTTGATTGATGCAAACAAAAAAGAATACATAAAATACTTTGAACAGCTCCATCCTATGCTCAGACCGGGAGCTATGTTCGTTGCAGATAATGTCATATCACACAAAAAATCAGTTCAGGAATTTCTTGACGCAGCAGAAAATCATCCTGACTATAAAACATACTATGTTGAATATGACGGTGGATTATTGGTTGGTGAAAAAATAAAATAAGGCGGTGTTATTATGCTAAAAGAAAAAGCGGTTGAAAATTTTTTGAAAAAAGGTTACTCTTGCTCCGAGTCAGTAGCGCTGGCTGCTTATGAATGCGGATTTACAAAAGAAAACCTGCTCACGATTGCAGGCTCGTTCTCAGGGGCAATGTCATCAGGCTGCCTTTGCGGTGCCGTTGCTGCAAGCCAGCTTGTAATAGGTCACCGTTACGGAAGAGAAAACGCTTATAACTCAACTGAAAATGTCAGAGCAATTGCAAAAGAACTTATAGACAGATTTAAAGCAAAACACAAAGTGACCTGCTGTCGTGTGTTGACTGCCAACTTCGATTTTCACTCTCCCGAAAGAAAGCAGCACTGCTCAACGATGGTTGCCGATTGCTGCGATATTCTCGAGGGTCTAATCAAAGAAATCGAAGAGAAGAAAACAACTGTCTAACTATTTGATTATTGCCCTAAGTTTTTGAACATTAGACTCGGCTGCAGGATATTTTCCGGCAAACAGCTCTCCTGACCAGTCCGGATTAGTTAGTTTTTCATACTCATGAATAATGTATATATTATTATTTAATTTTTCACTGGGAGCTGAAGCATTATTCTGGTCTAAAAAAATTATCGAAAAATTATCTTTTCTTAATTTTTTCAGTACAGCAAGCAGCCTTTCAAAATCAACCGTATCTCTTTTTAGACCATTAAACAGAAAATATATATGTTTTTTTGATTTCAAATATTTGGAAAAATTTTTTATACGTTTTTTATATCTATTAACTAACTCATCCTTACTCAAAAAAGAATCATGGAGATATCGAATTTTGTAGATATTGTTAAAATAAAAATTATCTTCACCCATTTGAATATCATCAAAATAATGTTCAAAATTTCGTTCCAAACAGTTCAAAACATCACCAAATGAACTACACAAAACATTATCAAAAGGACAACTGAGTTCACCGTAGATTTTTCTTGGTTTCAAACCGGCATATGTAGCTATTACTCTAGGATAACAGTTGAAACCAAGGGGAATAATTTTGTAATCCATTTTTTTATATCTGATAAATTCAGTTATTGAAAAATCAGAATAACGCTTACGAAATTCTTTCCTCTTTTTTGAAGAAAAAATGAAGAATGACAAAACTTTTAAGACGGTGCGATGTATGTATGTATGTATGTATGTATGTATGTATGTATGTATGTATGTATGTATGTATCTGAGTCATATATATAAAACTAATTATTTTAAAAAATCATTTTAAGAATAACGAAGTCCTCAATAATTTGTCAAATTGTACTCATCTAATGCTATTTTTGTATCAAATCCTGATTTTTTGTAAGAGATTCTTCGCCCTTCAGGCTCAGAATGACAATATTTAAGATTTTTCTTCAAACGGTATGACAAAAATGATGACAGCTGTCAGTGGATATTTTTATTCAAGTTCTTAGAATGATGGAGAGCCGATGTATGTCACTCAGAATGCAGCGAAGAGTCTTTATCTTTCAGAATGGCAGCGGGGGCATTATTTTATTTTACAAATTCCTCTGTTCAAGATAGAGTAATTATAGTTAGAATTTTGAGAGAGAATTTTATGAGTGTTTTAGATAAAATATTGGTTCCTATAGGAATGTGGATAGAGCATACAATCAGCGATATGGGACCTGCCGGTGTTGCTTTGTTGATGGCAATAGAATCCTGCAACATCCCGCTGCCAAGCGAGGCAATTCTTCCTTTTGCAGGATATCTCGTGAGCAAGGGTGTTATGTCTATTCATACGGCTGCATTTGCAGGCGCTTTCGGTTGCGTAATAGGTTCAATTCCTTCTTATTTCCTTGGATATTTCGGAGGAAGACCCTTTGTTGAAAAATACGGGAAATGGTTTTTAATCAGCAAAAAAGACATCGAACTTGCAGATAAATGGGCAGAAAAATGGGGAGATATGGCATTTTTTATATGCAGAATGCTGCCTGTTGTCAGGACATTTATTTCTCTTCCGGCAGGCATTTTGAAGGTAAATCTTCCGAAATTTCTCACACTGACCTTCCTCGGGTCTTTGATATGGAGCTACCCTCTTGTCTATGTGGGCATAAAATTTGGAGAACACAGAGAAAAATTCAGCGCATTATGGCACAAGTTTGATATTCTTATTGTTGCTGTATGTGTTTTGTTATTCGGGTATTATTTGTATCACCACTTCAAAAATTTGAAAGAGTCATAAGACAACACAGACAAATAAAAATCCCTCATCTTCTTGATGAGGGATTTTTGAAATCACATTAATCAAGCATTTACTCGTCCGTACATATCCTCAAAACGAATAATATCTTCTTCCGAGATGATATCACCTTTTTGAACTTCAAGAATTTTCAAAGGTTTCTCAAAAGGATTTTGAAGGGAATGTTTTTCTTTCACGGCAATATCTATGCTATCACCGGCTTCGAGAATAAATTCTTCTTCTCCTTTAATCACCTTTGCCCGCCCTTCAAGCACGACCCAGTGTTCAGAACGGTGGTTGTGCAGCTGCAAGCTGAGTTTTGCATCAGTATTGACCTGAATAACTTTTGTCAAAAATCCGTCACCTTCATTCAGAACAGTGTAATATCCCCATGGACGATAAACCGTTTTGTGATAAGAGCAAAGAGGATCATCGTTGTCTTTCAGCTGAGAATAAATCTTTTTGACTTCCTGTGTTTTTGATTTATCACAGGCAAGGATAGCATCTTCAGTTTCAACAATAACAACATTATCAAGCCCTATTGCCGATATCAGCTTCGAAGTTGAATAAAACATCGAATTCTTGCAATCAAGTTCTATTACATTTCCAGAAATATAGTTTTTGTTCGCATCTTTCTCAGACATATCATAAATACTTTCCCATGATCCTACATCATTCCACCCGCAATCCATAGGGAGGAGTACAATATTTTTCGAATATTCCATAACAGCATAATCTATTGAAATATTCGGCATCTTCGCATAATCATCAAATTTTACCGATGGTGATTCAGGTTTTATATTAAGCTCTTCAAGCACATCAATAATATCAGGAGAATATTTTTTCAGCTCGTTCAAAATAGTTGATGCTTTGAACATAAATATCCCTGCGTTCCAGAAATAATTTCCCGATTCAAAATACTCTTTTGCAAGAGCATAGTCGGGTTTTTCCTTGAATCTGTCAACTCTATAAGACTCTGCTACTTTTTCATCAAAAACTTTTATGTAGCCATACCCTGTATCAGGAGAAGTAGGTTTGACTCCGAAGGTAACAATAAAACCCTTCTCAGCCAGTTCTGCCCCCTCTGAGAGCATTTTTCTAAACTTAGCACTGTCCGATATAAAATGATCAGAAGGACAAACCAGTATAACAGGGTCTTTCGAAGAATCAAAAAAACTTTGAATAAACTTTGCTCCGAGAGCTATCGCAGGAGCCGTATTGCACCCGACAGGTTCTACAATGAAAGAGGTATTCGATGTTTTTGCTACTTCAGAAATTTGAGCCTTTACATTAGCCAGGTGTTTTATGTTTGTAATGCTCAAAATATGTTCATCAGGAATAAGTCCCTGCAATCGTTCTACTGACATTTGCAAAAGTGTTTTCTCTGAGTTATTCAGCTTTAATAATTGTTTTGGATAAAGCTCCCTGCTCAAAGGCCAAAGTCTTGAACCACTCCCGCCTGCTAAGATAAGTGCGAACATATTTTTTTGCATTATTCCCCTCTTTTATAAACTCTTTGCTATATCAAAATTTTAGCATAGTTATAAAAAATTTGAGAATAATATAAATTGAAGTTATTTAAAAATTAACAAATAAAATAATTGACCCGCCCAAATAAGCAAAAGCTGATAATATTAACCACCATTGCATTAAAGGATGTTGATTTTTCCATGCCGTCATAATAGTCACATTCTCCGTAGCTGTATAGTTATCAAGAACCGTATTTACATGTTTTTTCATATTATTCCCCTACTAAAAATCCTCTTCCTGTTTTTATTTTAGCTATTGTGCATTTTATTTCATCATCCAGGTGGTTTAGTCCATACAAAAAGACCTTCCCGAGCGTGTTTCAGGCAGGTCTTTTGTGTAAAATATATTAAAATTTCTTAATACTTCAATGTTTCAGAATAATCAGGTACCTCAAAATTTTCTTCAGGCATACCGTCATCTGACCATTTTTGATAAGTATTAAGCGACTCTTCTTTTACATTATTATAGTACTGATCTCTGATGTATTTGTTATAAACATCATTTCTTGAACCTGAATAGTTTGCAAGAGCATTTGCATAACGGACAATCTCATCTCTGTCACGACCGCCGCCATACGCTTTTGTTTTTGCATCAGTACCCGATGGTCTGATTTCAATAAATTTATCACTAAATTTCAAATACGTACCATCACCGACAAATTTGATATCCTCAAGATTTGAGAAATCAAGCTGAGGGAAGGTAAAGTTGAGAATATTTCTTACTGCATTCATCGTCATCAGATTTTCTCTTTTTGCCATAGCTAAAGATAAATAGAACAAATCATTATCGATTCTTCTTTGCTCTCCCTCTCTTTTTGCAGCTTTAAGCTTGTCTATATCAGGCTCGCTTTCGTTGTAATAAGAGATATCCTCTCTTACATCAAATCTTGCGATGATATTATTTTTTGAGAACAACTCGCTGAGGTAATCAGCAAGATTTAAATCATATTTCTGAATATGACCTACAAGAGCTGAGGCAACAACAATCGCCTCCGTTGCACTTTTTTCTCTCATAGCAATTGCTATACGACCGCTGTTTGAACGAATAAGTTCTTCTGCACCGATAATCATACCGCCTGATTCTTCTCCGCCGAATATCATACGGGGATTAACTCCGAGGTTAATTTCTTCGCCGAAAACATCTCTAACGATAACCTCTTTTTCAGGATTTTCTGAAATTTGTTTTTCGACTTTCTTCATTATTCCGGCGATTTCTTTGAATCCGACAGGAACGTTGACAACTTTGATGCCTTCTTTTGCAGCCCATTCATCCCATGCCATTGAGGAAGCTGTTGTTTTGATTATAAACCTCGGATGATTATCAAAAAGACCTTTTGCTTTGAGTTGTTTTGTCCAGAAGTCCATAATCATCAGGAATGCCTGATTTGCCGAATAAACGGCAAGCAGCCTTGTTCCGTTCAGAGGAATGTACTGAATACCAAGTTTTGATAGTTCTTGAGCACGTTCTTTTGATTCCACCTGGACGATTGTCAATCTGTCATGATCAGGGTCAGTAATCAGAACAACCGTTCCGATAGGTTTATCTTTCAGTTTCTTTTCATAGTTCATTGTTTCGATAACAGGCATGAATACAGACCCGTCTCTGTGCTGTTTTACAACGGTTGCATCTGCAGAGTAGTCATAGAACGTTTCTCTGCCGTCAGGATCTTTTGAATATTTTCCTATTCCATGGAAGAATGGTGATTCTTCTTTATTAAACCACTGAAATTCGTTGCTGATACCGAGTTTCATCAGCACTTTGCTGAGAGTCTTATAGGCAGACCCTCCTACATTCTCGATGATAACCCTGTTTTGTATGCTTTTGATTGATTCAAGGTTTTCTGCATTTGCAACACCATTTTTCAAATAGTCAACATAGAGGTCAACACCGTTATTCAACTGCTCCATAAGATGTTCATCAATATATGCGCTGTCTTCTGCAGCAAGTTTAATTTCATAAGAGCCTGTTTCTTCTACTATTGAAAAAATTTCTCTGATTTTTTCAATGAATGCCATAGACTCCTCGGGTAAATACTGGCTGCCTTGATTATTCAAATCTTTTGTAGCATTTTTAACACTTATACCATGGCTTGAGGTAATATATTCCCCTCCAAGCAAATCAAGTTTAAATACAAGGAATGATGCCATCCAGATAGGAATAGTATCTCTACCTGAAGGGATATGTGTTGTTATTCCCAAAGCAGCCTGAACCCGGCTTATCAAATCAAGATAGAGTTGAGAATTGTATCTCACCTCGCAAGCTGCCAGTTTATGCAGTTCTTTATTAGGATATTTTTCTTTTGCAACAAGCCCCTTTGCAAGTGTAGCAATAATAATACCTATAGCATTAATCGGGAATCTTGTATCTGTAGGATATAGAATATTCTGAGGTCCTCTGATGCCTGCTGTAGAAACTCTTGCTTCTTTTTCATATTCTGCAAACCAATCAAGCAGCCCCAACCCTTCGGGATTTGAAAATTCATCATAAGGATAGAGATATTCTTTTTTCAAAATAAAACTTATTTCATTCTTATCATCAAAATTAATAAGTTTTCTGTTCTTAATATAGTCAGGTGTTTTTTGTTCGTACATATCGAACAACATTTTTTCCAATAATTCAGTTGATTCAGTCATACAAGTTAAACTCATTTTTTTTACCTTTATTCTGCCTCAGTGATAATTATAACAGCAAAAAAAATAAAGTGAATACTATATAAAAGGTACACTGAATAAAGTTTTCAGGGATTTTCAATCAAAACTCATGCCCGCCATTTATCATAAGATTTCAATTTCTTCTCTATACGACGGAGTATCGGCTCATGTCTTTCGAGAATTTTTACATAATTATCGAGTTTGCCCTGAGAAATATCCAGTCTTTGAGCGTTCAAATTTTCTTCAAAGTTTTTTTCCAAAAATGAGTTGAATTTCTTTCTATCTTTGATTGGCTTCTTGAGCAGAATGGGTTTTCCGAGTTCAACCAAAATTTCAGGCTGTTCGCACCTCAAAAACTCATATCTGAAAGAAAGCGGGAATAAGTTTATGCCATCCATCTGCTGGGCAATATAAGACATTCCTGACGCAAACGATACAGGACGAAAATCAGGAGGTTTTATCATTCCCTGAGGAAAAATCCACAGTGAACCTGTTTGTTCTTTCAAAAAAGAAATTACATATTTCAATGATTTTACGGCAAGCGAAGGATTGCTTTTTGAAACCGAGAAGCAGCCTATTCCTGATAAAATAGGAAAACTGCTCAAGTCTTCCACCATAATTCTTATGTTTGTTTTGAACACTTTCTGGCTGAGATAATAACCGACAGGACCGTCCCACCAGCACTGATGCGGGGCATAGAAAATGTTAGCTTTATTTTTATCCCGAAGATTATAATATCTGAGATTTTTCATTCTGATAGATGCAAAATTACTTTTTATCATATGCTCAAAAATATGATAAAACGCAAAAGCCACAAAACGATTTACTTTAGCCGGAATAAAAGTTTTATCATTTTTGAGAATTGACGGTGGGGTGTAGTCGTATAATATTTCTGCCTGAGTCATAACATATGTATAGTAGAGTATTTTTATGATTAATAAATCACACAACAAGACATAGCGGACTTAATTATTTGTAAAAAACGCCGTCTTAAAAATATTTCTTTATGTATAATATTTTATTAGAGGGAGAATAGGAGTATGAAAAAATGAGAGGACTCAGAACAAATCTTTTTATTTTTAAATTATTCACAATATTTCTTATACTCTGTACTTTTTCTACAGGGTATGCTTTTGCACTTCCGCATCCAAAATCACCCAAAACAGTCAGAATACTGGCTCTTGATGGAGGTGGAATCAAATCAATCATCACTTTAAAAATTCTTGATTATATTGAAACCAAAACAGGAAAAAGAACAACAGAATTGTTTGATTTGATATCAGGAACCTCATCAGGCGGTTTGATGTCGCTTTATTTTTCAATTCCTGATGAAAATGATCCGACAAAAAGCAAATATTCGGCAGCTGAAATTATAAAGCTCGTTGAAGAGGATGCCCAGACAATTTTCAAACCGCGCCCGTTATCAAGAGTAATCGGGAAAAGAACAGTCCAGCTCTTCAAACCCGCATACCCGAGAAAAAATATCGAAACAGCAATGGAAAACCGTTTTCAAGACCTTAAAATGTCTGATGCACCGGGGAATGCTCTTGTTATAAGCTTTGATACTCAAGTGACAAAACCATTTTGTTTCAAAACATATGATAAAAAAGTCAGTCATGCATTGATGAAAGATGCCGGTATGGCAACAAGCATATCTCCGTTTTATTTTGACCCTGTTTTATTCAAAGATAACGAAAATAGAGAGCACACTCTGATTGACGGAGGACTTGCTGCCAAAAACCCGTCTATGTATGCTTATACAGAGGCAAAGTTGTTATACCCGGATGCAAAAATTCTTCTTGTTTCTCTTGGTGCTGGATATCAGCAAAAAGAAAGATACAGCTATAACAGAATGCAGGGATGGGGTTTTGTTCGTTTTATCCTCCCAACAATCGTTTTTATGCTTGATGGTACGGCAAACGCAAACAGTGAATACATAGAAAAACTCACAACTTATGATAAAGACGACAAATATGTAAGATTACAACCTGTGTACCACAAGAAATATGACAAGTTCAACAATGAGCCTGACGATACATCAAAAGATAATCTCGAAAACCTCAACAGAATAGCTGACCAGTATATACAGGATCACAGAAAAGAGCTTGATGAGCTGGTAAAACTGATTGAAGAAAGCGAAAAAGAATCGTTATAATGCAACAATATACAAAACAAAAAGAGCCTGTAAATACAGGCTCTTTTTAATAAAATAAAAATGTTAATTACGCTTTGGGAGCTCTTGTCGGCAAAATATTTTTGATTCTTTCTCCCAAGTTTGACATTTTTTCAGGGATACTTGTGAAAAACTCACCGACTTTACGTGCCGTATCACCTACAAATTTTGTAATCCCTTTGAATGCCTCAGAACCTGTAATTTGATCGAGCAATTGTTTTGCTTTTCCGCTTTTGACCAAATAAGTACCGCCTGCAACAGCGCCGACTACAGCAACACCTGTAGCAATTTTCTTCGCTGCGGTTGAATGTTTTTTCCTTCCTTCAAAAGCAAGTGATTTGGGTTCGCATCCTGCACACTGCATTCTCGAAATATTCATATATGAGCCTCCATTAAATAATATAACTTTTCACTTCTGAATATATAAATATCCTGAATTTATAAATTTGCTTTTTTTACACCAAAAAACAGAAAATGTTACATAACTACACATAATTTTTTATTTATAATCAAGTCTAATTATTATACCCCAAATTTTTCAAATTGTCTTGCCTTTTTCTCCAATTTTTTTTAACTTTTACAAATAATTCAAGAAAAACTTTTCTCCCTATCATATTCTCAAGTTCGACTCTTGCGTATTCTCCGATTTTTTTTATCATCTGACCCTGTTTGCCGACAACTATCAGCTTTTGAGAATCCTGCTCAACAAAAATTGTTGCTGAAATCTTTGTCAAAGTTTTTTTCTCTTCAAAAAGATCAATTTTTACGGCAACGCTGTGTGGAATTTCATCTTGAGTCAATCTGAGTATTTTTTCTCTGATTATCTCTTTTGCAATTTCACGCATATTCTGATCCGTAACTTCATCCTCATCATACATGGCTATTCCCTCAGGCAGTTTTGCATAAATATTCTTTATAAGGGTATCAATATTTCTGCCTGTTTTTGCGGATACTTTTACGACAGGAATCTTTAGATTATCAAAGAGTTCTCTGTAAGTTACAACATTCAAATCTCTCTCCGATACATTTTTTATGGTATCAACTTTATTAACAACAAGAATAATAGGAATATTCGTCTGCAAAATATTTTTTGCAATCCACTTATCCCCTGCTCCTGCAGGTTCTTTCCCATCAACCATAAACAAAATTACATCTGCATCAGGAACAGCAAGTTTTGTTTCCTCAAGAAGGAATTCTCCGAGTTTATTCAACGGTTTGTGAACACCCGGAGTATCAATAAAAACAATTTGACCTTTTTCAGATGTATAAATTCCTCTAAGTCTTTCTCTTGTTGTTTGAGCTTTATCACTTGTTATAACAATTTTCTGTCCGATAATTTTATTCAACAGAGTTGATTTCCCGACATTCGGACGTCCTATAATTGTTACAAAACCTGATTTATATGCCATATTTCACCCTTTTTAGTTAACAGAGTTAAATCTGTCATTTATATTTTTTATTCTTTTCCTGATTCTGTTTATTATTGCCTGTGCATACTCATCACCATCCGTCAGCTTGAATTCAACAGATGACAAAAAAGCGACAATATCTCTCATCTCTTTTGTTGACATCTCAGCACTGAATGCATTCAGCGCTTTTGTTGTAACATCAAGCATATAGAGTTTCTCTATATTATTATTCGTATACTCATCTATGTTATAGACAATATCGGAAATATGTTCAAAAAATTCCGGCCCTAAAGAACGGGATAACACCTCAACAGCCACCAGTTTCGGATTAAGCTCAAAAGATTTGTCTTTAATAATATCTTTCAGCATCTCATCAATATAAGAAGATTTTTTAGGAAGAATATTTATAAAACGCTGAAGCATATTATCGGCAAGCCTCAAATCATTATCCTGCTTGCATGCCGCTATATAAGCTTTTTTTAATACATTAATATAATAATCTCTATCATCGGCAACATCATCTCTGAGCGCATCAACAATTCCTTCAGATGCAAGAATGAGTCCTTCTTTCTTCTCAAAAGATTCATCCATCAAACAATCCGAACCTATTGTTTTATCAACAAATTTCAACAAAATTTGATGTTTCTTTTTATTAAGGAAAATCCCCGATATAATTGTCTTCAGCGTATCTTGATAGTTATCATCAAAAAGAGCCTCTTCCATTATTTCGTACAAAAATCTGTTGTCTGATTTTAATACGGCAGTTAAAACAAACTGTCTTGCAGTATGATCTCCATCCTGAACAATTCCCTCATTCAGCTCATTTGCCATCTCGCAGAGTTTTTGAAATTTTACCTGAGCATCTTCTAATATATCTTTTTCTTGCATAAAAATATTTCCTTCTTTGTAGAATTTATTTAATTATACATAAAAAGGCATATATTAAGAATATTCATCCAACAAATTTCTAAAAATAAAGACTAAGCTATTTTTTCAAAGTGTAAACCTTTGATTCTCATAGATGTTTCAAAAGATTCATCTTCTTCATCCGGCATATCAACTTCAACAAAACTGTTACCGAGCCCTATTCCTTCCATAATAAGCCCGTAATCATCAGCGTCTTTTGAGAGAGATATCAAATCCGACTTGTCATCCTTATTTTCAGGAACTTCAACCCTATACTTTCCTCTAAAAGACATCAAAGGATTTATTGCATCTATCATCATAGCTCATCCCTTCCTTTCACGTTGAATAAAGTTTGTAAAAAAATAAACTTGCTATAAATCTTAAAATCTTAATATTTTCTTTGTTTTATTTAATCTTTTTAATTTTAGCTCTATAATTATATCAGATATTTGAATAAATTCATATACCAAAGGGGGACGGAATTATGGCGGAACAAATCATCGACGACAGTCTTATACAAGAGTTAATGGATAAAAAGCCAAAATCTGGCGAAGTTGAAGAAATTCTCGATAAGGCGCTTCATATGAAAGGGATTTCATTGGAAGAATCGGCAAAATTATTGAATGTCGAAGATGACATCCTTTTAGACAAAATTTTTAAAGCAGCAAAAGAACTCAAAGAGCTGATTTATGGAAAAAGAATCGTCCTGTTTGCACCGTTGTATGCAAGCAACTACTGTTCAAATAATTGCGTTTACTGCGCATTCAGACGTGATAACAAAGTAACAAAAAGAGTCCACCTCACTCCTGAAGAAGTTGTTGAAGAAGCAAAAGCCATAATGAAACTCGGACATAAAAGAATAGTTCTCCTGACTGGTGAAGACTACAAACTTGCAGGTCTTGACTATATTCAGGAAATTATGGACAGAATTTATCATGAAAAAGCGTTCAAAGGAGAAATAAGACGTATTAACATCAACATAGCACCTCTCAGCGTAGAAGATTTCAGACGTCTGAACACTTTTGGTATCGGAACTTATCAGCTCTTTCAGGAAACATACCACAAACCGACTTACATACAAGCACATCCTGCTGGAAAAAAATCAAACTACGAATGGCGTCTTGAAGCTATGGACAGAGCTATGGATGCAGGTATCAGCGATGTAGGAATAGGGCCTCTCTTCGGACTTGCCGATTACAAATATGAAACACTAGCAACACTGATGCATGCCGCTCACCTTGACAAAAAATACGGCTGCGGTCCGCATACCATATCAGTGCCGAGAATAGAGCACGCTGAAGGTGTCGCTTTCTCAGATAATCCACCGGCTGCAATGACCGATAAAGACTTTAAAAAACTGGTAGCAGTCTTGAGATTATCAGTTCCTTATACAGGAATGATTCTATCAACAAGAGAAACTCCTCAGCTGAGAAGAGAGCTGCTAGAACTGGGAATATCTCAAATAAGCGCCGAGTCAAAAGTCAATCCTGGCGGCTATAAAGTTTATAAAGACTGCACAGAACAGTTTGAGATGGCAGACCACAGAAGTGTCTCTGAGGTAATTATGGAGTTGATAGAACATGGTTATACCCCGAGTTTTTGTACAGCCTGCTATAGAAAAGGCAGAGTCGGAAAAGACTTTATGGATTTAGCAAAACCCGGACTAATCAAAAGATTCTGCAACTCAAATGCTCTTCTTACCTTTAGGGAATTTCTTGATGACTACGCTCCAACAAACGTCAGAGAAGCAGGTATAAAACTCATCGAACAGCGTGTATCGGAAATAGAAGATGCAAATATACAAAAGAATGTAAGAGAAAAGCTATCTAAAATAGCGTCAGGAGAAAGGGATATCTACATCTAAACATGACAAAACGCATAAAACTCTTAGATAAAAACCTATCAAATAAAATAGCAGCAGGTGAAGTAATAGAAAGGCCATCATCAGTTGTAAAGGAACTCGTCGAAAACTCAATCGATGCAGGCTCAAAAAAAATAGAAATTAAAATTTCAAATGACTGCCGAGATATAAGAGTCGCAGATAACGGCTCAGGAATTATCAAAGAAGATATCACTCTTGCATTTTTGAGACATGCAACAAGCAAAATAGAAACGGAAAAAGATCTTTTTGAAATATCAACTCTCGGTTTCAGAGGAGAAGCCCTTGCAAGCATTATATCAATAGCAAAGCTCACCTGTATAACAAAAACTGCAGATGATGAAACAGGAACAAAAGTAGAATGTGCTGACTCTGATGTAAAAACATCTCCTATAGGATGTGCAACAGGAACAATTATGGAAGTAAAAGACCTCTTCTACAACACCCCTGCCCGTCTGAAATTTCTCAAAACATCAAGAACAGAATATTCTCTCATACTGGAGCTGATGCAAAATCTTGCTCTTGCAAATCCTTCAGTGGCTTTTACTCTTGAGAACAACGGACATACTTCTCTCAAAACAACAGGCAGCGGAGATATATCAACAACTCTGAGCGAAATATACTCACCCGACCTTATGTCTGAGCTGAATAAAATAGAAAAAACAGACGAACTATCAGGGCTTAAAGTTATCGGCTACACAAGCAGTCCTGAATTTGTCAGATCAAATAAGCGTGCTGTTTATACATTCTTGAACAACAGAACGGTAAAATGCCCGATTATGCAAAAAGCAATTACAACAGCTTATGAAGAAATGATACCTCGGGGAAAATACCCGTTCAGTGCGGTATATTTATCAATTCCTCTTGATCAGGTAGACATAAACGTCCATCCTGCAAAAAGAGAAGTCAGATACATCAACCCGAATCAGATTTTCAACTTCGTCTACTCTGCTCTCAAAGAAGCTCTGACTGAACTACCGAAAGTTCAGCAGACAGAAGCTGAAGAAATCAGTGTTTTTGAAGAAGTTCCGAAAGAAACAGAACTGTTTTCTTCAGCCCCAAGAGTCTATACCCCAAAAACAGACACAAGCTTCCAGCCGAGTTTCATAAATTTCAGCAAAATCAAAGAAACTCTCCCGACATATGAAGAGCCTGTTTCAAAAATTGAAATTGCCGCATTTGAAGAAAAAAACGAAGAAACGCAAAAGCCTTTCAGAATAATCGGGCAATATGCAAACACATATATTCTCATCGAGATGGATAACTCCCTGCAGATAATCGACCAGCATATAGCTCATGAGAGATATCTCTATGAAAAACTTCTCGAAACAAAAGATTGCTCATCTCAAATACTTTTATTAGCTGATATAATCGAACTCGAACCGCCTGATGTAAGTCTTATAGAACAAAATCAAAAATTACTGGAAAAATACGGATATCAAATACATATCATCAGCGATAAAGAGGTTATGTTCAAAAAAATACCTCAGATGCTCTCAAACAAAGACCAGCAATCACTTTTGCAGGATATTCTGAAAGCACTTCACTCTTCATTCGAAAAAGCTGGAAACGAAATTCTCATATCAACAGCTTGCCATAGTGCAATCAAGGCAAATGAACCGCTTACTCATAAACAAATGAGTGATTTGATATCGCAATGGCTGACGACAAAACACCCGAAAACCTGTCCTCATGGACGTCCGATTGTCCATGTAATTCCTCATAAACAGCTTGCAGGATATTTTTTGAGAAATAATTAAACTTTCTAGGGATTAAAAGCTCACAGACCTTATTTATAATAATTAAAAATTATTTTCAAATAAGGATAATAAAATGAGCTACGAAAACGAACACCTGGTCATAATAGGAGCAAGCGCAGCAGGTGCAAAGGCTGCAGCAAAAGCAAAAAGAGATTACCCCGGGTTGAATATTTCAATGTTCACAAAAGAAAAATACACATCTTACTCAGCCTGCGGAATGCCCTATTATATAAAAGGAGAAATTAAAACTCTCGAGGAACTCCTTGTACGCACACCCGAAGAATTCAGAAAATCAGGAATAAATGTTTTTACCCATCATGAAATTCTTGATATAAACCCTGCAAAAAAAACTATCTTTGCAAAAAATTTACAGACACAAAAAATAATTGAATATCCTTATACAAAACTGCTCATCGCAACAGGCGCAAAATCAATCACTCCGAATATAGAAGGGATAAACTACAATAACATATTTCAAATAAGAACTCTTCAGGACTCCATAAATATCAAAAATGCAATGCAAAAAGCCAAAACAGCAGCAATCGTAGGCATTGGTTATGTTGGTCTTGAACTGGCAGAAGCGTTCACTTATCAAGGGCTAAATACAAAAATTATAGAAAAAGACTCACATATAATGAACCATCTTGATGATGATATGAGTGATTTATTGCTTGACTATACGGAAAAAATACCTAATATCCAGACTTACATAAATGCCCATATAAAAAGATTTATCCCTGATAACTCTGGAAATGTAAAACAAATAGAAATGAAAAGCGGGCATATAGTAGATGTTGATATGGTAGTTATTGCAATAGGTGTTGAACCTGAATCAAAACTGGCACAGAGTATAAACCTGAAACTAGGTCCGAGCGGAGCAATCAAAGTTAACGAATATATGCAGACAAGCATAAAAGACATCTTTGCAGCAGGCGACTGTACGGAAAAAACACACCTTGTAACCCAGAAACCGGTATTTATACCTCTTGGAACAACGGCAAACAAAGAAGGGAGAATAGTAGCTCAAAACTTATTTGAAAACAGATATCCCTTCAAAGGAGTAATAGGCTCCGCTATTACAAAATTCTATGACTTCAAAGCGGCAATAACAGGACTTGGAGAAGAAGAGGCTGCAAAAAATAATATAAACTACAAAAGTATAGTAATCTCTGATATAGATATGTCCGGATATATGCCCGATGCAAAAAAAATTACAATGAAACTGGTTGCCGCAAAAAACAGCAACAGAATCCTTGGTGCTCAAATAGTCGGAGAAGGAAATGTAACCCAAAGAATAAACGCCATAGCAACAGCTATAAGCCATGGTTTGACTCTCGATGATTATCTCAAAACTGATCTGCCTTACGCTCCCCCGTTCTCCACATCTATAGATATCACTCTCACAGCAGCCCAGATTCTTAAAGAAAAAGTTTAAAAACAAATTTATTCCTGATAAAATTATAAATGTTTTCATAAAAGTTTTATGAGGAAAGAAAAATGGCATCACTGGGACTGAATATAGATCATGTAGCAACAATCAGACAGGCAAGAGGCGGCAACGACCCTGATCCGATAACAGCAGCCTGTATCGCAGAACTTTCAGGAGCAGAAGCAATCACTGTCCATCTGAGAGAAGACCGCAGACATATTCAAGACAGAGATGTCAGAATGCTCAAACAAATTTTGAAATCACGACTCAACCTTGAGATGGCGGCAACGGAAGAAATACAAAAAATAGCACTTGAGATACTCCCTTACAGCTGCACGCTTGTACCTGAAAAAAGACAGGAAATAACAACCGAAGGCGGACTTGATGTTGCCTCAAATATAGAATATATGACAAAATTCACAAAAACTCTCAACGATAAAGGGATTATAGTCAGCATGTTTATAGACCCCGATTCAACCCAGATAGAAGCAAGTGCTAAAGCAGGAGCCCAGTTTATCGAACTTCATACAGGACAATATGCAGAAAAATTCAACACCCCGGATGAAGAAAAAGAACTCAATAAACTCATAGAAGCAGCACAACTGGCAGAAAAAATGGGATTGAAAGTCAACGCAGGACACGGCTTGAACTACCTCAACGTAAAACCCGTAGCAGCTATAGACAACATGAATGAACTGAACATCGGTCATAGTATAATCTCAAAAGCAGTATTTGTCGGTCTTGATAGAGCTGTAAGAGATATGATAAACCTTATCAAATAAATATTTGATATATACTCAGATAAAATATTAAGTTATGTAAAAACAAATTTTTATCCTTATAAAATTCCGAAAAGAGGCATTTTAACAAGGATTAAGAGAAAAATACATATACATAAAAAACCAATTTTATGTTATATACTTTAAATATACTATCAAATTTTTTCTATAACACGTTTTAAAGCATTTACGACAAAAATTGAAAAATTAAGAAGAGGGCAGTTTATAATGTCGGGCGGTAGAACTTCAAAATCAATAAGCTCACTCAACGCTGAAAATAAATTGATTAAAAATATAACAGATATAAATCTCCAGCAGAATAATTCATATTTTTCAAATATGGAGAATAATGTTATATCTGATCTTGCACGCTTTGAAAAAAGCCCTTCATTAATCATAAAATCCGATATAGTATTTGAAAAAGCACTTGAACAAGGTCAATCATACGAAGAAGCAGTAATAGCGCAGACCTATTTTGCTGATGAGTTCGATGTTTTTTTTTGAAGATTTTTTCAAACGTTATATCTTTAAAAGATTTCAAAAATAAGAAACAAAAAGCAGATTAGATTATATGTAATAATATATAATTTAATATATATTATTACGAAATATTTACATTTCATTTTTGCCATAAATGCAGTAAAATAAAGCCTAATACAAATTTATTCAATATATATTCAATAAATAAAAATATATACTGGCAATTATTTTAAATATATCGTTTTTATATATACATAAAGAAAATAAAAAATCCTCCCCATAAATTTAATCAAATAAAAAGTTCTTAATATAGATGCTATTATTAAGAAATGTTACAACAATTTTATAATGCCAAATACCTTATTTATAAGGGTTTTGGCATTTTTGCATTATAAATGATATATAACAGAGATATAAAATTAGCACTTTTCTAAAATAAAAAGTTTTTATATATACAAGAGGAGTAAATTTAAATCTCACTTATCACATTTACCACATTTTAATTAGGGAAAAGGAGTTACACTATGGGATACGCAATGTTTAGTTCCAGGGAAATTATGCTCGTAAGCCAGATTAATGACTTGCAGTACAGATTAACCGAATTGACGATGAAACAACAGGATTTATCACAGATGAGCAGTGCTTACACTACACAAGCTCAAACTTACTACAACTTTACTACAGGACAGATGGATCAGGATGCACTTGATGAAGCAATCAACAACGCATCTCCGGGAACAAATGTAAATTCTCTACAGGATCCAAACGGTACACTGCAGCAAATAAGCAATGCTGAAAAACAAATCGAGATGGAATCAAAACGACTCCAAACTCAACTTCAAGCTAAGCAAACCGAATTAGAAGCTATTTCTCAAGGCAAAGAACAGGGCATCAAAAACGCTACACCTAAGTACGCTTAGTAAGAAATAACGTATAATATTTCAGGTTTATAACCGAACGTACACAACACTTATGGTTAATACCGGTTGGTTAGCAACGACCAATTCAGAGAGTTGCAAACCGGCTGCAGGTATCTGAATCACTGTTATTTCAATGTGCTCAGATGTTTAACTTCCGTACTTGATTGAAATGTTAAGAAATGTGACAATCGCCAAATATCTTGTTACACAAGGTATTTGGCGATTTTTTCGTTTTTATGGCAAACATTTTTAGCAACTTTAAAAAATATATTGTTTTTATATATACAAGAGATACAAAAAATATAAAACCACATTTCTAAGTCACACATTTTTAACCACAAATTAATTAGAGAAAAGGAGTTACATTATGGGCTACGCAATGTTTTGTTCAAGAAAGATCATGCTCGTCAACCAGATCAATGATCTTCAGTATCGTTTAACAGAATTAACGATGAAACAACAGGATTTATCACAGCTGAGCAGTGCTTACACTACACAGGCTCAATCTTATTACAACTTTACAACCGGTCAGATGGATCAAGCAGCATTAGATAAGGCTATCGCAGATTCTTCGCCAAATTCAGGAGTAAACTCATTCCAGGATCCTGAAGCAAATCTCAAGAAAATAAGCAACGCAGAAAAACAAATTGAGATGGAATCAAAACGTCTTCAAACACAATTACAAGCAAAACAAACCGAATTAGAAGCCGTTGAAAAAGGTGAAGAACAGGGCATCAAAAACGCCACACCTAAATACGCTTAATAAGCAGTAATCTTAAAATAACTGCTTACTAATTCAAAATATTGCAAAATGTGACCATAATATCTCTAAATATACAAAAAAGAGAATGCTATCTAGCATTCTCTTTTTCTGTTTGTATAATACAAAAAGCCAGCAGAAATGCCTATTATAAGAATACTTATGACTGAAGCGGCAGGAACTCCGGATATATTTAAAACACTATCTATTCTAATAGACTCTATCACCAATCTTAGAGACGAATACAATATTAAATAAGAAAAAAATATCCCTCCATCTCTTCCATCAAACAGTTTTCTCATAATAAAAAACAGAATCAAAAATATAACAACATCCCCTATTCCCTCATACAAAAAAGTAGGATGATATGTATCATAATCAATGTACTCAAACCGCCTCTTTTCAATCGGAATAAAAACACCCCACGGCAAATCAGTAGGCTTGCCATAAGCTTCCGAGTTGAAAAAATTTCCTATTCTGCCTATTGCCTGAGCAACAGGCAAACCGAAAGATACAATATCAGCATACTTCAAAAAAGACAGATTATGCTTTTTCAAAAAGATATAACCGCCTAATATCCCTCCAAATACAGCTCCATGTATAGACAACCCTCCGTTCTGTATCATAAAAACTTCAAACGGATTCTTCATATAGTAGTCTAAACACAACAAAACATAATACGCCCGTGCTCCGACTATTCCAAATGGGATTATCCACAGCATAAGCTCATAGAGAGTGTCTTTTTCCAAAGAAGGATAATATTTTTTCATCACAAAAAAAGAAACAAAAAATCCTGCAACTATAGCAAGTGCAATGAATAATCCGTAATAATAAATATTTATCCCCCAAAAACTAAATAAAACATCAGAGGGAGATTGAAACATCTAATCTTCTCCTTCATCTTCTGATTCATCAGAGTTAACTTTTTTTATTTCTTCTTTCAAAAACGCAATCTGGTCTTTTATTTTTGAATTTTCTTTCTCATCTTTGCTCAAAGATATATATTTTTCATAATTTGAAATTGCATAACCATAACATACAGCGGTCTCTGATTTCTTATCTCCTTCCAAGGCTGCTGCAGCGGGTTTGTTTTCTGATAAAAAATTCTCATAACATCTGAGTTCTTCCGTTTTTTCATTTTTCTCAGCGTTATCATCTTCTCCACCTTCTGAAGATTGAATAGCCGCCCCAATCTCTTCATATACAACAGCTGATGAATAATAAGCATCTTTCAAATTCTTATCAATTGAAATCGCCTTCTGCAGATTTTCCAAAGACTTTATATATTCACCTTTTTTATAATACGCTATCCCTAAATTATAATAAGTTGAAGGATATCTCGGATCCAGATCATTTATGGAATTGAGACGTTCTATCGCCTTATCATACTCACCATTCTGCATATAACCTGCTGCTTTCTCATTCAGTGTGTTTATATCAACCTTTGACATACATCCTGTCAAAAAAATTATGCACAGAAAACACAAAGACAAAAAAGAAATTTTCTTAAACATCATCAAAATCCTCATAAATTAATATAAAAATTATTTTATCAAAATACATTACTCGAGTGAACTAGCAATCTCTTCCAGTTTTGATAATAAAACTTTTGCATCTCCTGATATTTTTATTCTCTTCTGCTTGCTTCTCTCTCCTGATAATATAACTATACAAGACTTTGCCACCCGAAAAGTTTTCGATAAAAGATTGATACACTCTGCGTTTGCCCGACCATCAACAGGAGGCGAATTGAGTTTTACCTTCAAAACACCGTCCTCAACGGCAGAAAAAGCACTTCTCGAGGAGCCTGGACTCACCTTTATGCAAAAAATTATTCCATCATCTGTAGTTTTTATATCAATCATATTAATGAAACCATATTAACAGTTTGAAAAAAGAGTTATATAATTAAAATAATACTTGAAATATACAGATAATAAAAATAATGAACGAAAAATTATTATACGAAAAACTTGAAGAAAAACTTCTATCTCAACAACGAAAACCTGAAGATATAGAAAAAATCAAAGAGGCATATGAAACAGCCTCAAAACACCACGCAGGACAATACCGAGTAAGCGAAGAACCTTACATAATACATCCTATAGAAGTAGCAAGAATATTAGCTGACCTGCAGGCAGATACCCCGACTCTGTGTGCGGCACTTTTGCATGATGTTCTCGAAGATACCGATACAAAACCTGAAGAAATAAAAGACAAATTCGGCGAAGAAGTTCTGAAACTCGTCAACGGGGTTACAAAACTGAGCAAAATACAATTCAAATCAAAAGAAGAACAGCAATCAGAAAACTTCAGAAGAATGTTCATCGCCATGGCTCAGGATATCAGGGTAATCCTCCTCAAACTCGCTGACAGGTTGCATAATATGAGAACCCTCAACTATATGACGCCTGAAAAGCAGAAAAAAATTGCCGTTGAAACTCTAGAAATCTTCGCTCCGCTGGCAAATAGACTTGGAATCGGAAAAATCAAGGCAGAACTTGAGGACCTCTGTCTTCGCTATATTAACCCCGAAAAATATTACGAAATAGCACGCCTCGTTGCTCAAAGCAAAGCAGAACGTGAGTTGATGGTTGAAACTCTCATAGAAAAAATTCAAATTGCTCTGAAAAATGCAAAAATAAAAGCATCAATTACAGGTCGTTCAAAACATTATTACAGCATCTACCGTAAAATGGAAAAACTCCAAAAATCATATCATGACCTCTATGACATAACAGCCGTCAGAGTGATGGTTGATACTGAAAAAGAATGCTACGAAGTTCTTGGATTAATTCACTCCCAATTCAAACCAATCCCGGGGCGCTTCAAAGATTATATAGCAATGCCAAAAAATAACCTATACCGCTCATTGCATACATCAGTAGTCGGCCCGAGAGGGAAACCGATGGAAGTTCAAATAAGAACCTACGAAATGCATGAAGAGGCTGAATACGGTATCGCAGCACACTGGAAATATAAAGAATCAGGCGTATCAACTACAGCATCAAGTGCTATGGATAAAAAATTTGCCTGGTTGCGAAAACTAGTTGAGCTTGAACAGGATGTTACAAATGCTAAAGAATATGTCGATATGGTTAAAATAGACATATTCTCAGATCAGGTCTTTGTCTTTTCTCCAAAAGGCGATGTATACGACCTTGTTAGCGGAGCAACACCTATAGACTTTGCCTATCGTGTTCACACGGAAGTCGGACACAGAACAACAGGTGCTCTTGTTAACGGAAGAATAGTGACCCTCGATACAAAACTCAACAACGGAGATATCGTTGAAATACTAACATCAAAACACCCGAACCCGCGTCTTGACTGGCTGAATATTGTAGCCACAAATCAGGCAAAATCAAAAATAAAACACTGGTTCAGAAAAAATCAAAAAGAACAACATACTCTATCAGGCAGGGCTGCTCTTGAGCAGGAACTCACAAAAGCGGTCTTTGATGAATATAATAAAAACGGAAAATTTCTTGAAATAGCAAAATTGCTGAATTATCAAACGGAAGAAGACCTCTTTGCAGGTCTTGGTTATGGCGAAACAACAATCAATAAAATAATCAGCATAATAAACAAATTCAAAAAGGCAGAATCTGAAGACGGAAGCATAATCAAAACATCAGCAAAAAAATCCGACAAAAAAGGTGATACCATCATAGGTCTTGAAGGACTATTATATAATATCTCAAAATGCTGCATGCCTATCCCCGGAGAACCTATCATCGGAGTAATCACAAGAAGCAGAGGAGTCAGCGTCCATAGAATTGATTGCCAGTGTCTTGACGGGGTTGACCCTGAAAGATTGATGAAAATAAGCTGGGCAAACACTAACCCCGATAAAAAATATGAAGTTAACCTCAGAATAGAAGCTAACGACAGAATAGGTCTTCTGCAGAGCATCGTAGGGAAAATAGCCGATAATAATGCAAATATTACCAGAGCAAATACAAAATCAAACGAAAAGAAATTTGCAGTAATTGAACTTGGAATAGAAATCACTGATATAGACAGTCTGAATAAAATAATCACTGCACTTCTCGGGCTTCCTGACGTTTTATCTGTAAAAAGAATCAGAAGCATCGCTCAGATGGGACATAAAACAAATATTAAAATAAATAAAAATAAAAAAGTATCAAAACAACAGACAAAAAAGAAAACTACATAAAGAACTTAATCAACTGAAGAATTAACAACTTTTGCCTCATATGGTTCAAGATGGATAAAAACAGAAACATTACTAATCCTGTTTCCTATATGTTCTTCTATCTCATCGCAGATGTCATGACCGCTCTTTATCGTTAAATCAGAAGGAACTGAAAGTGTCAAATCAATCAGCTTCATTTTGCCAGCCTTTCTTGTCTTTATGTTTTTTAACTCGCATATTCTATCGGGAATATATTCTGAAACAACATCTTTGATTGCTTCGATGTCCTCTTTTTTTATTGAAGAATCAAGCAAATTTGCGCCTGCATTCCTGCATAAAGATATCGATGTCCTGAAAATCATTAAAGAAACCAGTATTGCAATGATAGGGTCTAATATGTTGAAACCTGTAAATTTTATCAACACTAACCCGAGCATAACACCGCCTGAAGTCAAGACATCTGTTCTCAAATGTTCTGCATCGGCAACAAGAGCAATAGAGTCACTTTTTTCCCCTATTTTCATAATATATGCACTGATAATAAGATTTACAAGAAAAGATACACCCATGACAACGATTCCTATCGTTGGCTCTATAGAATGGAAATTCCTGGAGACAATCTTCTCTACTGATTCATAAACAATAAATACAGCTGCAGCAAAAATCAAAAGCCCCTCAAAAAATCCCGAAAAATCCTCAAACTTACCATGCCCGTATTGATGGTCGCTGTCTGCCGGAATAGAAGCCTGTCTGACAGAAAAAAATGCAAGAAAAGATGCAAGCAAATCACTCATGGAGTGGATTGCTTCAGAAATAATACTTATGCTGCCAGATATAACACCGGCAACAAGCTTCATCAAAATCAAAAAAGTATTTGATAAAATCGAAACAAATGCCGCAAATTGTTTATCTTTTGATTCCTGATTCATGTTCAACTATACCTGCTAACTAATCAACCAATTTTACATTATCTCAAATCATAAGAAAAGAACTTTAAGTTTTTAACAAGAAATAATTGTTAAGTTATTCTTATTTCTTGATTTGAGAAAGCTGTATTTATTATAATTCTAAGTATGGAGAAGCTGAAAATAAAAATCAACAAAATGAGAAAAAAAGACATAAGTTCTATTATGGAAATAGAACGAAAAGCTTACGGGTCTTTTCACTGGTCAGAATCAGGTTTTGAAGCAGAAATAGAAAATTCTCTCGGTAACTACTTTGTAGTAAAGACAAACGATGAAAAAGAAGAATTGTTAGGCTACTGCGGTTTTTGGGCAATTCTTGAAGAAGCTCATATAACAACAATCGCAGTAAAAGATACGTACAGAGGCAATCACCTCGGAGAACTGCTTCTTCAGCAAATGATAGATACCGGGTATCAAAAAGACATAAAATGGTTCACTCTTGAAGTGCGCATATCAAATATTGTAGCTCAGGAATTGTATAAAAAATACGGATTTCAAAGCCTCGGACTGAGAAAAAAATACTATCAGGACACACAGGAAGATGCACTGATTATGTGGACAGAGAGTATTTGGAGCGAAAAATTCAAGACAAAATACACTGAAATGAAAAATAATCTGCAAGAAAAACTTGATATAACAATAAACTTATAAAATCGGGGAGAATAAAATTGAATAATTTGAAAAAATTTATTATATTTTCTGTCATTTTGACAGCAACAATGAATCTTGCAATAGCAGAAAACCTTACAAATACCGTTATAAAACCAGCAGTAAAAATAACTCAAGATAAACCGCCTCAAAATACAAAAAACAAAGTTCCTGATGCTGAATACAGATGTGTTTATCCGGCAGGGAGCTGTATAGTCAGCGTCTATGATGAAAGTTCAAGCCGCTCTGCAAGATGCGACTATTCGGTAAGCCCGAGAAAAGCAATAATCGATGCGCTTGAAGGTAAATGCGAAAAAATAAAATAATCAAAGGATAACAAATAAAATGAGGAAGAAGAAAAAAGGTTATCTAAGCTACGCAGATTTTCATGACCACTATCCCAAATTCAATTTGGGAACACTTGTTGTTGCCATCTGCTGTACCTGTATGCTCATATCGTCTTCTTTTATACAGCTCTTGCCTGGCATAGTCACAATCCCGGAAAAGTTGATTACTGACCCGATAAACTTCTTTAACAGCGGATTTTCTCTCAAACAATTTGCCCTCAGTTTCAACTATCTTCCTCAAGTGCCTGTTGCTCTTTTTATCGGAGCTCTGCTAGGACCGAGGCATGGCACTTTTGCGGTAATACTCTATATTCTTATAGCCTTGTTAGGATATCCCGTTTTTTCAATGGGCGGAGGCTTTGATTACATTACAAATCCATCATTCGGATATATTATCGGCTTTATATTCGGTGCTTATATCGTCGGAAAAAATCTTGAACATAATGTTTCTACACTGTCAATTTTCTTATCTTCAGTTATCGGTGTCCTGACTATACATATAATCGGCATCTTATTTCTGATGTTAGCATTGTTTATACACAAAGAACTGGCATCATCAATTCTCGGATACATCTGGTTATTCACAGGAATACAGTTCATCTATGACATAGCAATCAGCATAATAGCAATCTCAATCGCACGCCCTGTTCGAGGTGTTCTCTGGCTGGCTATGAATTGAAATATTTTTTGTCATTGAAAAAGTACAAAAGCGCATCAAGACTCTTTGGTATTTCTAGTCCCAAATAAGTATAAGCTTTTGCCATCATCAGAATTAAATCATTCCAGGAATACATATCAACATACGATGTAATAACAATATCATCGACTTTCATATAATATGTTTTCTTTATCGTGTAAGTATCTTTTACAACAGCCTCTTTCATTATTTCAAAAGATATGTTCTTCTCCTCACAATAATCAATAAGCGGCTTAAAACAAGGATGTTCCTTATATTTATTTCTCAAATTCTGTATAGACATAACTCCTCCTGCCTTGTTTTCAAACAAGTTATCCTATTTTATCAGCCTATACAAAGTACACCATCCTATAAGAGGGCTTACCTCCTGACTAATTCATCAACTAGTTCTATTGATTTGCGATGAATACTTACATTATGAACTCTTAGAATATTAATCTTCTTCGACGCCAAATAGGCACTCACGGCGAGGGTAGCTTCATCACGGGAAGAAATATCCTCTCCGGCAATTTTTTTTATAACTGATTTTCGAGAAACCCCGGCAAGCAAAGGACATCCAAGTGAAAAAAATTCATCCATTCTTCGAATCAGTTCCAAATTTTCTTCATAAGTCTTATCAAAACCAATACCAACATCAAGAATTATATTTTTTCTATCAATACCGCATGAGCTTGCAAAATTTATCTTCTTCTCCAACTCAAAAAATACATCATCAACGACCCCTCTTTTATACTCATGTTGTGTCTGCATATTTATTGCATTTTCAGAATGCATCAGCACAACAGGAACACCATAATCCCTTATGACATCAGCCATAGATGAATCATAAGACAATCCAGAAATATCATTTATCATATCAGCACCTGCCTCAAGTGCAGCTCTTGCCGTTTTTGCATTCCTGGTATCAATGCTGATAGGGATACTGTCATCAATTTGTCTTATACCCTCAACTATGGGAATAAGACGTCTCATTTCTTCTTCACAATCAATCGGCTCAGCACCGGGGCGGGTTGACTCAGCCCCTATATCAACAATATCACTGTTTACTATCAACTCTTTTGCATGCAATAAAGCTGTATCTTTCTCAAAATACTTACCGCCGTCAGAAAAAGAATCAGGAGTAACATTCAATATTCCCATAAGAAATGTCTTTTTCTCAAAATCAAACAGTCTGTTTCGAATCTTCATAGGAGTCAATGTAGGAAAGATTTGCGCTTCCAGTTCAAAAGCTATTTTTGCTAAAGAAAACGGCTGCTTTTTCAGCTTATCGCATATAGAAATAATCTGAGCAACACTCCCCCCCAATAAAACATCAGAAGAGTCAATTTTGCACATCAAAACATCCCGATGAACAGCGGCATCACTTCCCAAAGATAATGCAGTCTGTTTTATAATCGTTGCCTGATGAGGAGCTAAACCAAAAATCTTGAATAAACGATAATCATACTTTTTCGACGCAGCATCAATATACGCACAATCAAAACCGATACGAGTCATTTCTTCTTTTGAAAATCGGCTGTCTATCTGACGTATCAAAACATTCAAAATTACATAATACCTTTTTTTCTTGCTTTTACCAACTCTGCATTTATCATAGCATAAATTTTATCGGTATTCGCAATCGACAAATCAAGGAATTTGCACCCCATAACATAAAAAGGAGCCGAATTTTCAAGATTAACCTCATGAATATAAATAGGTTTTACATGATTATCAACCTTAATACCCTTATATTCAAAAACAACCTTGTATTCATATTTCTCGCTTATTTCTATATTAGAAACAGTCATCACTGCAATACCGTTTGCAGACATGTTGTAGCACTTAAGTTTAAATTTCTTAAACAAAGTATTTCTGTAAAGTATCTGAAACTCCAGCGGAAATGCAAAATCCATACGAACATAATCTCTTCTCTGAACTTTATTCAAAACATCAGGAAGAGATACAAGAATTCCGTCATTTTCAGTACCTTCAAAAACGCCCAAAACAGGCACCTCAGCGCCCCATATACCCGATTTATTTATCAATAAAAGACCGACTGCACCACCATCTTCTATCGGCAAAACATCCCCGTCAGAATCATATATCAACGACAAAAAAACTTTTTCATTATCACAAGCAATAACACTTGTTTCATACTGTTTCTCATCATTCATATAATTTCTGAATAATGAAACCCTCTGACCTTCTTCAAAAAATGATTTTATTTTTCTTAAATCATCTATCATAATATCAATTACTATATATAATATGTAAGTCTCTTCTATTTTTAAAATTTTACTCTAATAAATATTCTTAGTCAAATTAAGCCGTTTTTTATTATACTATTATTAATAAGTACCCGGAGAAGCAAATAATTATGAACATACTCACAGAAAAAAGAAATAAAAATACAAAAAATATAGATATTGAAAATACATCAAAAATATTAGAACTGATTCATAAAGAAGACGAACTTGCAGTGAAGGCGGTAGGAAAATGTCTTCAAAACATAGAAAAAGCTGTAGACATAATCGTAACGAACTTTAATTCAGGAGGAAAGCTGTTCTACTTCGGCGCAGGAACAAGCGGAAGACTTGGCGTTCTTGATGCGTCAGAATGCCCGCCGACATTCGGTGTTTCGCCGCTTATGGTTCAAGGATTTATAGCAGGCGGAGATAAAGCATTAAGATACGCAATAGAAGGAGCTGAAGACTCTGAAGAACTGGCGGAAAAAGACTTTCAAAAAGCAAATCCATCACAATGTGATACAATATGCGCTATCTCTGCAAGCGGTAATGCAAAATACCTCCTGACAATCCTGAAACTTGCTCAAAACAACCATATCAAAACCATATCAATCTCTTCAAACAAAGACGCCCTGATGAAAGAATATTCTGACTGTTTTATATGCGCACAAACGGGAGAAGAGGCGATAACAGGTTCAACAAGGATGAAAGCAGGCACAGCTCAAAAATTAATTCTCAATATGCTCACAACAGCATCTATGATAAAAATCGGAAAAGTATACGAGAACCTTATGATTGACGTAAAACCAACAAACATAAAACTGAAAAAAAGAGCTGTCTCTATAGTAAGCGAGATAGCAAAAGTATCTGAAGAAAATGCTCAAATGGCACTGAATATCAACGGTTATAAAGTAAAACATGCAATTCTAAACCTGAAATATAACCTCTCATTTGATGATGCTGATAAACTTTTAAATGAATTCAACGGGGTATTAAGAAAGGTATTTAATTACCTGGACAACAAAAATAAGATATAATTCTAATTATGAAAGAACTGGTAATCGTAAAAAATCTGATAAAACATTTCAATGCATCAAAAGGTCTGTTCAAAGCAAAAACAGAAACGGTCTATGCTGTTAATAATATATCTTTCTCTATACAAAAAGGAGAAACACTCTCCCTTGTAGGAGAATCAGGCTGTGGAAAATCAACTGTCGGCAAATGTCTGATAGGACTCGAAAAACCTACATCAGGCGAAATAATTATCGATGGCACAAACACAACAACAGCAACAAAAAAAGATATCAAAGAACTGCGAAAAAAAGTTCAAATAATCTTCCAGAACCCATACTCAAGCCTTAATCCCAAAATGACCGTAGAAGAAATTCTGAAAGAACCTTTTATTATAAATACCAATTTATCTAAAAATGAAATAAAAAACGAACTCTCAACACTCTTGGACATCACAGGATTATCAAAAAACTTTCTCTCAAGATATCCTCATGAATTTTCAGGCGGTCAAAGACAAAGAATAGGTATCGCAAGAGCTCTTGCTCTTCGCCCTGAATTTATCATTGCTGATGAACCCGTTAGCGCGCTTGATGTCAGCGTTCAGGCACAAATATTGAATCTTCTGCAGGATCTGAAAAAAGAACTCAAACTTACCTATCTTTTTATCTCTCACGACCTGAGCGTTGTTAACTACATAAGCGACAGAATAGCTGTCATGTACCTCGGAGAAATTGTTGAAACTGCCTCTTCAGATGAAATCTGCTATCATCCGAAACACCCGTATACCAGAATATTGCTCGACTCAGCACCTCATATAAATAAATCCGGCTCAAAAAAAATTATTTTGAAAGGCGACCTGCCAAGTCCGCACAACCTGCCTGACGGCTGCAAATTCCACACAAGATGCCCCATGGCTTTTGACAAATGTCGTTCCGTTTCTCCTCACACAAAACTTCTTGAAAACAACCACTGCGTAAAATGCCATCTCTACGGTTAAAATAATGCTGTTTGTATCAAATATTTAATATATATAAAAAATTTAGCAACTCTATTTATTTTTGTATTTAATATATTAAAAATAAAAATGTGTGTGAAGTCAGAACAAGGAATGCCAAATATGTCAAATTTATCAATCAGGATGCCCCTGCGTATTGATAAACCCATCAATGTCATGAGCAAAGAAACCTTAAGACAAATGGCTTATGAAAAAGGCGAAAAAGCTCTCAAAAGTATGGGATTGCCTGGAGACCTTCTATCTCCAAAAAATTTACCGGAAGCAGAATCAGCAATACCGGTTTCTAAAAACCTTCTTACAAAAAATAATATATTCAAATTTGGAAAAATCTCTTTTCTTGGGGTTACTGCGGCAATTCTGGCAAAATACATATATAATACTTGCCAACAATCAGACAACACGCTATCCTAAATATAAAAAAATATTAATATCTGAAAAAAATATAACAATTTTTTTTATGTTCGTTTTTTAAATATACATCAAATGAAAGAAACAGAAGTGGAGGTAATATAAAAGTTAATTCAGTTGATAAAGCACTGCAAGGCATCAATGCAATGAGCAATGAAGCAAGAACAAAGACCATCCGTGATATAGAATCAAAAGTACTTGATGATATGGGATTGCCCAAGGATACGTTTAGCAAAACAAAAGCTTCAAAATCTAAAGTTTCTCAATTTTTAGAAAACGTGAAAGGAAATAAAATTCTTACAAAAAGAAATGCATTGATTGCTGCAGGGGTTGCTATCGTTGGTATAGCAGCAGCTGCAATAGCAAAACATATTCACAACAAAAAAGCATAATTAACTTTTGATAAAAACTCAAAAAAGCAAGCTTATTTAAATAAGCTTGCTTTTTTATTACAAAATATTAAACTCATAAATCCCCTATTCATAAGGCTTTTATAAATTTTATATACTTTTTAGGCAATCATCTCTATCAAATTGTTTTTATACAAATATAGGGTTATAGAGTTACTATTATTATTTTTATAGGGGAAAAGTTATGACATCAGTAAATGGTTATTCAAATTATTCACAATCAGGCATGTATATTCCTTCTTACATGCAAACACCGGGGACAACAACCACAACAACAAATACAACAACTACAACGACTTCTGAGAAAAAGGGCGGAGTAGGAATGGGAACAGTCCTTCTTGCTGGAGCGGCCATCCTCGGAGGTATTATTACCTTTAAAAACGGAGGGTTGAAAAATACCTTCAAACAAATCGGGAAATTATTCGGCAAGAATGCTGATGATGCGGCAAAAAATCTAAATCTGCTTGAAAAAGGCAAAGCTCTCATCAAAGGAACAAATGCCAAAAAAGGCACTGACGCAGTAGGCGAAGCTCTTTCTGCAGCAGCAGGGAGAACCGAAAAAGCAAAATGGTCCGAAACCTTGGGCGATACCTTCCATAGCATAAAAAATAAATTTACAACAAAATCTGATACTGATGATATAGCTCAAGAAGCAGCAGAAAGAACAGCAAATGAACAAGCAGCAAAAGAATTTGCTGAACAAAGCCAAAAAGAATATTTCGGCAGAGTAGACCAAACAACGGGAAAATCAGCCAAAGAAAGTGCAGCTGTTTTCGAAGCAGCAGAAAGAAAAGCCAATGAACAGGCAGCAAAAGCAGCAGCTGAACAAAGCCAGAAAGAATATTTCGGCATAGTAGACCAAACAACGGGAAAATCCGCTCAAGAAAGTGCAGCTGTTTTCGAAGCAGCAGAAAGAACAGCAAATGAACAGGCTGCAAAAGAATTTGCTGAACAAAGTCAGAAAGAATATTTCGGCATAGTAGACCAAACAACGGGAAAATCCGCTCAAGAAAGCGCCGATGTATTTAAGGCTAACGATGCAAAAGTTTCTCTACAACATAATAAAGCAGATGCAAAAGAAGCAATCGCAAAATATGGAAAAGATTCTGTGGAAGGTAAAGAAGCTGCCAGAGACCTTGCTAGAATTGAAGAACTTGAAAATGCACAAAAATCAGCTGATAAAATAGCACAAGAAGCAGCAGAAAGAACAGCCAATGAACAGGCAGCAAAAACAGCAGCTGAACAAAGCCAGAAAGAATATTTCGGCAGAGTAGACCAAACAACAGGAAAATCAGCTCAAGAAAGTGCAGCAGTATTTGAAGAAGCTGCCGAAAAAGCAAAAGTGTCTCTTCAACAAAGAAAAACAGAAGCAGAAGCAACAATCGCCAAATATGGAAAAGACTCTATAGAAGGTAAAGAAGCTGCCAGAGACTTAGTAAAAATAGAAAACGAACTTAAAAACTATACAACAACATCACAATCAAATATACAAGAAATACTTGATGAAATTGCACAGGAAGAACAAATTGCAGACTTAAGACAAGCAGGCAGATAAATACAAAATACAACAAAAAAGCCACCTTAAAACGGTGGCTTTTTTGTTGCAATAATCTCAACAACTCATAAGTTTCTTATTATCATCAACTGCCGTATACAAAACAGTATCAACGGCAGTTGTTCCTTTTTTGACAACACCGTTCATCACAATCACTCCCTTGAGATGAACACCATCTTCTATCACCGAACCATCCCAGAGAATGCAGTTGTTCAAAGTCACATTCTTCCCGACTTTGCAGCCCCTTCCGATAATATTACCTCCAAGAAGTTTGACATCATCAGCAAGAACGCTTCCCTCTCCGATAAGATGCTCATCTTCAACACTGACCCCTATATTGACATGTGAGTTCAAAATGTCAATAGATGACTGACGATACTGCGAAATTGTCCCGATATCACTCCAGTATCCGTCTATAACATAGGTATTGATGGGAATATTTTTTTCAAGCATGGAGGGAAATACATTCTTTGCAAAATCATAAAAACATCCCTGCGGTATCAATCTGAAAATATCAGACCTGAAAACATAAATTCCCGTGTTGATTAAATTGCTCTTTGCCTCTTCAACAGGAGGTTTCTCCTGAAACTCACTCACAAATCCGTCCCCGTCAACAACAACGACACCAAAATTGCAGGTCTTGCTCTTCGGAACATAGGTCAAAGCCATGGTGGCAACAGCTCCGCTGCTTTCATGGGCTTCAAAAAGTTCGTCAAAGTTAATATCCGTAAGCCCATCCCCGCTCATCACAAGAAAATTCTCTTCATCCTTGAAGAAAAATTCGCATTTTTTCACGCCGCCTGCAGTACCTGAAAGAGTTTCTTCCTGTATATATTGAAATTTTATACCTGTAGGATTATTCTCAGTGTATCTTTTCTGAATCTGCTCAGCAAGACAATATGTATTTGCTATAACTTCTTTGATGCCGCATTCTTCAAGTTCTTCCATAATAAAATCCATAAGCGGCTTGTTTGCAATAGGTATCAACGGCTTTGGAACATTTTTTGTGAGAGGGTCCAACCTCGAGCCGACTCCTGCAGCCATTATCATTGCTTTGTTTATCACAATATATTCCCCATTTTTTTACTCAAACTCAGTCTTATTCTGGAATAATTCCTGCTGAGGTCTGTTTGTATTGAATTCTTTTTGATTATTCTGGCTTATTTTCTCTCCGAAAAATTGCAATATCGCAATAGAAATACCTGATATAAGCAATAAGATAATGATATATTCTATTATATTGTTCGGTGTTTTTTTCATCCGTTCTTCCTCTTTTCTGATGATATACAGAAATATCAACAATAATAAATAGCATAAAAAGATTTTATTTAGCAAAACATCATGTTATATTTTTAATATGTTTACTATAACCCGTTAAGCATAAATTTTTCAACCTTTAATTTTATTTTTGATAATAAACTGCAAAAACCATGAAAAAATTGAACACAGACCCCATAAAAACAGAAAAGAGAAAACAGGATAGAATCAGGAGATACGAAAAAAAAGCGTATTACTCCTTTGCCACAATTATCCTTCTCATAGGTATCATCATCGTTTCAAGAAGTCTGTATCTTAATGTAAAAAAATATTTTACTTACAGCGAACAGCTCTCTCAGCTCGAAGAAATTCACTCGGAACAAACGGAAAGAAACGAAAAACTCAAATCAGAAATAAAACAATTCAATACTCTTGAAGGAATTGAATCTATTGCAAGAAATAAGCTTAAAATGGCTGAAGAGGACGAAGTTCTCGTAATAATTAAAAATAACAAACCTGCAGATAAAAAAAATAAAAAAAATAAACAAGAAAAAAGCTCCTATTTGAATGGAGCCGAATAAAAAATAAATTAGACCTCTACAATCTCCATAGAGCGTTATTTAACCGCCACAAGGCGCGGAGTCATCCCCATCTCGCTCTGCAACATCTTTACATTGGCATAAGCCATTGAACGTCTTTTCTTTGCACCTCTGAGTATAAATCTTACGCCATCCGAAACATTTGACGATGGAATTTTGCTTTTGAACATTTTACTAAACCTCTTAAAAAACGACCGACTGTTTTTTCCTTATGAATTTTCTATCGTCACATTTTCAGAAAAACTTTAATTTAAAATACATAATAATTTTCGACAAACATCATAAACCCTTGCCATAATTGAATATAATCGTTTTTATATTTCTTAACATTACAAAAAAATTAAAAAAAACTTAAAAAAATAAATATAAAAATATATACAGTTATATAATTTCATAATATAACTGTATGTGTATAAATAGGTAGGTGAGGGCAAAAAGATGACCAAAATAGCCATAATTTACCACAGCGGAAGGGGACATACAAAAAGACTTGCAACGGCTGTTTTAAACGGATGCTTATCGATAAAAGGTATCGAGGCAAAACTTATTGATGTCGAACATGTAAAAGAAAATATGGATTTTATCAGCGAGTCTGCCGCTCTTATTTTTGGAAGCCCGACCTACATGGGGTCTGTCTCCGCTCCGTTTAAACAATTTATGGATGACACATCAAAAATATGGCTCAAACAGGAATGGTCAAACAAACTTGCCGCAGGTTTTGTCAACTCAGGATGGCCCAGCGGAGATAAGTTTAATACAATGCTACAGCTTACGGTATTTGCAGCACAACATGGAATGATATGGGTTAACCCGGCAATAATCCCTGGCAACCTCTCAAAAGACCCTTCAAAAAAAGAAATTAACAGACTCGGAAGCTTCTTAGGAGTTATGTCCATGTCTGAATTCAGTGCCTCTTGCGAAAAAGAGCCGCCTGAGTGTGATATGCAGACAGCGGAATTACTTGGAATAAGAGTGGCAAAAACAGCAACTATATGGTCTAATGGGTTAAACAATACAAAAATTCAAGAGAATGATACAATAAAAACAAAATCTCAACCTGATACAACAAAAGAAGAAGAAGAAGAAGGAGAAAAACTTATGAAAAAATATGTTTGTACAGTATGCAACTACGTATATGACCCTGCTGTAGGCGACCCTGATAACGGAATAGCCCCCGGTACAGCGTTTGAAGATATCCCTGAAGATTGGGTATGTCCTCTCTGCGGTGTAGGTAAAGATCAATTTGAAGTCGAGGAATAATGAAAAAGATTACTGATAATATATTTTACTGCGGTGTCGAACATCATGACAGAAGATTGTTTGACCAGCTTGTTCCGCTGCCATGCGGTACTACTTATAACTCTTATCTTGTCAAAGGAAGCGAAAAAACAGCATTAATCGATACAGTTTATCCTGAAAAAGCAGAAGAATTAATTAATAAGCTAAAAGAAGCAGGAATAAACAAAATAGATTACATAATCTGCAACCATGGCGAGCAGGATCACTCCGGCTCTTTGAACGAAATTCTGGAGCTCTATCCTGAAGCAGTTGTTGTAACAAATGCAAAATGTAAAGAGTTTATCATGGAAATGCTCCATGTTGACGAATCAAAATTCAAAGTAATAACTGACCAGGAAACACTCTCTTTAGGGAACATTACCCTGCAATTTCTGATATCTCCATGGGTTCACTGGCCTGATACAATGTTTACTTATGTTATTGAAGATAAAGCCTTGTTTACAACTGACTTTTTAGGAGCTCACTATCCGACAAGCGAAAAGAATATAGACAAAAGCGGAGATAAAGAACTGACAGAAGCAGCCAAACGCTATTACGCAGAAATTATGATGCCTTTCAGATCTTTCTGCGCAAAATACGTCAAAAAAATCAGAGATTTGAACGTAAAATATCTGCTTCCAAGCCATGGACCTTACTATTCAAACCCTGACTTCATTCTTGATACTTACGAAGAGTGGACATCAGATACTCCCAAAAATTTGGTCGTCATCCCGTATGTTTCTATGTATGGAAGCACTGAGCTGCTTGTTGACTACCTCAAACAATCACTTGAAGAAAAAGGCGTTGAGGTTAAACTCTTTGACCTTGTAAAATCAGATGTCGGTGAGCTTGCAATGGAACTCGTTGATGCCGCAACCATTGTAGTAGGAACTTCTATGGTTCTTGCAGGACCTCACCCTTCAGCCATAAACGGAGCATACCTCATCAATGCTCTTCGACCTAAAGCAAAATACTTCTCTGTCGTCGGTTCTTACGGATGGGGAGGAAATATGGAAAATAAACTGGCTGAAATATTGGGCAACCTGAAAGTCGAAAAATTGAATTCTGTCATAGTCAAAGGTAAACCAACAAATGATGACTTTATCAAAGTCGATGAACTGGCAGAGAAAATAGCTGAAAAACATAAATCATTATAAGTTGATATTATGAAACAAAAAACCGGAACAGCAAATTGTTCCGGTTTTTATTTTCCAAATAAAAAGACCCGATTCAGGGTCTAAAAAGAGGGTTATTAATTCAGAGGATATTATCTAGAGGATATTTTTACTTAGTTATATTATTTAATGCTTGGAAATTATGCATACCTTGGAACTGATTGTTTAATACCCTGTTCTTCACCTTGTTCAACAGCCTGCAGTTCCTGTTGTAATGCTGCCAATTTTGTTTCAAGCTGTTCTCTTTTCATCTCTATTTGTTTTTCAGAATTGCTTATCTGGGCTTGAATATTAGTCAAATAAGTTTCATCAAAAACCATAGACCCCATACCATCTGTTGACATCTGAACAAATGTATACCCTGATGTCTGAGATGCAGAATCTGCTTCCATCAAGATTTGGTTTACACCGTATTTTGTTTTCTGTCCTGAATTTGCAAACTCTTGTTGAGTCACAGTACCATCACCGATTACACCGCCGAGAGAAGTCAAATCCATTTGATTTTGATAAAGTTGAGTGATTTGAAACTGCAAGTCAGAAATTTGACTGATAATCATCAACTTTCTAGTCGTTAACATTGCATACATAACCTATAACCTCCAGCATATCCTTTTGAATTTTCATCTACCCTATATATTTATAAAAACAAAAACTACAAGAAAATTGCGTATTCTTTTTAAAAAGCCAGATACAGCAAAACACTTGAACACAAGGCTTTTCAGGATTTTTCATTTTTAAATATTGAAAAAATAAAGAAAAAATATACATATAAAAAAGAAAAAATATATATATTTTATATCTATATTTTTATAAAATATGAAGAAATATTACAAAAGAGGACAAAGATAAATCTTTGTCCTCCAAAAGTTTATGAAAACTTTTGTTATTTGCCTTGGCATCCAAAAGAAATGGTAACTTTTTCATTCGGGTTGATGCTTGCTATCTTCATACCTTTCGGATTTACGAGATATGCAACTTCATCACTTGTAATGTTAAAGATACCGGCTGCACCGCTGACAGCAGTTCTTGTTACATCTATAGGAGCCATAACCAAAGCAGTAGCCGCTTCACCGACACTTCTTGCCGAAGCACCGAATTTACCTTGGAGTATTTCACCGCCGGCAATACCTGTTGAGCCGACAACCTGCTCGGCAGCATTACCTGTTGCAATAAGAGCACCGCCCAAAGTTCTTCCTACAGTACCTAACACCTGTCCGGTAAATGAGAACGGAGCCTCAAATAATCTTGCAACAATATTAGGTGTTTTTTGCTGTTGAACTTCCGCACTCAATATTTGTCTTGGCAGCTCTGTTTTGCACTTTCCGTTTTGTATATCCAAGAGAGCAATTTTCATTGCACCCTGGCATTTTCCGCTTGGTCTGATTACTTCGACAACTCTTCCGTGTACTTTTGAATTGCATGGATAGTTTACGCCGTTAATAGTAACAGGTTCAAGTGTTTTAGCAACAAATCTATCACCAACTCGGTTATTTTTAGCACTCAGCTGGTCATCAACTTTTATGCATATTGTCGGAACGGTAACCACCTGTTCTTTTTGAACCATTGCAGCCTGACCTGTCGGTTCGCAATCACATGCGGTTGTTTCTGCAGGGTCAATACCAAGAGCAATTCTTGACTGAGCAATCATTGCCGCAACATCAGCTCTTGATGCGTTTTTCTGTGGCGCAATCATATCAGGATGAGGACTGTCTTCAAGGACACCTTGTTTAAGAGCCTTAGCTACACCAACTTTAGCCCAATCCTGTACTTCACATCCATCTTTATATCCTTTGAGGATTTCATCAGCATCACACTCACTCATAGGACAATTGAATGCTTTTGATATGGTAGTCATTGCTTCTGCTCTTGATACAGGTTTTCTCGGGAAGAATTTATTATTCGGATATCCTGCCATATAACCGTTTTCAACAGATTTTATGATAGAATCATTAGCCCAGTTATAAGCAGGAACATCAGAAAACATACTTCTTTCACATGATGTATCTGCCTGGAGATTGAACCCGTGGGCAATCAAGCTTGCAAATTCTGCTCTTGATACGGGGACATTAGGTTTGAATGTTCTATCAGGATAACCTGCGATAACACTCTTGGCAGTCAGCTTGTTAATATCACAGCTTGCCCAGAAATTATCGGGAACATCAGGGAAAACATCCATCATCGGAGCAGCAGCACCTGTCACATTTGATGGAACAGTAATCGGTTCATAATATTTTTTCAAAACTTCTTTGCTTGACTGAGTTTTGATTGTCATAGGGCACTGAGCACCGTCATAATTCAAAGGATTACGAGAAACGCCTACCCCATTAATATCACTCCCTGCTGCACAAGGGTCATTATAACAAGGCAGCGAAGCAGCAGCACCTGTTATAGGCATAATTGTGTCGCATCCGCAAGGAGCAGCGGCACCTGTCATGGGAACACCGAAATCACATCCGCAGTTACCGGCAGAAATAACAGGCATTTGAGATAAATTACAGCCGTTTCTTGAAACTTGAATACCGTCATTTCCGCTTAATCTCATCCAATTTGGAGTTGCAGCGGACAATGAAGTAGATCCCGCACTAAAAATTGAAGCAGGATAAGCATAAGCCTGTATGCCCTTTTCCAATTCTCCGCAAGCGCTGTTTGGACAAACTCCGCATGTCGGTTTTGATTTTTCGGGACAAGGGTCTAAGATAGGACAAGCAGGTCCTGTTTCGCATGGATCACACGGGTCGCAAGGATCACAAGGATCACAATCGCATGGTGCTGCAGGACAAGGATCGCAAGGGTCACAAGGATCACAATCACATGGTGCAGCAGGACAAACAGGAACCGCAGGACAAGGATTTGCAGTTTGAAGCGGACAAGCACCGCCTGTTACAACAGGCAACTCTGATTTTTTGGCAACTTCTCTAAAACCGTTTTCGAAAGCTTGAGAAGAACTCGGTGCCGAGAACATGCTTAAATCAGCTTCTGCTGCGCCTCCGACTTGAGTTCCGGCAGTAATTAATCCCATAGAAACAATCACTGCCGCTAAAGTTAACTTTCTAAATTTCATATGTACCTCCTCTTACGTAAGAAATTCCCGGAAGAAAATTCCGGTTATCTATCTTATTTTTTGTTATACATTCCGTTAATATGAAATATTTGTTTTAACTGATTATTATGTTTTTTCTATCAAATAATCATTACCGGAAATGCTTATCTTCGAGGACAATTCTCTATGAAATCAAATTTGAAAAGACTCTTGAAATAAAGATTGTTAATAACCTTAAATTATTTGAATTTTCGGTTAAGCAATAATATAATTTTTAGTGAAGAGATATTTTATTTTTTAAGGATAGTTATATGAATAAATTTAAAAAATTCTTTTTTAGCAGAATAAATTTTGTATGTCTACTACTTTTATTTAATATAATATTCGGGTGTTTTTCTTGTTTTGCAAGCGAACAGGATGTTGTCGTTTCGAAGTATGTCGAGTATTACAAGAAAATTTTTGCAGCAAACAACTACGAAAAATATGATAAAGTAACTCAAGAATACGGTTCAAGAAACGTTTTGAGTATGACTCTTCCTCCAAATGTTGATAAAAAAGTCATGAATATGTCTTATAAAAAACTTGTCAAACCTCTTTTAATACCTGACTATGAACTTGTTTTCGAAAAAGTTACAATGAATCAAAACAAAGCGCATATGATTTTCCGCAGCAAATACAACGAAAACGTAAGGCTCTATGCAACAGGCATAAAAGAAGACACGGAGTGGAAATTCGATAAATCATATATCGTCGTCAAAGATAAGGATAACAACTTTGATCCGCTCAAGAGTGTTTCTTTTTAAGAAAAACTTTGATTATTTAAGAGTGTTTATAGTATACTATCTCTAGAATAAAATCAGCCTATGGCATATAGAAGAAAAGCAACTAGCGGAGTTTGTTTATTATAGTTATGCTGAATTTCAAATATATTAAGGAAAGAGCTTCCGCAGGCAGTTGGAGAAGAGGGTACAACTATTTCAAAGAATCTCAATTGCTTGATATTTATCGTGAAAAAAATACTGTCAAAGCTAAAGTAAAAGGCAATTTTCAAGATTTCTACAACATAGAGTTAACCTTTGATGAGGATGGAATACATGCAAAATGTGACTGCCCGCTTGAAGAAGAGTGGTGCAAGCATGCTGTTGCCGTAGGTCTTGAATCAGTCAAAAGACACTACTACGATGAATATATAACGGAAGAAACCGGAAAAACTTTTGAATACCCTGCAGAAAATCCTCCTCCGATTGAAAACTTCAAATCAGCATTTCAATTTGTTCTTAATCCTGATAAAAGACCGAAGTTTATCAGCGTTCAAATAATAGAAAGAAAAACTCAAAAAGTTATCGATGATATAGAAGGACTCCTGAAAGCATTCATTGCCGCTCAAAAGGCTGATCCGAACTTTGAGCTGAATGATGTACAAAGAGTTGAACTTGCTTTTGTTCAAGAATTGTACAAACAGCTGAAACCTTCGAAAAAATACCAATGGTATGATATACCCGTTCAAAAATTTGAAATTTTCCTCAAATATATGAAACACCTTGAGGAAGTTATCGATTATGAAACACAAAAAAGACTTATTTTCTCTGATGATGAGTGGAAGCTTGTTCTTGCAGTGAATGTATCAGCCGTAGGGAATGTCTTGCTATCACTGCACTGGCATACGCCAAATTCTGAAGAAGTTTTACCCTTTGAAGAGGTTAAATATTTTTCAAGAACAATCAAATACGGTCAGTACAAAAATCTTGTTTTCCCGACAAATGTTGCTGTGGCTATTTTGCCTCATTATCTGACAAAATCGACTTTTACCGATATAAGAGATGCTGACGGAGGAAAGTTTGTTTATGAAGAACTGCCAAAGTTGAAAAAGCTTATGGATGTTGAAATATCGGAAACACTGGAAAAGCTCACCCTCTCTCAGCACCTCCCGAAGAATGTCGTAAAACTTACCTGGGATAATGAAGGAAAACTGAAAGCTTCTCTCGATTTTGACTATGACGGAATACTCGTTCCATACAGCAAACTCACACAAAAAACGCCTTATGTAACGGTAAAGTATCCTAAAGAAGATTTGATTTACTGGATAAAAAGAAATCTCAAGCTTGAAAAACGAGCCTATGAAATGCTTGTAGACTGCAAGTTTATACCTATGCAAACAAATAACCTGTATCTTGATGAAGATGAAGCAATAGACTTTTTCAACTACTACATGCCGAGAGCAACCCGTGAATGGTTCTTTGAATCAGAGCAAGATCTGGATTTCTTACAGCTGAGTGAAAAGCCTCTTTATCTCACAGCCAAAGTTGATTTTGACAAAAACTCGGATAGTTTCCATATCGAACTCGGAGCCAAAATAGGCAGAAACAGAGTGGATATGGAACTGTTATATGATTATATGAGCCAGGGCAGAAAATATCTTTATATAAACAGAAAAGGCTATGTAGAAGTTCCGACTCAAACATTATTTATGATAGGTAAAGCGCTGAGCGCATTTGATGCTGTACAAACGGAAGATAAAAAATATCACATAAAAACCTTCAGGGCGGGTATTATATCAGAGCTTGAAGAACTCGGTGTTGTCTTCTCAATGAGCAAAACTTTTGAAAAATTCTGGGGACAAATCAGTACATTCAATACAATGGAGCAAATAGCACTTCCAAAAGGTTTGCATGCAGACCTTAGAGAATATCAAATAAAAGGTCTAAACTGGCTGTGGTTCCTGTATTCTTACGGATTGAACGGAATCCTTGCCGATGATATGGGTCTTGGAAAAACTCTTCAGGCGCTCGCTATGATACAAAAAGCAAAAGAGGAAAATAAACAGAAGAAACCTGCCCTTGTCATTTGTCCTACTACAGTCGTATTCAACTGGGAGAACGAAATCAAGAAGTTTACTCCGGAGCTGAAAACACTAAATTTGACAGGTTCAACAAGAAGCAGCTTATATAAAAACATAAAATCATCAGATATTGTCATCACATCTTATGCAATAATCAGGCGTGATATAGAACTTTTGAAAAAACATGAGTTCAGATTTATTATTCTCGATGAAGCTCAAAATATAAAAAATGCCGACTCGCAGACAGCTCAAGCGACAAAAATGCTAAACGGACAGCATAAATTTGCTCTTTCAGGAACACCAATTGAAAACAGACTGTCTGAACTGTGGTCTATATTCGATTTTCTGATGCCGGACTTTTTGTATGACATAAACGAATTCAACTACCGCTTTGGCGTTCCTATTACGGAAAAAGGAGATAAAACCGTTGAATCAAGACTAAAAAAACAAATTTATCCGTTCATACTGAGAAGAATGAAGAGGGATGTAGCAAAAGACCTGCCTGATAAGGTAGAAAACATTGCATACTGCGAGATGACTCCTGAGCAGAGAGAGTTTTATCTTGAAGTTCTTGACAGCACAAAACAGGAAATCTTCAATAAAGCAGCAAACGGAGGTTTTGAAAAGAACAAACTCTCAATATTTGCGGCTCTGCTGCGTCTGCGACAAATATGCTGCCACCCCCGTCTGTTTGATAAAGATAATATCAGAGGTATTAACGAATCGGGTAAATTTGAAAAACTCAAATCCATGCTTGAAGAAATCATTGAAGAAGGACATAAAGTTCTCATCTTCAGTCAGTTTGTTGAAATGCTCGATATTATGAGAAACTGGCTGCAAGAGAAAGGCATACGTCATGAATACCTCACAGGTCAGACAAAAGACAGAAAAGAAGCCGTTGAAAGATTCAACTCAACGCCGTCTATACCAATATTCCTTATAAGCTTGAAAGCAGGCGGTACTGGATTGAACTTAACGGGTGCTGATTATGTCATTCACTATGACCCTTGGTGGAACCCGGCTGTCGAAGATCAGGCAACAGACAGAGCTTATCGTATCGGGCAGACAAAGAAAGTCTTTGTCTATAGAATTATTACAAAAGGCACCGTAGAAGAAAAAATCCAAAAACTGAAAGAACGAAAACGAAATCTCGTTGACTCCGTCATATCAGCAGATAGAGATATAGGAAAATCTCTTACTTATGATGATTTGAAAGAAATATTATCACTCGATTATTGAATCTCTTTAACTTCACCAAGTGATGCAAGATAATCCTTATTCGCATCAAGCGTTTTCTGACTTGCAATAATAGATATTACGGACGGCTGCGAAAGATATTTGTTTGCAATTGCTTGAATATCTTCAGGTTCTATCTCATGAACCGCTTCGATTAATTTATCAAGATAATCCTTGCCATAATATGTAGCAACAGAACCTGAAAGAGCATCAGCCTTACCGGCATTCGTTTCCAAACCTGCTGAAAGCCTGTTCAGATAGGTCATTTTAGCATTTTCAAGTTCCTGTTCAGAAACAGGCGTTGTTCTCAACATATCAAGATGTTTTTTGAAACCGTCAAGCGATTTTTGCAAGTTTTCATAACTGCTTGTTCCGTTTGTTTTATCCTGAGTAGTACTGAGAATATCAAGAGATAATAAACCGTCATTCGGTGCTGAATCATAAGATGATGAAACGGCATAAGCAAGCTTTTGTGTTTCTCTCAAATCATTGAACAAGCGGGAACTGCTGCTGCCTCCCAAAATCAAATTCATAAGATTAAGTGCTGCAATATCTTTTACATTGCCAGTTTCATTAATATGAAAAGTCTGAGTAATATGAGCCTGATTTTTTTCTTCTGCCTCTATCAAAACTTTTGTATTTGAAAGAGGTTTTGGAGGATCTATCGGCTTATATGAATAAAGTGCTGAAGCTGCCGGCATCTGTGATAATTTATTCAGTGCAATATTTTTTACTGATGATGGAGCACTGATGGTCGCACTGGCTTTTGTACCTGTCATTAATTCAGCATAGAACTTTTTGACATCATCAAGAGTCAGAGCATCTATGTTATCCATAACCTTACGTATATTGTTGCTTCTTGGATCATCATCTGAATACAATTCTTCAAGAACTTTATCATAAGGACTCTTCAAGGAACTTGCATAATTCATCTTGATTTGATTCTTTACCTTCTGTAAATTTTCTTCCGTAAATGCAGGATACATAAGAATTTCATTGATAAGGTCAGCTGCAAGTGCTACTTTTTCCGGCTCTGTATTGACAATAGCGGTAATACCTCTCTGAGCAGCTCCAAAATCAAATTTTATATTATTCAAATTAGCAATTGAATACAACTCTGATTTCGGACGCAGAGCAGAGCCTTCAGCGAGCATTCCGGATAAAACCATCGGAGCTGCCGGATTTGAATTAACAAAATTATCATGACGATAATTCAAATCAAATGCAGCAAGAGACGTTTCATTATTTGTGTTATAAAAAGCTTTAATATTATTAGGCAAATTAAACTCTTCAACACTCGATGAGATATTCTCACCGAAATTGAAATTTACTCCTCCTGAGAAATTGACGGAAGAATTTGACTGAACTGCTGCCTGCTGCTGTTGAGCCTGTTTTGCCTCTTCAGGATGAAGGACGCCTATTGATACTCTGTTCAAATCAAGATAAGAACGAGCCGCATTCATTATATCCTGCGGAGTAATGCTGTCTATAATCTTATCTAAATCACAAAAAGCCATACTGTTTGAGTTTGTAATATTTCCGCCAATAAGACGAGTGATGGACATAGAGTCTTCTGCGATATTTTTCAATGAATATTTGAAATTATTTTTGACAATATTCAGTTCCTGCTCTGACATTGGTACAGTCTGCATAGAATAAATTCCCTGATATATCGCCTTCAGTCCTTCTTCTGTTTTATCAGGATCAAAGTTTGCACTTATCATCATAGAAGTCGGTGCATTATAATCAGAACTTACAACCTCCATATTAACCGATGCCTCAGTATTCAGAGGAGTCAGAAGTTTGCTCAAACGGGCATCATCATTCCCGACCAATGCTTCAATCAGAAGATGGGTTGCATAAGTCCCTTTTATATCATTATTTTTTGGTCCTGCAAATGCCATATTTACAAGAGAAGAATCAATCATATGACTCGTCCTGTCAACTCTGACAGGATGGTCTATCGGCTTGAGTTCTTCCGTATGTTTTAAAGCCTGATTTGACTGTTTGTATGAATTAAACACTTTTGCTATTTTAGCAACAGCTTCATCAGGATTTACATCTCCGACAAGAACAGTCGTCATGTTATCGGGAGTGTAATACAGATTATAATAATCAACAACATCGTCTCTTGTTATATTTTGAATATTTTTGACACTGCCGCCGATTAAATCCATACTCGAACTGTCAATCTGAAACAGATTTTTCAAAATAATACTGTTAATCTCTGCGCTCGGATCGTCTTCAAGCATCTGAATTTCCGATTCAACAGGACCTCTTTCTTTTTCAATCATCTCCTGAGAAAAAGTCGGATTCAGGAGCATATCAGAATGAATATTCAACATATTATCAAGATCTTCAGGCTTTTGAATAACCGATTGAATATAGTAGTTTGTAGTTGCAAATCCGGTGCTTGCGTTGTATCGACCGCCGATTTCGTTGACCCTTCTGACAAACTCCCCTGGCTGCAACTTCGATGAACCGTTAAATAAGTTATGTTCAATAAAATGGCTTATTCCCCGTTTGTCATCAGCTTCATTCATCGAGCCGACTTTGACATAAGTATTTATTGTTGTCGGGCCTTTTTTGGGCATTATAATAACTTTTTGACCGTTTGCAAGTTGATACAACTTGGCTTCGTTATGATTATACGGAATTTTGAATGTCGCAACCTGTCTATATGGAACAGGTTGAGATGAGTTCATTGTATTTGCACGAAGAGAAGATGTAACATCATATGGAGTCAAACCGCCTGAATTTTGAGTATATTGCTGATTTTGAACAAAATAAGGAGGATACCCGTAATTATAATAATATCCTGCAGTATTATTCTGAGCAGGCTGTTGATTTTGAACAAAAGCCGGTTGAAAACCTGTTTTGTTATTATATAAAAAGCTATTATCTACGACCATAATTATTCCCGGAAAAAAACGTTTATATTTTAAATAAAAACATAAACACCAAAAAAAATTGCTAGCTTTAACAAAAAATATATATTTAAGTTACGAAAAATTTATCTCGAGGCAACACAAAGCATCTCACGGGCAACTTTAGCAGCTGCAACCGTTGAATTTGCACTTGTATCCAAAAACGGAGATAGCTCTAACATATCCATCCCGACAATATTTGAATCAGCCAGAACTTTGAAATAACTCATCAACTCCGAGAATGAAAATCCGCCCACCTCAGGAGTACCTGTTCCCGGAAGAACTGAAGGGTCAAGGACATCCAAATCAAGTGTTATAAAAACCGGTCTGCCTTTTATACCGGAGAGAATATCTCTAAAGTCTTCCGCTGATTTCACAAGAGTATTATGTTTTTTCATAAGCTCAAATTCATAAGACTCTCCTGACCTTATCCCTACTTGCGAAAGGTTATCAAATCCGATTAAATCGGCAACTTTCTTTATAACTGTAGAGTGTGAGAGAGCCTCTCCCAAATATTCATCTCTCAAATCAGTATGAGCATCAAAGTGAACAACATACAAATCAGGATACTTTTCATAATAAGCTTTTATAGCCGGATAAGATACAAGATGCTCGCCGCCTATACCAAAATATTTTTTCCCTGCAACAAGAACTTCTCTCGTTACGTCATATACCATATCAAGAACTCTCTGAGTGTTGCCGAAAGGCAAATCAAGCTCTCCTGCATCATAAAAAGATATATCATCCAAATCTTTGTTAAAATAAGGCGAATAAGTTTCTATTCCCCTTGATGCAACTCTAATTTGCTCCGGTGCAAATCTCGTCCCCGGACGAAAAGAACATGTCCCGTCAAATGGAACACCAATCATAATCCACTCTGAATTATTCGGAGTTTCATCAGACGCCATCCAGTTTTTTGAAATAAACGGAGTCCTAAACATCTTGACCTACAAGTTTTTTTACAAAGTTAGGCAGAGCAAAAGCAGCTTTGTGAATATCAAGATTATACAACTTAGCCTGTTTTGCAATCTTTTGAACCCTGTCTTCTGCAATAAAACTCAATGGCTCAACAGTATTCGAACAGAAAGCCCAGCTCCAGTATCCTCCGGGATAAGTCGGAATAGGTCCAAGGAATGTGTTAACTTTAGGGAAAGCTTTCCTCAAAAGAGGATACATCATCTTCATCTGTCTTTGATTAACAAAAGGAGATTCAGATTGAGCACTCATAATCCCGCCTTCTTTGAGCGCTTTGTTTACATTTGAATAAAATTCTTCCGTAAACAATCCCTCACCGGGTCCCATCGGGTCGGTTGAATCAATCAGAATGATATCAAATGCATCTTCCTGCTGTGAAATATAGTCAATGCCATCTCTAACCTGAATGTTAACTCTCTCATCATCAAGCATTCCGGCTATTGATGGAAGATACTTCTTGCAGGCATCTATAACCATTCCATCTATCTCGCAGAGAACAACTTCTTTAACAGTATCATGTTTCAGAACTTCTCTCACTGTACCGCCGTCACCGCCGCCGATAACAAGAACTCTCTCTGGATTAGGATGAGAATTCATAGGAATATGAGAAATCATCTCATGGTAGAAAAATTCATCCCTCTCTGTTGTCATAACAAGACCATCAAGCAACAGAACTTTTCCTAACCCCTGTGTTTCCAATATATCAATTGTTTGATATTCCGTCTTGGCACTATAGAGAACATTTTGTGTTTCCATAGTAACCCCGAACCCAAGCTCATTGAGCTCGGTGTATTTTAAATCCATCACACCCATCCACGTAATCCTCTGCTGATACTATGAAATCTGTTCTTTCAGTTCGAAAGGCTTCTCATCAACCTTGAGCATATCTTTCGAAAGAATTCCTCTCTTCAAAATAGAGAAAGAACCTTTCTTGGATGAAAATACTTTCTTCAAATAATCATAAGCAACTTTCGGGTCGCAAGATTCTCCACAGGTAAACAAATCTACCGCTGCATACCCTAACTCGGGCCATGTATGAATAGCCAGATGCGACTCGGAGATAATAACAACTCCGCTTACACCATGCGGACTGAACATATGAAAACACTTCTGAACAACTGTTGCACCGCATTTTATTGCAGCATCAGTCATATGTTTTTCAACCAAATCAACACTGTTAATAATGTTCGAATCGCAGTCAAAAAATTCTGCTAGAATATGTCTTCCTAAATATGTTCCATGCAATTCCTTTTTGTTATCGGGAAGAGCAACCTGAGGTGATAGTATCAATTTCTGTCCTCTCCATTCTTCAAGATTAATATATACACAACACAAGTTTTTATTAATTTTATCTATTGTATATTACTATAAAAAATCGTCAACAACAAATTTATCACAAAATATTAAAAAATGTAACAATAAAGTTTTTTTGTGAAAATTAAAGACACAAATTGTTTTTATTATAATATAAGCGTTTTAAATAAGTGAATAGGTATTAAGAGTATTAAAGGAGATTTCTATTATGGGTAATTCAGCAATTTTCGGTATTTCTTTCGGCGCAAACAGTGCAATCCCGCCAAAAGAACAACAAGCAGTAGAAACAGCTGGACAGGTTGCACATCATCAACAAGCACCAGAAACAGCTGGACAGGTTGCAAATAACCTTGGAGGTACATTAAGTATCGCAGCTTAATAAAATAATAAAAAACAAGAAAGATAGAATGAACGGCTAAGACTTTGGAGTGAATGAGGTATGTCAAAACAAACTATTAAAAAGTGTTTATTGTTATGCTGGATTGGCATGGTTATCATGATGTTCTGCGGAGCAATAAATACAATCAATCAAAGCAATATGGATATGACATCTCAAACAAATATTATATCGGCTTTTAACGGTTAAATGCTTAAAGGCCGATTTATACTGTAAAATCGGTCTTTAAGCTGATGATATATTATTTTTTTGAAAGTGTCTTTTTATCCTGTATTGCAAATTTTTTCGTTGTCTGATATTCGGAAATCAAGCGCTTTGCTGCATTCACTGGAACAGCAAAGCCTATTCCTATGTTTGATTTATTGTTGTCGGGGTTATAAATTGACTGATTAATCCCGATAACCTCTCCATCCATATTAACAAGAGGACCTCCTGAGCTGCCAGGATTTATCGCTGCATCGGTTTGAATTTTATTGCGTTCATAGTCTATTCTGCTGATTATACCTGTTGTAAGCGTTCCGCTAAAACCGAAAGGGTTGCCTATAGCAAGAACTTTTTGTCCTACTTTTACTCTTTTTGAATCACCAAGTTTTATTGTTTGCAAAGACTTTTTAGGTTCAATCTTCAAAAGAGCAAGATCATTATTCTCACCCATAACGGCCAGTAATCTGGCTTTGTACTTCTCATTATTATAAAGAGTAATATTTATATCCTTTGTATCCTCTATAACATGTGAACTTGTGAGAATTATCCCTGATTTGTCAATAATAACTCCTGTTCCGCTTGAAACTCCATCCTCTATATCTGCATCAATAACAACAACAGAAGGTGTTATTTTTTCATAAACATCTATCGTCGCCATCTCTTCCGTTGAATAAGAATATGCTGAAGAAACAACAGAAAATTGAATAACCAACATCATCACAACAGATAATAATAATTTAACCATAGTGTGCATAAAACTCCTCTATTTCGGCAACTATATTTAAACACCACTAAAACTTTCTCACTATACCCTCTAAGTTAATACCAATCAGCTATTTATAATAAAAGCAAAAGCCCCCTAAAAAAGGGGGCTTTTGCTTTCTTTAAAAATATACTACTTATCAAAATAGAAGCCGTCTTCTTTCATTCTTCTGATAACCTCTCTCAAATTGTCATCAGATGCAACAAAAGACAGTCTGAAAAAACCTTCCCCGTAACGTCCGAATCCTGACCCAGGGACAAGAACAATACCTGATTTTTCAAGTATATCCTGACAGAACTCTACTGATGTTTTGTATTTTTTCGGGATAGGAAGCCACAGATAGAATGTAGCTTTCGGTATATTCATAGAGTCAATATCCCATCCAAGCTCTCTGAATCCGTCAGTAATAATTTTTTGTTTGATTTCATAGTTCTTGTTGCTCTTTTCAATATATTCATCGCCTTCTTTTGAAACAAGAATTTCGGCTGATGCTTTCTGTATAGCTTTGAATACACCTGTATCAACCGTTGACTTCAACTTGCCCAAAATAGAAACGGCATCAGCATTACCGCAAGCCCAGCCGACTCTCCAGCCTGTCATAGCATAAGGTTTGCTGAAGCTGTGAAATTCTATAGCAATATCTTTTGCCCCTTCCACTTCAAAAATACTATGTGGAGCTTCTTCTCCTCCAAAGAACATATCAGCATAAGCAACATCACTGACCAGCAGATAGTTATGTTTCAAACAAAATTCAACAACACTTTTTAGATAATCCAAAGTAGCAGTAGCTCCAAGAGGATTGTTCGGATAGTTAACAACTACAGCTTTGACTTTATCTTTTGAAAATCCGTCTTTTTCAAGTTGAGCAAGAACTTCTTCCATATCAGGCATATAGTTGTTTTCTCTTGTCAGAGGTATTGAATAAGCATATCCTCCTATTACCTTTATCTGTTCTTTATATGAAGCATACCCAGGGTCAGGAATCATTATTATATCCTGTTCTTTTTCGTTCAAAGTAGGATTGACTATTGTTCTGAACATATTAGCAAGACCTTCTTTTGAACCGATTAAAGAAAAGACCTCTGTTTTCGGGTCAATATCGACTCCAAAACGTTTTTTCATTCTTTCTGCAACCGCTTCGAGGAAAAACATCTCACCCTTTGTTGAAGAATAAGTGTGCATACTGTCTGTTTCCATTGCCTTTGTCAGAGCATTAATTACAAACTCAGGCGGTCTTTGAGCAGGTGCTCCCATACTCAGCTTAATCGGAGCTCTGCCTTTCTTTGTCAACTCCGGAGTCAGTCTTGTCGTTTCTTGAGCAATCCTGAACATAATATATGTTTCAAGAGTTTTTACATAATCAGAGTAAAGTGCTTTAACATCTGCCATACTTCTTTTACCTCATAAACTTTCACTAATGTCGTCAGATAAACTAATCCATACATCTAAAAAATAACTTATTTATCAGAAAATAATCTTACCATAAGTTACTTCGATTGAATAATTTTTTTTAATTTTTTTGTGTTTTTTGTTAAAAAGAGCTTTAAAAAGGGTAAAATATAAGTTATAATCAAAAAGTTGTAATATTTCACGGAGGATGCTCATATGAGACTAAAAATTAATGGGCGTAATATCACTATTACTCAAGCTATCAAAGACTATGTAGAAGAAAAAATCGGGAGAATAGCAAACCACTATGACCAGATTATTGAAATAGAAGTTACTCTCGGAGTAATCAAAAACCCGAGTGTATCAGAAAATCATATTACTGAAGTTACCTGCAAACTTGCAGGCGCAACTGTTTGCGTGTCTGAAGAAGCAGAGTCTATGTATGCAAGTATAGACCTCGTTGCTGATAAACTCAACAGACAGGTCAAAAAACACAAAGAAAAACAACTCAAAGGCAAAACCAAAAATGATTCAATCAGAACTTCTTCTCAAGAGGAAGCTGCTGACGCTGAAGAAGCTGTCGTTGAATAAATATTTTCTAATATACAAAAACCGACCCTGTAGTTTATAGGGTCGATTTTTTTTGCAAAAAATATTATATAATATATAATATCTGATATATAATTATTTATATCATTCAAATATGGAGAGCAGAACATTGTTACCGCTAATTTCAGAAGAAGTTTCAGGAAAAATTTTCGACATTATATTCAAAGACGTGAACACCTGGAGAAAATCCATGATTCACTACATCAAAGATGAAAACCCTGAAATAAATACAGCAATCATCGAAGCTGCTAACAAAACATCACTTGACCCGAAAGCTGTAGCTCTCGGTGCTTATATGACATACAAACTTATAGAAGAAGCAGCAAGAGACCAGGAATTTATTATAGAAGACTAACTTATTTTTTCAATAGTTTCTCTAAAGCTGAGTCTATTACTTCCCGGAAAGTTTTCCCTTTATATTCAGGAGTAATAAAGGTCAGACCTTTAGAAGTATTATCAAGGAAAAATGCGCCTATATGAAAAGGCGTCTTTTTTGTGAATAAATATTCTTCATTCAATTTTCTTACGAGTTCATCTCCTGATATTCGTGTTGTACTTTGCAGATGTTCTCTCGCTGCTTTTGATATCCCTCTTGCCATTTCATCAGGAGTAAGTTCAAAAAACGGCTTCTCCATAACCTTATCAATAGGAAGCCTTCCTTTGAAAGAAACATTATTTACAGGATTAATATTCATATATAAGCCCTTTCATAAAATAAGTTCTTATATATCTATATCTATGAAGAATTTTTTTTGACAGCCTATACAGATTTTAGGACTTAAAGACTTTTCGTTCCACTCAAAGCGACTAATAATATACATCATTCCTCTAAATGAGAAAAAGCTTTTTATAAAAAAGAGAAAGCCGCCGGTAAGCCGGGTTCTGTTTTAAACGGTCATCTATCTCGAACAGCCGTTGCCGGCTGTCTCTAGCGGTTTTTCGAAAAACGGCGGGTCACCTTATTTTTTCATTCAACCTTGCACTAAACCGGGGTTTACCTGGCCGATACCTCTCGATATCGCCGGTGGTCTCTTACACCACCGTTGCACCCTTACCTGTAAGCTAACGCTCCATCGGCGGTCATCATTTCTGTGGCACTGTCCTCACAGTCACCTGCACCGGACGTTATCCGGCGGTCTGCCCTCTAGTGCCCGGACTTTCCTCAGGCATCTCTGCCCGCGACCGTTCAGCTGCTTTCTCTGGTATAATTATTTCATAACAGCATAATTTTGAGAATGCTCTATGAACTTTTCTAAATCACCTCATCTTATACAAAAAATGTTTGATACTATCGCAGAAAGATATGACTTCAACAATAATCTCATATCACTCGGGATGCATAAAAAAATTAAAAAACTCGCTGTCAAAAAACTAAAGCTGAATAAAAACTCAAAGATTCTCGACTTATGTACGGGAACAGGAGATATAGCACTTTATCTCAAAAAAGAATTCCCCTCATCAGATATCACCGCCATAGATTTCTCTCAGGAGATGATATCAATTGCTAAAAATAAAAGCAAAAACTATGACATAAAATTCTTGCAAGCTGACTGCATATCTCTTCCTTTTGATAATGATTCATTTGATGTTTGCACTATATCCTTCGGATTAAGAAACATCGAAAATCAGAACTCAGCCCTCAAGGAAATCTATAGAGTTCTGAAAAAAGACGGAATTTTTATGCACCTTGATTTTGGAAAAAGTTCAAATTTTGCGGACAAAATTTTTGACTTCATAGTTCCTCCTCTGGTAAAAATATTCTACAAAAACTCAATACCTTATGATTATCTGCTTGAATCAAAAAAAACGTTCAAATCTCCTGATGAACTCATAAAAACTTTTGAAAACTACGGTTTTAAATTTGAGAGAAGACATGATTTTTTGTTTGGTGTAATATCCTCACAGATTATGAAAAAATGAAAAGGAGTAAAATATGAGAGCTGTCGAATTCAGAGATAACGAACTCAAATTGAATAAAAACTACGAAAAACCGACCCTTGCTCCGAATGAAGCAATGGTAAGAATAAAATATGCCGGAATATGTAATACCGATATGGAGCTTATCAAGGGATATATGGGATTTAACGGCATTCTCGGACATGAATTTGTCGGCGTAGTAGAGGATGTAAACTCTGACGATAAATCTCTTATCGGAAAAAGAGTCGTCGGAGAAATAAGCGCAGGATGCAATAACTGTGAATGGTGTGCAAAAGGACTGCAAAGACATTGTCCGAACAGAAAAACCATCGGTATCTGGAGAAAAGACGGCTGTATGGCTGACTACATCAACATGCCTGTAGAAACTCTTTTTGTTGTCCCGGATAACCTGAGCGATGAAGAAATAGTGCTGGTGGAACCTTTTGCTGCAGCACTTGAAATTCTCGAACAGCTTCATATCAAACCGATGGATAAAGTTGTCATCATGGGAGACGGCAAACTTGGACTCTCAATCGCATTTGCTCTTTCAAAAATTCCATGTTTTCTTACAATGGTCGGAAAACACAGCGAGAAACTCGCTATAGCCGAAAAAGAAAATGTAGACACTGTCCTGTTTAAAGACTTCAAAATAGAAAAAGAATACGACGTTGTAATAGAAGCAACAGGATCTGTAAACGGATTTGAAACAGCGCTTGCACTAACAAAACCGAGAGGCGTTCTTGTTCTGAAAAGCACAGTTGCTGCCGATAAACCGCTGAATCTTGCACCTGTAGTAATCGATGAAATAACAGTCTTAGGTTCCCGCTGCGGTCAGTTCAAACCGGCAATCAACTATCTTTCAAAAAATAAAATGGGTATAAAATCAATGGTTTCAAAAATCTTCAAAGCTGATGATGCGCTGGATGCTTTTGAATATGCAAAACAAAAAGGAGTCCTGAAAGTCCTAATCGACTTTTCATAAGATTATAACAGATTTTCTCATTCCTTAAAAAAACTCTTGACAAAATGTTAGTTATGCCTTACATTTATTATATAAATTGTTAGTCCGAACTAACATAAAGGATAAAAGAATGACCTGCTCTTTTATTAAAGAAATCGATGAGTACATAAAAAAATATGAAGCTCTTTTGCTCTCATCAAAGAATATGAGCATAAAACATATTTGCAAACACAGCAAGCATAAAAAATCTCCTGAAGACGATAAAAACTAATCCAACCTAAAACATCAAATATCGTCGATTAACCATAATCCATTACATTTTGATCTGCCGGAAAAAACGGCAGTTTTTATTTTCTTTACAAACTTATGGACTCTGATGAAGAGTTGAACGATTGTTTTATCAAATTACTCAGTTTTGAAATTTTTTCATAAATTTCTCTGCACTCGCTGCAGTGTTCGAGGTGTTTCTTTATCCTCAAACTCATTTCATAGTCAAGCTCGTCATCAAAATACTCATGCATTCTGCTCTGTATATATTCGCATTCTGTATTCATCACTATCTCCTTATTGTAAATAATCCTTGAGTTTTGTTTGCAATTTTTGTCTTGCACGGGCTATCCGTGATTTTACGGTGCCCACAGACGCACCTGTTGCGTTTGCTATTTCATCATAAGAAAATCCTTGCAGCTCTCTCAAAACAATTGCCGCCCTGTATGGTTCTTCAAGTTCCGATATGGCACGTCTGATTATACGTTGCATCTCTGAAGCTTCGCTGCATTTATCAGGAGAATCTTTAGGACATTCTAACTCCTTTTCGTTTTTTGAATTTTCTTCCTCTTCGGAAAAAAAAGAATCAATAGAAACGGTATTCATCTTTCGTCTTTTTTTTCTCAGCTCATCAAAGAATATATTTGTTATAATCTGACTCAACCAGCTCTGAAAACGCTTCGGATTTTTCAAACTTTTCAGAGAACGGGCAACCCTGAGCATTACATCCTGCATAAGGTCTTTGATGTTTTCATTCTGCGGGTCAAGTTGATATAAGCGCATATATATATAACTCTCATATCTCCTAATTAGCTCATCCATAGCAAGATTATCTCCGCTTTGTGCATTTATAACCAAATCAGAGGTATCAGAATTTTTGTACTTATTTTTTTGAAAATATTCTCTCGGATTTTTCATAATATTCACAAAATTTTTAAGCTTCATTCAAAAAAATAAGCCCAAAGTAATTTATCAGTAAGCATCTTTGTTATATAATCACTCAGGTATAAATGATTTTTCAAAAACAAAATGCACAACAACAAACTAAAACAACTTATTCTCAAAAATAAAAATCTTTATCTGACAATATCTTCAGATAAAGTGAAAAATGACAACGATTTTCTAAACGCAGTTGCCTCAGCTTTGAACAACGGAGTGCAAATAGTTCAGCTGAAAGATAAAATCTCTTCACCAAAAAGAATTGTAGAAATAGGAAGAAAACTCAGAGAACTGACATCCCTGTTTGACGCCCTGTTTTTCATAAACGGAAGAGCTGATATAGCTTATGCTCTTGAGGCTGACGGAGTACATCTTGAAGAAGAAGACCTGTGTGTTCATACAGCCTTGGAAATTCTTGGAAATAACAAAATAGTCGGAATATCTGTCAAAAATCTTTCACAACTTTCAGAAGCCATAAAAGAAAATGCTGACTATATAACACTCTCTGACAACATGATTGATAAAACATCAGAACTAAAAATACCGTATTTTTTAGAACCTGATAACATAGCGAATCTTAATCTTTTGATAAAACAGGGCATAAAACGCTTTGCACTAAATGAAAATATCCTGAAAACCAATCCTGATATTCTTCAGAAACTCAGACAAAATTGAAAGTATCATGAGATAAATCATCTTTATGAAAATCAGTCCCGCCTGTTTTCAGCAAACTGTACTTTTCAGCCAGTTTTTTAATATCACTGCATCCGTAGAATTTAATAATTCGTCTGTGGCGTCTGTAAGGATAATACACTTCTATCCCGTCAAGACCATAGGATACAAGACGTTTTATTGTATTATCCATATTCAATGACCACATACAACATGGATGAGCGACAACCGCTATACCCCCTGCTTTTTTAATTGCCTGAATAACTCTTTTGGCACTTCTTTTCGGGAAAATACGTATGATGTCATATTCTGTCGAACACTTATGATGAGCATAGAGTTTTTTGAGCTCTTCACACTCAAAATCAACATCATATCCGAGAATATGCATAAAAACATACCCGTCCCAACAATCAAATTCAATACCTTTAACAATCTTGATATCTTTATCTTCCGGGTCTATTTCATCATATGCCATCATTGTGTTATGGTCAGTAATTGATATCATTCTCAAACCGTTCGCCTTCGCCTGAGCAACAATTTCTTTCGGACTCAGCATACCATCAGAAGCACATGAGTGCAGATGCAAATTTACTTTTGAAAAAAATTCATCCTCGGAAATATTCTCTAAAAAGTTTTTCATAAATCTATAATCTTCCATCAAGCCAGTTAAGAATTTCTGTTTTTATCTCGGGTTTGCTCTTATAAAGCAAAATCCCTGAGCCGCCACGAGGGTAAACTATTTCTTTATATTCTCCCTGTGCTATTTTTGAAATCTTATCAACAGCAGCAACGGAGAGCCTGTCATTTTCGCCGGCTATTGCAAAAACAGGTCTGTCACCATAGTCAACTAATTTCAACAATATGCTGTCACCGTAAAATTTTTCTGTAGGAGAAATCATTACAATAGTTTTGATTTGATATTTTCTCATCGGCGCAGCAATCGCAGCCGTATTTGCTCCGATTCCTGAACCGACAATAGCAACCCTTGATAAATCAAGTTGTTTGTAGTTTTTCAAATTATCAATGCCAAGGATAATATCTTTCGGATATTTGCGAAAAATATCGGCATTAAAATTCTGCCAATAGCGCCGTTGCATTTTTCTGTTGTAAATACTCTGTCCATGACCTCTCAAATCGAGAGTAAGAACTGCGTAACCTTTTGAAGCAAGAGTATAAGGAAATTTTTCCCAGTTTTTCTGAGTTCCTCCGAGAGAATGCAAAAGTATGACAACAGGTGTTTTTTCTTTTGATTTCGGAATAAACAAATTACCTTTTATAATCATCCCGTCATCAGTATTGTATTCAACCGGAAGACTTTTCATCTTTGAGGATTTTGCTCCGTAAGCATCCGTATAAGCAAAACACCCTAAAAATATAATCAAAAAATATATTAAAAATTTCTTAAACACGATTCATCTCTTTCTTTCGAAAAATTTCTTATTTATATTATCAGAATACAAATTCTTTTGCATCCATCAATAAATAGAATTTGATATATAACCGTATTATTTATATAATTTTTTTGTGAAATGGAGCTGTTAATGAAAAAAGATATAATAGGATTTTACGGATACCCCGACCCTCAGATATTTCAGCAGATAATAGAACAAAACAAAGATTGCGAAATCATCGACCTGGATGTAGACTACAATGCGCCGGATGCGGGGATACTCCCTGAAGCTTACTGCGTCATAATCAAAAACATAATTAATAATTCAATAAACTTGAAAGATCGTCTGAGATACATCCTCGCATCAGTCGGAGAAGAAAAATGCAACTCTGGAATGTTCGCATCAGTCATTTTGAAAGAACACGGGATTAATGTTATACAAACAAAATATGAGAAATATCCTGATATATCTTATCCTACTCCTATTTCAAAGAGTAATCTCCCTCTTGCCGATAAAATAAATGCAATAACAGAAGGAATATACAAACCTTTTACAAAAAAACTGACAGAAACAAAACCCACCATAGGCTTCTGGGGAGTGCCTCCGAATGACTTCAGAATTTTGGAACTTTTCCCTGATACAACCCACATCTATGGATGGTTGAGATGTGTTGAAGCAAAAAGACCTGCCGATCTGGAGCTTGAAATGCAGATAGATAAAGAGGTGCCGACAGTCTTTTTCTCTCAAACTTTTTGCGGTAAAATGCAATTGGCAAAATACCTTGCCGATAAATACAATGGTCTTTACATTGACATTGATGACAAAACAAACAGATCAGCCATTGCAAAAGTAGAGGCATTCATAAACCTGAGATAAAACAATGACAGAATACTATCTTGACGCCGGAACAACCTGGAGCAAACTGCTAGAACTTGATGCAGAAGAACAAACCCTATGCCTTGATTCAAAATATCTGATTGAAAAAGACAAAGTATTCAAGGATAAAAACAATAAAACAAGAACAGGAAGCCTCTACCTGTTCCCGTCAAAACTGCTAAAAAACATTGACATTAAAATAGACGGTGCAACAGGACATATGGTCAAAAATATGCTCAAAGACAAATCAGGCTATATGAATGAAATTCTTGCACTTGCTTATGGTGCGAAAAAAAACTTCGGAAACTGCGAAAACAGGGTCGTTCTTGATATAGGAAGCAGAGATGCCAAGTGGATAAAATTCAAAAACAATAAATATCAAGACCTCGATTGGAACGGTTCATGCGCAAGCGCAACAGGAGCAACTGTCGAAATGTTGTGTAAATTTTATAATATAAACACAGACACCCTTCCTGATGTCGAAGAAAAACACTCCGTCACCTGCGGAGTATTCGGAATGGAAAGAATTATGGATGATATAGCAAATGATGTATCACCAGAAATAAGTATCTCAAAATATATTCACGGAATTGCATATAATATGTGGAATTTCACATCGAGAGAAAAAGAAATTTACCTCTCAGGAGGATTATGTCTGAATAAATGTTTCATTAAACACCTAGAAAAGTATTGCAGAGTTTACCCTCTTGGCAGAAATATGCTTATATTGGGTCTTTTTTAAAAAAGCAAAAAGTGATATAATTAAACCTGTAATTGTCAACACAGGAGATTTTAGGGTATGTCAAAGGCAATAAACTGGCCTGAAAAATATGCAGATGAGATTTTAAAAGAAAATAAAAATGAAATAAAAATAGCCCTGAGACTCGGTACTCTCTACGATGAAAACGAATACTACAAACAGGATGACATCGTAGATATCAGAACAGGGGATAAAATATTGAGAAAAGCACAAATCGCATGCCCGACAAAAACAACAAAAATCAAAAACATCGCAACATCAGACTTATACAGACTTAAAGGCGATTTACACTCAAATGACTCTATTGTCAAATTTCTCACTGATACCTATAATAAAAAAGTGGATGAAGAAACAACAGTCACAATAATAACATATAAAAACCTTGATATTGTAGAGGAAGAGGCATAAATTAATTTTTGTAAATATTAATGTATTTGAAGGAAATTATCAAAACAAATTTTATTTTATAATAGTGAACAAATAAATGTACTACCATATATTTTTAAAAACAATAATAAACAGGGGTTAAGGTAATATGAAGAAACAGCAAAAATTCAAATTCATCAACAACATCAAAGAACTGGGTCCAAGGCTTAAGTGGATATTATTCTCAGAAATGCAGGACTATAAAATCAATTCAAAATACATTGATATGATTTGCCCTGAGCCTGAGAATAAATCTCAAAAAACACAATCGGATATGCTCGAGGAAATGGTAAAACAAACTCTTATCAAAGAATTTTCTCCAGAAATTCAAAAAATGAAATCATACAATCTTCTTGTTGATGCAGTTGTTCATAACCTCAAGAAAAAATCTCTTGAAGACTGATTTTTCATAAAAAAACTTCGAACCCCAAATATAAACAAAAAAGTGTATCAAAAAATGATACACTTTTTTATTATACAAAAATAGGAACAAAGTAGGTTTAATAACGCTCTCAACACATCTAAACTGTAATAGGAAACTAATACAGGAGATAATAAATGGTAAATCTCATCAAACATACAAAAAGAGATAACTATATGCATACACTGCAGGAAGAGATGAACAACCTCATAGAAAGTGTTTTCTCTGACTTCAGACCGTCAGAAAAAATGACCTCTGATATGAAACAAATCTGGCGTCCTTCTATCGAAATGTCAGAAGCTGACAACACCTACAAAATAAAAGCCCAGCTTCCAGGATTAAACAAAGAAGATATCAATATCGAACTCGGAAAAGACTACCTTACACTGAAAGGCTCTAAAGAATATAAAAAAGAGCATGATAATGAAAATCTCTACAGAAGTGAATTTGTCTATGGTGATTTTCTCAGAACAATTTCTTTTCCTACTGATGTTGACACAGAAAATGCTCAAGCATGCTACAAAAACGGAATACTGACAATAAATATTCCTAAAAGCACCAAAGAAGAAGAAACAAGAAAACTTGAGATAAAAGACTAGAACTGTCAGTCTTAAAAAAGAGATACCTGTTTGATGTACTCAGGTATCTCTTTTTTGTATTATCAAATATCCTTAAACAGGCACACCTGCACCAGACAACAAATTATGTTTTCCCAAAATATCCAAAAAGCTTATCATATCATGAGATTTTTTCCTTGATGAAGGCAGAACATAATTTTCCAGTCTGAGAAATAAATCCTCTTCACTCATGCCGACAGGGAATGTATACAATATTTTGAGTACGGTCATATCTCTTTCTGTCGGTTCAGCAGAAGATGAAAAAGGATTCATAACATCCTCTTTGTCATCACTATGACCAAGCCCGAGAATATGTCCGAATTCATGAAGAATAACGGAGTATAACTCTTTTTTGTCTATCGGAGTACTCAAAAATTCAGCTCCAATTCCCAAAGTCATCGTCATATAGCGAAGTCTGCCGTTTGATACACTGTCACAATCAGACACCCCGCATAGAAGTGAAACATTCTGACGCCACCTGACAACGACATCAGCATCTTTTTGAACATCTGTAATATTCAAAATTACACGCCCTTTCGAAGCGGTATTCCAGGAATCAACAGCTTTCTTGATAAGTTTTTTGCTCTCTGAGTTAGATAAACCTCTTATTCCGAGATTCATCGGCATAATAAAAATATTTACGGACGGTTTATCCCATCGTCTGATACGTCTGTTGTACAAAGAATCCTTAATGTAATTTTTAATATTTTTGTTCATGTCCAACCTGTGCTCCTCGGAATTATTGCCACTAAAATCTTATACCCAGATTTTTATGTTTTATAACACTTTTATAAAAAGTTGTTATAATAACATTTTTTTTTTATAATTATGCATTATGAAAACAGAATGGATAAAAGAAACTCTCACATATAAAATATTCAAAATCATAAAAGAATCCCAATATGAGCTGTTTGAAACACTCGCTGGAATAGGAGAAAACTTTTATCTCGTAATCAGAAATATATTCAAAGTTAACCCGAAAGAAATACTCACTCAGGCATCAAGATTCGGCATAGATTCTTTGCCGCTTGTTATAATCATTGTCTGTTTATCAACAATGATTATATCTTTGCAAGTCTCCGAAAAAATGGTAGAACAGGGTGCAAAAGATTATATAGGTACATTAATCACCGTAATTACAATAAGAGAGATGGCTCCGATTATGGGCAGTTTTGCCGTAATTTCAATGATAGGCTCATCTATGGCATCAGAGATAGCAACAATGAAAGTTACATCTCAGGTTGACGCAATTAAAGTAATGAAAATTAATCCCGTCACATACCTCATTACTCCAAAAGTTATAGCAGGATTTGTTATTATGCCGTCAGTAATCCTTGTTTCAGCATTTATCGGGATTTTGAGCAGCTATATATCAGTGATTCTTACAACTGATATGTCTTTTCAATCATTTCTTGACTCTGTATGGCTCGGACTGTTTGAAAAAGACCTTTGGGCAATGAATTTAAAATCAGCTGTATTTGGAGGATTAATAGCGCTTATAAGCTCCTCAATAGGTTATAAAACGACAGGAGGAGCAATAGACGTAGGTATAGCAACCACAAATGCAGTTGTATGGTCGTTTACAAGTGTGGTTATTGCTGATTTCTTCATATCATACTTATTTTTCTACTAAGGATAGCATAATGATTAAATTCGAAAATGTATCAAAAAAATATGACGATAAAATTATCCTCGATAATGTTTCCTTCACTGTAGCAGACAGCGAAACACTTGCAATCATAGGTTTCAGCGGAACGGGAAAAAGTACCGTCCTCAGGATTATCAGTAAATTGACAGACGCTGACTCAGGAAATATTATACTCAGCAACGATGATATAGGTATGGTATTTCAGTACTCTGCCCTGTTTGACTCTCTTAATATTTATGAAAACGTTGCCTTCGCTTATCATGAAAGACCGGATCTCAAAAGAGAATATAAAGAATCACAACTCAGACAAATCGTAGCAGAAAATCTGAGAATGGTAGGGTTGCAAAATATCGAAGAACTCTACCCGAGCGAATTATCAGGAGGTATGCAAAAACGTGTCAGCTTTGCAAGGGCTATCATCACTCGCCCGAGCATAATGCTCTATGATGAACCGACTGCTGGTCTTGACCCTGTGTCATCAACGGTTATCGAAGATTATATCGTAAGACTCAAAAATGAACTGAAAACATCTTCAATCGTCGTCACTCACCAGATGTCTACTATAACTAGAACCGCTGATAGGGTTATTATGTTGTATCAAGGGAAAATTGTCTGGGAAGGAACTCCTCAAGAACTGCTTAAAGCTGATACACCATACACCCATCAGTTTGTATATGCAACCAAAGAGGGGCCTATGACTACATCTGCATAAAAAAACACTATAAAAACATTATTTGTTTTTATTAAAATTTCGGGTAAAATAAAACTTAAATTAGAGGATTATAAATAATAATGAAAATAGCTTCTTCAATAAAAGTCGGATTACTCACAATAATAGCTCTATTTATTCTTGTAGGAACAATAAACTGGTTAAAAGGACGTTCCGTTTCCCAAGGAGAAAGAATAGAAGTCAGTTTTGAAGATGTTTCAGGACTGAGAGCAGGAGCTGCTGTTCAAATTATGGGGTTAAGAGTCGGACAAATTGAAGAAATAACACCGATTATAAACGGAGCGGACAGCTATATAAAAGTAAAATTTGTCATAACCGAACCGACAGTAACAATACCTTATGCTTCAACAATCTCTATCCAGCAATCAGGTATAATCGGAGAAAAATTTCTTGAAATTACTCCTCCAAAAATCAAAACAGTATATTTTTCAAAACAAAATGATACTATCTCTTTGAAAAAAGGCTCAAAAGTTCAAATATTCTGGAATGATGAATATATCACAGTCGGTGAAGTAAAAGATGTTGATACAATAGATGTAAGGAGTTTATCTGAATATGAAAAATTTGAACTCCAAACTCCTTATGCTTATAAAGTCGATTTTATGATTGATAAAGTCGGAGTAGTTCTCCCATTTGAGCTTCAAACAGAAATCAAAAACGGCAATCTTATTCTTATCGCAAAGAATGATTCATCAATTTATGTTTCAAATTTAAACAACAAATATACAGTAGTAGAACCGATAAGAATAAGCGACTTTATAGATGTACAGTTTGAAGCAGCGAAATCATTCAACTCAATTAACGCAAAAATCAACACCTTACTGACAGATGAAGTAATAGCTGACCTTCAAAAAACCCTTGTTAATCTGCAAAAAGTTTCAAGTTCTGCCAACGCAACATTTGATAATGCAAATATGCTGATAGAATCATCAAGAAAAGATATTAATGAAATATTGAATATGTCTGTTAAACTGACTGCAAACGTCACGGAATTAACAAATAACCTGAATGACCTTATACAGGATGAAGAGCTTCAAACATCACTGAAGGAAACATCTCATTCTCTCAAAACAACCAGTGATTCAATAAACTCAATTCTTGCTGACCCAGAAACAAAAGAAACTCTCAAAAACTTGAACGAAACATCAAAAAATCTGTCAGAAATATCTCAAACAGTAAACTCAATGACAAAAGATGAAGAGTTCAAAGTAAAAGTTTCACAAACAGTAGATAACTTGAACAGCTCTCTTGCAAATCTATCAAAAACACTTGAAATGGTAAATGAGCTTACTCCTGAAGATAAAGCTTGTATAAAGAAAACAATCAGAGATACTCAGGCTACGGCAGCTAATTTGAGAAAATTTTCAAATAAATTAAACAAGAGATTTCTATTATTCAGACTATTAATATGATGAACAACATAAAAGATACCGTAAAAAAAATTCACTATAGTCATGATTTGACACCGATGGAAAATATGCTCAAATTGTTTTTGATGCTAATGAGCATACCATACACCATTGCAGTAACTCTCAGATACCTGATGTATGAAACTGGTATAAAAAAAGCACATAGCGTTCCAGAATATGTTATCTCCGTTGGAAACCTCACAACGGGCGGTTCAGGAAAAACACCTCTTACTGCTGAAATAGCAAAAACTCTTCAAATAAAAGGTTTTAGAACGGCAATTTTATCAAGAGGTTACGGCGGAACACTCAGTCAGAAAAACACAAACGTTATCGCTGATGGAGAAAAGATTTATTATAATGCACAGGAAGCAGGCGACGAGCCGTACTGGCTGGCAAAAAACACTTACGGCAGCAGAATTATCACAGGTAAGAACAGATATAAATCAGCTCTCTTTGCCGAAAAAAATCTCGGTGTGGATGTGTTTATATTGGATGACGGTTATCAACACCTGCCGCTTCATAGAAATCTGGATATTCTGGTTATCGACTATGTAAATAAATTCGGAAATAATCAAGTTCTGCCTGCCGGTCCACTGAGAGAACCTCTGAGTGAAATAAGGAGAGCTGATAAAATAGTAGTCGTTAATAAAAAACCTCATGATGAACAGGAAGTAAAGGATTGCAGAGCTTACGCAAGATATCTTGCAGAAAAATATGATAAACAAGTATTTGTCTGCAACATGAAACCGCTAGGTATATTCAACCTTATGAACGGAGACCCTCTTCCATATAACAGCAAAATATTTGCATTCTCTGGAATCGGACAGCCTCAGTCATTTTTTGATAACATAGAAAACTCCGGATATAACCTGATAAAAACAAAAACTTTCGATGATCACTACCTGTATCAGGAATATGATTTTATGAAAATCCTTGCAGATTCAAAAGAATGCGGTGCTGATGCTATCGTCACAACAGAAAAAGATGCGGTCAAAATTCAACAATTCCTGTATGCAATAGATGATGAAATTCCATTCTATGTTCTCAAACTCGGAGTTGATATAGAGATGGATGTGCTGCTTGAAGAAATGAACGGATATGTTTAGATGAAAAAAATACTTGTTGTAAGATACAGATTCATAGGAGATACTCTCCTTACCGTTCCATTTCTCAGAAACCTGAGAAAAGCAGAACCTGACGCCCAAATAGACGTACTGGTAAGCCCTGTATCCGGAGATGTCCTAAAAGATTGTCCGTATATTAATAATCTTATTTATTTTGATAACGCAAAAAAACACAGATATGAAAAAAATGATTCAACACCTATCGGTTTTTGGGGATGGTGCAAATATCTGAAAGAAAAAAAATATGACAAAGCCTATATACTCAAGCGCTCTTTATCAAGCGCACTGTTGATTTTTTTCTCCGGAATAAAAGAAAGAATAGGTTTTGACACAGAATTCAGGAGCTTCTTGCTCACAAAAAGGGTGCAATATAAAAAAGATAAACATGAAATTGACTGCTTCCTTGATGTTCTTGAAGCAGACGGCATAAAAACAGAAGACAACTACCTTGAAAATTGGACAAACAAAGTCGCTCAAGAAAAAATAGACAATCTGCTCGCACCTTATAACAACAAGAAAAAAGTCCAGGTTCATGCAACAAGCGGAAATCTGAAAAAACAATGGCCTCTTGAATATTTTGCAAAAGTTATAGAATACCTGGTTAATGAAAAAGATTGCTATGTATTTTATTGCGGAGCTAAATCAGATGAGAAAACATATGAAGAAATAAGAACGCTCATAAAAACACCTCTGAAACATGAACCTGTAAATTTCTGCGGAAAATTTTCAATAGAAGAAAGTACTTGCTTAACAAAAAAAATGGATTTGATGATAGGAAATGACTCAGGAAATTTACACATTTCATCATCCCTAAATGTAGCAACAATAGCTATTTATGGACCAATGGATACAAAAAAATGGGGCGTAAGAGGCAAACATGATGTATGTTTGACTACCAAGCTAAAATGTTACCCCTGCGGGCTAAAACACAAATGTAAATCCGAAAAAGCTTGTTTATACAGCATAACTCCCGATATAGTCATATCAAATATAGAGCAAATCTTGACTTGAAAATTCAAAGAAATTATATTTGTAGAGTTAAAAAATTTTTTATATACAGAGAGGGAATATTTTGAGCAGAAATTTATTGAAATCAAATGTAGTTGAAAAGTTGCTTAGGAAAAAATCACCGGATGAATTAATATCAGAATCAAAAAAATCAGGACTGAAGAAAACCCTCAACGCATTTGATCTCATCGTTTTAGGAGTCGGGGCAATTATCGGAACAGGAATATTCTCACTCTCTGGTATTGCCATAAACGGCGATATCCATGCCGGTCCGAGTTTTATGCTCTCAATAATAATAGCCAGTTTTGTATGCTTATTCTCTGCTTTATCATATGCAGAATTTGCGGCAATGATACCCGTTGCGGGCAGCGGATATACTTACACATACTCTGTTATGGGAGAATTTGCCGCATGGATTATGGGATGGCTTTTGATTCTTGAATACGCAATCGGTAACATAACAGTAGCAAAAAGCTGGTCATATTACTGGTTCAATCTGCTGCAGGGATTTGATTTTCTTCCGGATATAATCAAAAATCCCAAATATTGGATGTTTGAATTCCACCTTTTTGGAGATGTTCATCTCGACATACATATTCCTGCGCTGCTTTTGCTCACGGCAATAACTTATTTGCTTTATAAAGGAGTAGAAGAAAGCGCAAAAACAGCGGCATTAATGGTTTTTCTAAAAATAGCCGTCATCGCTCTGTTCGTCATCGTTGGAGCTTTCTATGTAAAACCTGAACACTGGGTGCCTTTTGCTCCGGGAGGAATGAAAGGTATTCTTCAGGGAACATTCATTATACTGCTTGCATACGTAGGTTTTGACGCAGTATCAACAGCGGCAGAAGAAACAAAAAATCCAAAACGGGATATACCTATCGGCATTGTCGGTTCGTTGTTTATATGTTCTCTCGTATATGTAGCCGTAGCTGCTGTATTAACAGGAATTATGCCATGGAATATAGTTGACCCTGGTGCCCCTATCGCAGAAGCTCTTAGATACGTTAATCAGGGGTGGATAGCCGGATTTATAGCAGCAGGAGCACTTGCAGGGCTGACATCCGTTCTGCTTGTTCTTCAACTCGGTGTTTCAAGAATTTTGTTATCGATGGCAAGGGATAATCTGCTTCCGCCTATTCTCGGCAGTATCCATGAACGGCATAAAACACCTCATATTGTAACAATAGCCGTAGGTGCATTTGTTGCTTTCGGAACATTATTCCTGAGCGTAAAAAGTGCCGCACAAATAGCAAATATAGGAACGTTGATAGCATTCTCAATGGTTTCTCTCGGAGTTATTATCCTCAGAAAAACAGATCCAAATCGTCCGAGATCTTTCAAAGTTCCGCTCGTGCCATATGTTCCTGCTTTGGGCATACTATGCTCTCTTTATATAATATATAAAGGAGTCGAGGGGAATATGCATGTTGTTATCAGCTTCTTTGTATGGATGTTGATGGGAATAATAGTCTATTTCTCATATGGTTTTAAACAAAATACCATTGCGAAAAAAGAAGAAAAAAGCAATGTTGTAGAACTCGCAAAAGTACGTGAATAAATACTCTTGACCTGACAAAATTAAGTTATAAACTTTTTATTATCAGGATTATTAAATTAAGAATAGGATAAGAAGAGAGCATGAATTTCGACGAGGAGAATAAAAATAACAATATTACCCCACAATCAATCAATGCCCAAAGAGAATTTGGTTCAAAATTGCTTGAGGAAGAACTGGAAGAAAAAGACAGTGAAGATAAAAACCTTGTAAAATGGATTCTTATCTGTATTGCATCAGGCATAGTTATTATGTTCATTCTCTTCACTGTTGCGACAGATGTAATTATGAAAATAACAAATGTTGTAATGAAAGTTTCTGATACAACAACCAACTATACGGCAAATCTGCCGTTTGCACCTGCCAAGAAAAATATTCTTCTTATCGGTACAGACTCAAACGGTGCAGGGACAGACCCTTTTGTTGGCGTAAGAAGCGATACACTTGTTGTTATAAATATTAATCCGCGTTCTAAAAATGTTAACCTGCTCTCTATACCTCGTGACAGTAAAGTAAGCATAAAAGGTCACGGTATTGACAAAATCAACTCTGCATTTGCCCATGGAGGTCCTGAGCTGACAATAAAAACTATAGAAAAAACTCTCGGCATAAAAATAGACTACTACATCGTATTCAACTATGACAGCGTAAAAAAACTTGTAACAGCCATCGGAGGCGTTCCTGTTTATGTAGAAAAAGATATGTACTACACAGATAGATCAGGTGGTTTGTATGTGAATCTTCAAAAAGGAGAACAGATTCTTGACGCAAACAAGGCTGAACAATATCTGCGTTTCAGAAAAGATGCCCTTGGTGATATAGGAAGAATGAGAAGACAGCAATGGTTTCTAAAAGGCGTTGCACAAAAAATACAATCCCCTGAGATAATCACCAAAATTCCTGATATCCTTCAAGTTCTAAAAGAAAATACAAAGACAAATATGTCCTTATATCAACTCTCAAATATCGCAGGATATGCACGTACAATAGATTTGAATGACATACAAATCGCAACTCTTCCTGGAGCACCATCAACAAGAGGACACATAAGCTACTGGATTTTGGATCCAGAGAAAACTCAAGAAGTTGTTGATGCTCTCATATACAGAGATAATGAAAAAGTGACAAGAGCAGACAATCAAAAGCTGACAGTAGGTGTTGTCTATCCATTCAATCAGCAGGAGAAGGCACAAACAGTCATAACAACTCTCGAAGATATGGGTTATGAAGTCAAATGCACGGGTATAAGCAAAAACGTTCATTCACAAATATACGGACATTCAAAAATCAGCAAAAATGAAATTAACAAAATAAAACAAAATATTGAAGGTCTTAACAAAGCTCAGTTCATTATCGCACCTGAAGACTACCAGTGCGGAAAAACAGATTTGACAATTTTTGTTTCTCAAAACTAATTCCTTTATTCTCATATTTATGATTTAATTTATAAATATAGAGGAAATAGAAAGAGTTCAGTATGAAAAAATTTTTATTCTTGTTAGCGATTGCACTTGTTAACGCAAATCTCCTTTCCTACGGAGCGACTCCGCCTGTGCCGACAAGCACTGATAATCTTCTGAAAAGATATAAAGAACAACAGACCCAACAACAGCAGCAACCGCAAAAAAACCAAACAAATAAACCTGCTTCTCAATCACAACAAACAAAGCAGCAGCCGCAAACTCAAAAGCCTCAACAAACTACAGCTGCTCCAAAACAAACGGGACCTCTGAGCATAAACAAACTTGAAGAAAAACTCGAACAGGCTGTATCTCTAATAAAAGAAAAAAATTATGCAAAAGCTGAACAAATTCTCCATCCTCTGACAATATGGCTGACTGACTCAACAGAATATCATATATTACTGCTTGATACTCTCAAGGGAATCAACGATGCCCAGTATCAAATGGAAATAGAAAGAGCTTTCGCTGTCAAATCGGCTCTTCTTCGGGATAAAGCGCTCTTCTACTACGGGGTGGCTCTTATGGAAAATAAAAAATATGAAGAAGCTGCTCGAAACTTTATTCTGGTTGTTCAATCCCAACCGAAATCAAAACTCGGGTTTGACGCTTACACCCGCCTGCAGATGCTTGGTTTTACACAAAAAGTTCAGTTTAATTACCTTGAAGATGTGGAGAAATAAAAATGCCATTTCCTCTAAAAGCAATCGTAAACAGATATAGCTGCAGAAACTTTCTATCTCAGGAAGTTGAAGAAGAAAAACTCTATAACATAATCGAAGCGGCAAGACTTGCACCTTCCTGGGTAAATGTCCAGCCCTGGCATTTTATTATTGTCAAAGATAAGCAGCAAAAAGAACTCTTAGCAAAACTATCACACAACCAGCCTCATGTTGACGAAGCACCGGTTGTTATTGTTTGCTGCGGAAATAAAGCAGCCTGGGAGTATGATAATTACAAAAAAATTCTCGAAAACAGACCTGATATGACAGAAGAAAAAATGAACAGACTCCTGACAAATCCGGCGTTCAATCCAAAGCTCATAAATGACGAAACTCTTATGCTGAGAACAGCTGAATCTCTTTCTTATGCAACGGCATTTATGATTCTCGAAGCATATAATCAGGAACTCGGCTGCTGCATAATCGGCGGCATAGGAAACGAAATAACCTCATCAATACCTGAAGTTTATGCCGTAGTGAGGGAAGAACTTTCTCTTCCTGACGATATGTTCATACTCTCACTGCTGGCAGTAGGCTACCCTAAACAGACACAAAATGATTGTCTCAAATACAGACACTCTCACTCGGATATTGTTTCCTGCAATTACTACGGCTGCAAGAATTTTTAGTACCTAATACCTTAAAAAGCGATCAACCCAGCTCAACAAATCTCTGATATTGTAAGGCTTGGGCAAATAAAGGTCTGCACCTGATTTCAATACTTTTTGTTTGTCATGAACAATCGTTGACATAATAATCTTCAAAAACGCATAAGAATCATCGGATTTTATTTTTTTGCATAGTTCAAACCCGCGTTCTTCGCCTAAAACACCTGAATCAAGAATTAACAAATCAGGATAAAAAGAGTCAATCTTCTCTAAAACAACCTCATAACTCCCGACTGCCTCCGTAATATACCCCTGCATATTCAAAGTAACCGATATCAAATAAGCAAGAGCAGCATCTTCTTCCATAATCAGAATTTTATTTTTCAAAGAAAAATCTATCGCATTCTCTGCAGAAATATTAGGGTTGTTTATCAAAGAATAAGACCCTGGCTGAGCCTTTGCAAGCTTATGAATTGATATGAGTTCATTCAACACCTGCTGATAAGAGTCATAATTTTTATATTTATTTGTCACAACACCTATACTTGTTGAAACAATAGGTATTCTCTGACCTGTTGACTCATCACCCTCAAGAGTAATATAGCCTCTTTTCACATCTTTCTCTGTATAAAACTTATTTGCAACAGTATCAAACGCATACTTTATAAAGGATGAGAGTTTTTCTGCCTTTATTGCTGAAGTAACAACGACAAAATTTGTACTGTCTAGATGCCCGAGATAATCGTCCTTATTTATAGACGCCCTGATTATCGCCGCATAAGTTTGAAGCATCTTATTCGTTGCAATATTTCCGTAAATCTGTCCATATTCATCCAAATAATCAATATCTATCAGCAAAACTGCCCACTGCCCGTCTGATAAAATATTTCTGTTAATAACCTTTATTGTCACATCAGTTGTCGGAAGCTTTGTTATACGATTTGACTTATCTTCTATCAACCTGCGAAAATGCGCATTCGTCCGCGCACAAAACTCCTCGCTGTCAATCGGCTCGCTCCAAAAATCATCGGCTCCCGAGTCAAGAGCTCTTATCTTATCATGAATATCCTCAGACTTTGATAGAACAACAATTATAGGACGATAGTTCAGTATAACCTCTCTGATTTTTTTGCAAACCTTCTCAGGCTCAAAAGAAATGCTATCTGAGATAAATATCAAATCTGGACGATTCCTTTCAATATACTCATAGAATTCGCATGGTTGAGAGGGCATAATTTTCACATAGCAGCTGCAATATGTTGAGAGAAGTTTTTTATACTTCACTGACATCTCTTTCCTGTCATCAACAATAAGCGTGCTTAAAATCTGCATAAAAACTACTCCTGATAGAATCTTCCCGCTGATATTTCTGCACTGAATGCAGGAAGTGACACAACAAAAGAAGAGCCTGCTTTGCTGCCGTTGCCATGCACGGAAATTTTACCGTTCATCGACTCAACAAGACTCTTGGTGATATAAAGCCCGAGACCAGTCCCCTGCACACTTCTGGTCAGAGGATTATCAATCCTTGAAAAACGTGTAAATATTTTGTCATAAAACTCTTTAGGAACCCCGACTCCCTCATCTTTAACTTCTATATCTATCAGGTTCTGATTATCCGAATTAAAATAAGCTCTAATCCAAACATCAGAGCCGTCTTTTGAATATTTTGCGGCATTATCAATCAAATTTGTCATAATCTGCATAAACTTATCAGAATCACCAAGCACAGAAAAATATGCCTCAACATCATTGTGAAATTTGTATTTTTCATACTTTGGCATAAGAGATTCTATAACAGACCGAACGGCTTTCCTTACATTAATCTCCTTGTAAACATTCTCACTTTTGCCTGACTCAAATTTTGATACAGCCAAAAGATTCTCTACAAGACGGGTTAATCTTTCAACCTGAGATTTTATTATTTTGAGAAATCTTATCTGACTGTCTCTATCAAGTTTATCACCTGCGCTTAGTAGTGTATCAACAAATCCCTTTATGCTTGTTAGAGGAGTTCTCAGCTCATGACTCACCGTACTGATAAAATCAATATGAGTCCTGTCTATATCTTTCAAACTTGAATTATTTCTCAATATCAGAACTATATTATCTTTATATTCAAAAGAATTAATACTTATCTCAACTGATTTATTCTTACTGTTTTTTAACTCTATTTTATTTTTTAATAAAATATCCTTTTCTGACAAGGCTTTGGCAAGATCAATACCAAAAACCTTCATCTCATCGCTCATCTCAGAAAATGCGTTATTTGAACATAAAATATTTCCGTTCTTATCAAGGACAACAACACTATCTGATATTTTATCAAAAATAAAGTTATATATATCAACCATAGTCTACATTCTAGCATATTATAAAAATATTGTTAACTAATGTTACAAAATACGCTTTTTTCCTAAAGTTCTCCACTCTCTCTGTCGATAAAGAAAATAACTATAAGTGTACGTTATTTTTACTAAAGTAGTTAGATAGGAGTATAGGAACATGGGTGAAGATTTTAGCCTGAATCTAAATGGGAAGGATTATCTCATTAAGAAAAAAGATGTCAAAGATGACACAAAACTCTCAAAAGATGACCTTGAAATTGAAAAAAATTCTGTCGAAGAATCAATCTTCAACGAATTTCAGCTCGAAAAAGGCGCAAATGGAGTCGGTGGTGATGACTCAATATTTGATGCCGGAGAAATAAATACATTCATGAATAGAATGGATACTGAAGTTGATAGAGATAATGACGGAAAGTTATCTGATGGTGAAATTACCGACTTCATGGAAGATACATTTGGTAATAAAACAGATATAGATTCAAGAGCCGTCAATGGTTTCAAATCATTCTTTGCTTCTTTATCAACAGCAATCAACGGTACTCAAGCTGCTGATTCAACAAACGGCACAGGAAATACAGCAGATGTACAAGGGGTCATTCTCCAATATGATGACTCAAAACCGGGGATTCTTAAAGATGAAACAGATACAAACAGACCTGATGATGTCTATGTTGAAGTTCAAAAATGGGGTGATGAACCTCTCGAAGGAAATAAAAACGCAAATGACTGCTTATCCCGTATCATAGAAAACTACTATGGCGTAAATATGGATGACCCTGAATATGAAGCTATAGAAAAAGCTATCATGGACTACAACCCTGAAATCTATGGCGGCGAAGGACAGGGCATAGAAGACGCAGGTGAGCACTACAATGTTAGAGGCACAGCCGTAAATGATAATAGAATTTATCCGACAGAAGATGACAGACATAACGCTATCCTCTACTCGGAAGATTATAACCCGCTGAGAGAAGACGGCGGCGCTGATAGAATTTATCTCCCTGGAGAAATTGATACTTCTCCAGAAGAACCAGCACCGACAACAGATCCTGGACCATCAACTGACCCCGGACCGTCAACTAATCCAGGTCCATCAACAGATCCTGGACCATCAACTGACCCAGGACCGTCAACTGACCCAGGTCCATCAACAGATCCTGGACCGTCAACTGACCCCGGACCGTCAACTGACCCAGGACCATCAACTGACCCAGGACCGTCAACTGACCCAGGACCATCAACTGACCCCGGACCGTCAACTGACCCAGGTCCATCAACAGATCCTGGACCATCAACTGACCCAGGACCGTCAACAGATCCTGATCCGTCAACACCTTCAAGCGATCCATACGCAGGCAACACTTACTGGCCTGAACAGTCAAGATACATGGAAAATGCCATGAATGAAGTCTATAGTGATGAAAACATAAAAGACTACACCAACGAAAATCTTGACTCACCTCTTGCAGGAAAAGAAGATGAACTCAAAGCATTCTTAAATGGAATTGCTCCAAATAGAGCCAGCTCATCAGATGATGAACAAACTGCTCGTGATTATACAAAAACAAATGCTGAAGCATTCTCTGCTTTGTACCAGAAATCATATGATGAATGGACACTCAAAGGTTACTTTGGAACAGATATTGATGTCGATGCGATGGGTGAAGCAATCCGTACATACATCGATCAGGTAGCTCCAAATAAAGGTGACTACAAAGGAAGTGTTGAAGCAACACAAGAAGGTTATAATGACAACAGCTTCCACGATGACTATAAATACGGTTTCTCTGGTGATGTCGAAGAAAGTCCCGATACTTTCTGGGATGAAAATGAAGATTATGTTGCACAGGAAAACGGTGATGATTTCGTAGCAGACCATGACCCTGTAAAACCAAAAGCTCCTGAAGAAACAGAACCTTCAACTTCTGCTCCGGCTGCACCTGAAACAGAAGCTCCTGAGGAAACAGAACCTTCAACTTCTGCTCCGGCTACACCTGAAACAGAAGCTCCTGAGGAAACAGAACCTTCAACTTCCGCTCCGGCTACACCTGAAACAGAAGCTCCTGAGGAAACAGAACCTTCAACTTCTGCTCCAGCTACACCTGAAACAGAAGCTCCTGAGGAAACAGAACCTTCAACTCCCGCTTCAGAAGGCGAAGCCGATGCTATGAAGCAATGGGAAGATGACGTGGCAGCACTTGAACAAGCAGCCGAAGAATCAGGAGATCCTTCACTAAAACAAAAAGCTGAAGAAGAAAGAGCAAAACTTGACGCTGCACAATCAGGACAGTCAGCAGCCCAAGCTGAAGCAGATGCGGCAGCTCAAGCTGAAGCAGATGCAGCAGCACAAGCCGAAGCAGATGCGGCAGCTCAAGCCGAAGCAGAAGCGGCAGCACAAGCTGAAGCAGAAGCGGCAGCACAAGCTGAAGCAGAAGCGGCAGCTCAAGCTGAAGCAGAAGCGGCAGCTCAAGCTGAAGCAGAAGCGGCAGCTCAAGCTG